>ENA-OYXS01000605-OYXS01000605.1-human-gut-metagenome-genome-assembly--contig:-NODE-605-length-13670-cov-4.949394_pt1 | contig 13670 bp, 7 predicted proteins | sample MGYA00243240_ERZ653429 | MGnify/ENA primary metagenome ERZ653429 (study PRJEB26926, sample SAMN06164958) | human gut metagenome | biome: ENVO:00009003; feature: ENVO:2100002; material: ENVO:00002003... | reverse complement strand
TCGTCGGCAGCGTCAGATGTGTATAAGAGACAGAGAAGATAGTTTGTGAAATTAAAAAATAAATTTTCCCGACCAAATTCATACACACTTTTCATCACATCAAAAAATATGTGTAAAACAAATCGTTTCATCAAGGCGGGCGTCCAATGAACGCCCCTACTGAAACAAAATCACACACTAAACCACCCAAAAAACGCAAAATAACATTATTATAAATTATTGAACAGACAGTAACAAGAGCTTAAAAAGCGAGGAAAGAATATGGATAACGAACAGAATCAGAACAAGGATGCAAGAATTATTGATGTCGATCTGCAAAATGAAATGAGAAAGAGCTTTTTGGATTACTCCATGAGCGTTATCGTTTCCCGTGCATTGCCCGATGTCAGGGACGGTCTTAAGCCTGTTCACAGAAGAATACTCTACACAATGAATCAAATCGGTCTTGACCCGTCAAAGCCGTACCACAAGTGCGCCGATACTGTAGGTCAGGTGCTGGGTTCGTATCATCCGCACGGTGATGCCTCGGTTTATGATGCAATGGTTCGTCTTGCACAGGATTTTTCCATGAGATATATGCTTGTTGACGGTCACGGTAACTTCGGTTCGGTGGATGGTGATCCGCCTGCCGCATACCGTTATACAGAGGCGAGAATGAGCAAAATTTCTCTTGAAATGCTTACGGATATTGAAAAAAACACGGTTGACTTTATGTCAAACTACGACGACCGTCTTAAAGAACCGACTGTTCTTCCAAGCCGTTTTCCAAACCTTCTCGTAAACGGTTCAAGCGGTATTGCCGTTGGTATGGCAACCGAAATTCCGCCGCATAACCTCGGTGAAACAATTGATGCAGTTTGCACTCTCATTGATAATCCCGACGCTGAGCTTGCCGAGATTATGGAGTGTATGCCCGGTCCAGACTTCCCGACAGGCGGTATAATTATGGGCAGAAGCGGTATTCGTGCCGCCTATGCAACAGGCCGCGGAAAAATTACCGTAAGAGCCAGGACTGAAATTATCGAAGCTAAAAACGGCAGATATAAAATTATCGTTACGGAGCTTCCGTACAAGGTCAACAAGGCAAGACTTATTGAAAACATTGCCGACCTCGTAAAGGACAAGAGAATTGAGGGTATTTCAAATATTGAAGACCACTCCGACCGTAAGGGTATGCACATAGAAATTGACATCAAGAGAGATGCGTCACCGCAGATTGTCCTTAACCAGCTGTTCTCATACACACAGTTGCAGACAACCTTCGGTGCAATTATGCTCTCTATCGTTGACGGCGAGCCTAAAATTCTTTCACTCAAGGAAATGCTCCAATGCTACATTGAATTTCAGGCTGAGGTTATTCGCCGCCGTACTGATTTTGACCTCAAAAAAGCCCGTGACAGAGCTCATATTCTTGAGGGCTTGAAGATTGCGCTTGATTTTATTGACGAGGTAATCAAAATCATCAGAAACAGCAAGGATACTGCAAGTGCAAAAGCAGGTCTTATGGAGCGTTTCGGTCTTGATGATGTTCAGGCTCAGGCTATTGTTCAGATGCGTCTTGGACAGCTCACAAATATGGAGCAGACTAAGATTGAGGACGAGATTGCAGCCCTCCACGCAAAGATTGAAGAATATCTCGAAATTCTTGCAAGCGAGTCAAGACAGCTTGAAATCGTAAAAGAAGAAATTATGCAGATTCGCAACAAATATGCCGATCCGAGAAGAACGGAAATTTGTGCTGTAAGCGGTGAGGTTGATATTGAGGATCTTATTCCGCAGGAGGAGTGCGTTCTTACGCTTACACAGTTTGGATATGTAAAGCGTCTTTCTGCCGATACCTACAAAATTCAGCGCAGAGGAGGCCGTGGCGTATCGGGTATGTCGCGCCGTGAAGAAGATATTGCGGCTGAAATGTTCGTAATCAATTCACACGACTATGTTCTGTTCTTTACCGACAGGGGCAGAGTTTATCGCCTTAAATGCTATGAAGTTCCCGAAGGAAGCCGTCAGTCAAAGGGTGTGAACATTGCAAACCTGTTGCCGATTTCGCCCGATGAAAAGGTAACTTCGATGATAAGAGTGCCTGAATTTGACGAGGAAAAATACCTTGTTATGGTCACCCGTCAGGGCATTATCAAGCGTATTGAACTCAATGCATACAACACCTCAAGAAAGGGCGGCCTTATCGCTCTTGAACTCAACGAGGGTGACAAGCTTGCATGGGTAAGAATGACCGACGGCAACAGTCAGGTTATTATCGCCACTAAGAAGGGTATGGCTATCCGCTTTAACGAAACCGACATCCGTGCAATGGGCAGACAGGCTCGAGGAGTTAAGGCAATGGCTCTCAAAGAGGGCGACTGCGTAGTCGGAATGAGTGTTGTCCGTGAGGGCGGTCTTGTTCTCACAGTTTCCGAAACAGGCTACGGCAGACTTTCAAGTCCCGATGATTACCGTGTTCAGAGCCGTGGCGGTAAGGGTCTTACCAACTACCACACGGAAAAATACGGCGATGTTGCTGCTATCAAGGTGGTAAACCTTGACGATGATATTATTATCATCTCGGAAGAAGGTATTATTATCAGAATTGCAGCCGAATCAATCCGTGTTTGCGCCCGCCCGTCAAAGGGTGTAACCGTGATGAAGGTGAACGGTAACGACAAGGTTGTTACAATTGCCCGTGTTCCCCATATTGACGGTGAAGATGATGAATCAGCCGAGAGCGAAGATAACGCAGAAAATGGTGAATCGTCAGAAACGGTTGCAGAAGAAGCTTCCGAAAATAACGAGGGTGAAACTTCTGAATCAACCGAAGAAAATACGAAAGAATAATTAGCAAAAATAAGAAAACTCCACTTTTTTAAGTGGAGTTTTTGACACATATGAAAATCTGGTGATTTGATGAAAAAATCTTTAGCTTTGATTGTTGCCGTTATGCTTTTGCTGTCACTTTTTGGCTGTTCTGACAAGTCAAAGGCTGATGTTTCGGGTGTTGTAGATGCACCCGATAAAATTTCTACTCTTGATGAGGCAAAAATAAGCAAGAACCCGAACATTCGCCAAAAGAGCGAAAATGTAAACGGAATGTGTTATGCAATCACACTTGAGGAGTTTACTCATAACTATAATGAGATGCTCAAAGAAACGGGCAGTCTGGATATGATAAATCCAAAGGGATGGAAAATGCTTGGCAGTCCGCAGGATGACGCTAACGGTACGGAATATCAGTACTATTACTATGATGCCGACAAAATCAATCTTACAGCCTCGGTTGAAACAAAGACAAATTATATTATGAATATCGGTCTTGGCACAACAATGAGCAACTTTGTTTCGATTGAAAACGAGAAAAATAACAGCGACACAATCTTAATGAAGAGTGCTGTTATGGCTGTTGCCGTGAGCGGAATGGGCATTGACGAGGTCGATACAATTCAGGATATTTTTTATCGCACAACCTTTGAAAATACAAATGAACTATGGTACAACGGCAATGTGTACGCTTTGAGTATGAATGAGGATAAAGGGGACAGCGAACGCAGTACAATGCTGTTCCGCACTTTTCCAATTTCGGAAGATGTAAAGGAAAACTGGGGCATTGACGAGTATGAAAGCTATGTGGCAAATGCAACCCAGATAACAACAAACGCAAATTAAAAGTGAATTTTGCAAAAAGACAAGGCGACTATCGAAAACGATAGCCGCCTTATAGTTTAATCTGTTCTGTTATTTGTTTTTCGTTTTCTTTCTGTCAACAGCCGTTGCAGTAATAAACACGCCACCGCTGACAAACAGCAAAGCAATCCATAAAATTATATTACCGCTATTGCCGGTTTTCGGTGAGGCAGTATTCGCCGTGTTGTTTAGTTGGTCAGCAGAACTGCTTTCGGAAGAAACGGTGTTTGTCGGCTTATTTGCTTTGTCATCCGAACTGCTACCAAAACCGATTGCAGGAATATCAACGGTAGTCTTTTTGTAACCGCAGATGGTGCATTCCTCATGCTTTGAGCCTTTTTCTGCAGTAGTGGCTTCCTTGTCAATAATCCATTTAAAGTTGTGAGCGGTTATGTCAGCCTTTTCGCCGTCTTCACATTCGTGCCAATGATTTGTGCTGTCATATTTCCACTCCGTGCCGTAGTCGTGGTTGTGAGAATCAATTTTCGGAATATCAACGGCAGCTTTTTTGTAACCGCAGACGGTGCATTCCTCATGCTTTGAGCCTTTTTCGGTAGTAGTGGCTTTTCTGTCAACAATCCATTTAAAGTTGTGAGCTGTTATATCAGCCTTGTTGCCGCACTCACATTCGTGCCAATGATTTGTTTCATCATACTTCCATTCCGTACCGTACTTGTGTGTATGTCCGTCTGCGGCAGGAGTCATTGTCAGATCAGTGAGAACCCACATAGTACCGTCGGAGCCGTCGCTCTCATCGCCTTCGTAGCGCGTATAATTCACAAATTCGCCGTTGATCTTCAGCTTGGTGTTGGGTCCGAATATATAGCGGATATTTCCGACATCGCCATAGGCCACCACATATACACCGTAATGATAGGTCTTTCCGGCTTCAAAAGCGGTGATTTTGTTTTCATAAGCGCCGCTGAAGAAATCTGCGGAAATCGCACCGGTTTTGCTGTTCAGCTCCCACCACGCAGCTCGCAGTACGTAGTATACATCATCGGGCACATCGCCGGTGAATACGGGTTTATCGCCGTCCTTGAAGCTGACAGTGGCGTCATTGATCTCCACCACATCAATAACTTTCACGGTGGTCGGTGTCATGGTCAATACATTGCTGAACCAAATGGTTTCGCCGTTATCGTCTACATTGATCTGATCGGGTGTCAGGGTGATTTCTTCACCGTTGATATAGAGCTTTGTGTTCTTATCAAAGCGGTAGCCCTCTTCCATGCCCAAGTCGGAAATCTTGAAATATACGCCATAGGTGTAACTCTTTCCGGCTTCAAATTCCGTAATGAGCTTGCCGTTGTAACGCTCGTTCCAGTAGTCGCTGGAGGTAATGCCATAGCCACTGCCGTCATTGGCGTCCCAACGCTCATGGTCGAGATCAATAAACGGATCCACGGCGCTGGTCATAAAGCTCGGTTTGTCGCCGGCATTAAAGTTGATACGAGCATTAAAGTCAATTTTCTCTACAGTCTGACCGGGGCGCATATTCATACCGTAGGTCACAACACAGGTTCTGTTGTCATCCAGCGTCATAGCAAATGAGCCTTCGGGCAGACTTTTGCCGTTGAGGGTAATATCATCGGCTGAAATGCTGTCACTAAAGATGTAGCCGTCTTTGGCTTCCAATCGTACGGAATATTCATACTTGCCATCCTTATCAAAGGAGGTAAGATCTGCATAACCTGAGGGACAATAGTCCTCGTCTGAATACCAGTATGCCACGGATTTGGTTGTGTACTCATCGGTTATTTCCAGCTTACCCCAACATTCATAGAGAATATCGTATTTATCTCGGTCTGCGGCTGCTGCCGTGGCTGTGGTGCGTGGGGTTTCGCCGTCCTTATAGTCCAACTTCACATTTTCCACGGCGGCGGAGGTAATGACAGTATTCTGTTTTGTCGGTGTAATCGTTTTAACAGCAGGGACATACAGGTATTCCCCACTCAGACTCGATTTTACGCTTTCTCCATTCACTGTAACGGTGGTTTCGCTGTTGAAGGAATATCCATCCTTCGGCTTCAGCATAAGGGAATACACATAACGCTTGCCGCTTTCAAATACTGTGATGGTCGGCAGAGAGCCATGCGAGCCGTTATCGGAATACCAGGCGGCAACGGGTTCGTTGTTTTCGAATTCCTGCCAGCATTCATAAGCGATTTCATATTTATCGGCATCGGCATTATATACCTCGGCGGTTGCCTGTGGGGCATCACCCGGCTGATAGTTGAATTTCACATTCTTGACAACGGCAGAGGTGATGGTGCTTGCCGGCTGGCTGTTTTCCTGCACGGTCAGGTCATAGGTATAATCATATATTTGATATTGGTGAACATCCCGAATCACTGTGAAAGTACCGGTCGCATCCGAGTGCTCATTGAAATACTGCTTTGCCGCTTCTAAATCCGAACTAAAATCAACAGGATTGCCGGATGTGGGCGTAAAAGTATAAAGAGAGGCACTCTCAAAATGATCAATAATCGGCCCCGCATTCTCATTTTCACTTGTAACGGTTCCCCTAGCTTTGTACGGTGTCTCAATCTCGGTCTGAAGATTTCCCACTGCTGTCTGCAGCACTTCGGCACTTGGGAATCCTTCTGTGATAAAATTAAACTCACCGCTGCTTTTACTTACTTGTGTGGTTTCAACCACTGCGCCATTGGAATCCTTAACGGAGACATTGGCTGTTACATTGACTTGTGTGTGATATGTGTGCTTGAGGTCATTAAGATATGTTACTCCATGCGGAAGGAAATCGATCTCGACCGCAAATGCCGTAATCGGCACAATCGACAGCACCATGCACAGAGCCAGCAGAACAGTCAACAGTTTTTTTGGTTTTGTTTTTTTCATATTCATCTTCTCCTTTCAACGGCTAATGCCGCATAAAATGTTTTTTGGCTGTATCCGTTTGGTATTATTACCGTCCGTTACCGCCATATTGGCAGGTTGGCTGTGATGAACACAACCCCGTATACCTGTCAAAGATTTCACCATTATTTTAGCATATTTTACGCACAATTTTACCATAATTCCAAAAAAGTCAATTGACTATTTTGGAATTATTCTGTAATATACTCTTATAACATTATTGATAAACAAACTCGATTGGAGTGATATCTATGAAATTTTCTGAAAAATTAAACGATTATATCAAGCAGTTGTCCTGTACGGGAAAAGATATCTGTAATTTATCCGGCATTTCTGCGGCATCTTTCAGCCGATACAGAAACGGCGAACGAGTACCCGAGCTTGGAACAAAGCCTTTTGAGGATTTATGCTGTGCGCTGGCACAGATTTCCGCACAAAAAGGAGAGCTGCAAATCACCGCTGACTCTGTGAAAAAAGCGTTTGTAAGCTGCGATGATTTTGTATCCACAGACAAGGAATTACTGCGGAAAAATTTCAACACACTCCTCTCTGCACTCAATGTCAATCTGACGCAGTTGTGTCAGTACACAAATTATGATGCGTCTGCTATTTTTCGCATTCGTAACGGATCAAGAAAGCCCGGAGATGCCGAGCGTTTTGCATCTGCGGTTGCTTCCTTTGTTACAAGAACAATGCAGATGCCGTCCGAAATTGCCGCCGTTGCAGAATTGATTGGCTGTGATATTGATGAAATTTATGATATGTCGGTTCGATACGCAAAAATAAAAAGCTGGCTTTTGAAACAGCCCGTGCAAAAAGCCGAAAGCAACAGCGTTTCAAAATTTTTAAGCAAGCTGGATGACTTCGATTTGAACGAATATATCAAGGTTATTAAGTTTGATGAGTTAAAAGTTCCGTCCGTACCGTTTCAGATTCCGTCCTCCAAGACATATTTCGGTATTAAAGAAATGATGGAGAGCGAGCTTGATTTTTTGAAATCAACCGTGCTTTCAAAATCATCAGCCCCTGTGATAATGTACAGCGATATGCCGATGAAAGAAATGGCAAAGGATCCGGAGTTCCCAAAAAAATGGATGTTCGGTATGGCGATGATGCTAAAAAAAGGACTGCATCTTCATCAAATACATAATCTTGACCGTTCTTTTGATGAGATGATGCTTGGTCTTGAAAGCTGGATACCGATGTATATGACAGGTCAGATTTCTCCCTACTATTTTAAAAACGCGCCGAATGATGTCTTTCTGCATTTTTTGAAGGTGTCGGGAATTGCCGCACTTTCGGGCGAAGCTGTTGCCGGATACCATGCTGACGGCAAATACTATCTGACAAAGGTAAAGCGTGAGGTGGAATATTACCGAAAGAGAGCCGAGGAGATGCTGAAAAATGCCTATCCTTTAATGGAAATTTACCGCAGCGAACGAAAAAATGAGCTGAATGCCTTTCTTCTTGCCGATATAAAAACAGCAGGCAAACGCCGCAGTATTCTGTCCTCTCTGCCGTTGTACACAATAAGCGATGAACTTCTCAACCGTATTCTTACACGGAACAATATTGATGCAGAGTTAAAAGAAAAGATAAAAGAGTACGCAAAAACACAAAGAAAGCGAATAAAAATAATTCTTGAAAATGAAAGAATTGAAGATGAGATACCTGATTTTGTACAGGAAAATTTTACGAAAAGTCCTCCCATGCTGGAACTTTCAGGTATATTTTGTGAAGAGGATATTCCGTATAACGAAGAGGAATATACCGCCCATTTGAAAGAATCAATGGCTTTTGCAGAGCAGAACCCGAATTACACATTAAAGTGCAGTACGGCGCACGCATTTCATAATCTGAAAATTATAATTCACGAGGGACAATGGGTGATGGTGTCCAAAGGAAAAACGCCTGCAATCCATTTTGTCATTCGTCATCCCAAGCTTCGCAGTGCGATAGAATGCTTTATTCCGCCGATAACGGAAGATGAGTAAGTCGGTAAATTAAATATAACAAGCATATAAATACAGCAACAAAACAAGCGACAGTTTAATTTCTGTCGCTTGTAATTATACTTTATTCTGTTTTACATTACATATATCATATACCGAGTTCAATAACTACAAATTCTGCCGACATGGGCGGAATTGTGAGTATACCGTTCTCAAGTTTTGAACCGAAAACAGGTTTGCCGTCTGCATATCCGGGCGGCATTTTTGCCTCGACTTCATAATCATAGAGATTGAATGTGCAGAAAACAGCGGAATCTTTGTCGTGGCGGATATATGAAATTCTTCTTTCCTCCGAAAGAACATTTATAAAATCGCCGTCCCACAATGCCGAACAGCTTTTTCTTACATTTGCAAGCTTTTTGTGCCATTCAATGAGTTCCTTGTTTTCCTTGCCCCACGGATAACAGCAACGGTTGAATGGGTCACGGTATCCTTCCATTCCTGCCTCATCGCCGTAATAAACACACGGAAATCCGGGGAGAGTGAACTGCATTGCACTTGCAACCTTGAGCAGCTTTACACCGAGTTTTTTATGCTCGTCATCAAGCTTAGTGTCAGCCTGCCATTCTCTGTCCTTGCCGTCAAGCGGTTCGCCTGCCATAACTGTGATTGCTCTTTCGGTATCGTGAGTCGAAAGTGAATTCATCAGCACTCTGAGAACAGGACGGGGATAGTTTTCGATTACGCTCATAATCTGATCCATTGTGTATTTGCCGTGCTGACCTTTGCAGAAGTTAAGAATTGCATCCCTGAACACATAGTTCATAACGGAGTCAAACTGTTCGCCGAGCAAGAACTTTCTTCTTGCGCCGTAGCTTTCCTTGTTGCTTGCGTCCTCCCACACTTCACCGACGAGAAATGCGTCCGGATTTTCGTCCTTAACGGATTTGCGAAGATTTTCAATGAATACATCGGGAAGCTCATCTGCAACATCAAGCCGCCAACCCGAGTTGCCGCATTTCATCCATTTTCTGACTATGCCGTCTTTGCCGTTGATGTATTCGTTGAATGACGGAGTTTCCTCAATAACCTCGGGCAAAGTGTCAAAACCCCACCAGCTTTGGTAATTATTCGGCCATTCGTTGAATTTGTACCAGCTGAAATACGGTGAGTTTTTGTCGTTATACGCACCGCCCTTGCCGTATCTGCCCGAACGGTTGAAGTAAACGCTGTCACTTCCGGTATGAGAAAATACACCGTCATTTATAATGTGTATTCCTCTCTTTTTAGCCTCTGCGCAAAGGTACTTAAAATCTTCCTCCGTTCCGAGAATCGAATCAACCTTTGAATAGTCGCCCGTATCATAGCGGTGGTTTGAGTATGCCTCGCTGATAGGATTAAGGTAAATACAGCTTACACCGAGGCTTTCAAGGTAATCAAGCTTCATCGTAATTCCCTTGAGGTCGCCCATAAAGAAATCATTGTTCTTAATCATTCCGTTTTCATCAGGTTTCCATTCGGGGAGAGCATACCAATCCTTGTTGCGTTTGAAGTCGGTACGCTTTATATTCTTTTCTTCACCGCTGAAATAAAAACGGTCGGGAAAAATCTGATACATAATTCCGCCGACAAGCCAGTCGGGAGTTTTAAAGCCTTTTTTGTAGCATGTAATCTGCCAGCTTCTGCCCATATAGTCTTCAATTGTGCTGACCTTGTACGGATCGGACGGAATAACATATCTTGTTTTATCAATGCCGGTGAGCTTGAAATTGTACCAGTAAAGACCGATTTTCTCGGGAGTAAAGTCACACTCCCAAATTTCGGTATCCTCGTCAAATTTACCGCACCAGATAAGCTCGGTAAATTCCCAGTTGTAATCGTAATCGTATTTTACGCACAGCTGTGCTTTTTGTGTATGCTCTGTCTTTGGCAAAAGAATTCTGAAATGAATCTCGGTACCCTGTTCAACCGCACCAAACGGCGAACGGTAGTAAATTTTTCGTGAATCAAACGGTACGGGCATATAATCACTTCCCATAATAATATATTCCGAAATATAGATTTTGTTTTGGCGGTTATGCCCTGTTATTCGGAAATTAAGACAAATCCGCCAAAATGACGCGATTTTCATTTTATCACAAAAGAATAAATAATTCAACCAAAATAGGTCGAAATTGGAATAAAATCGCTAAAAGCCGTGCAATTAAAAAAATATTCAAACAATCTTCTCTTTGCTCTTTTATTATCTTTTGTTTTATATTATAATATATGATGATTACTTGTGTAAAAAAGTCGATTGAATACGAAAAAGCTATTTAAGGGAGATGTATTCCTATGGAAAAAAAGAAGATAAGCGTTCAGATTGAGGGCAGAAACTATTCGCTTATAACAACAGATGATGAAAAGTATGTTCATAAGGTTGCAAATGAGGTTGTATCCCACATCAGAAAGGTTGCGCAAAGCACAAAACAGCTTGATACCCGCGACTGTGCAATTCTTGCGGCACTTAACTTTTGTGACGACCGCAACAAGGCTGTTAAGAAGAACAAGGACTATGTTGAAAAGGCTGACAAAATTATTCAGCAGACAAATGAACTCAACAGACTTTGCAAGGAATACAGGGATAAGCTTACCGAGTCGATGAATGATAATACAAGACTTACTATGAATAACAGAGAACTTGAAAAGAGAATTGCGGTTCTCAGACATGAGGTTTCTCAGCTTAAAGAAAAGCTCGGAAGTGTTGAGAAAAGCGAAGAAAAAGCCGAGTCGAAAAAATCTGAGCCTGAAACAAATTCAGTTCCAAAGGGAAAAAAGATTTCAAGCGCTAAAAATAACATAACAGAGCAGTCAGATAATATACCTGTAAATGTTCTGTCAAACGAGGCTAAAAAAACAGAACAGGAATTGCGTAACGAGGAGCTTCTCGGTTATGTTCCTATGACGCAGTTCTCTCTGTTTGATGAAGATAAGAAATGAAAAAGATAGAAATACTTGCTCCGGCAGGCAGCTTTGACAGCGTTATTGCCGCCGTAAGGAGCGGAGCGGATGCGGTTTATCTCGGTGAAAAGTCATTTTCCGCCCGCTCATCAGCGAAAAATTTTGATGATGAAGAACTAAAGAAAGCGACGGCATACTGTCACATTCACGGTGTAAAGGTGTATGTCACAATCAACACGATTGTGTTTGACGACGAGCTTGAAAAGCTGAAAAAAGCCATAATTTCAGCCGCAGAGGCTGATGTTGACGCACTCATTGTTCAGAATATTGGCGTAGCAAGGCTTGCACACGAGCTTGTTCCCGAGCTTGCGCTTCACGCGTCAACCCAGATGAGTATTCACACTGCATCGGGTGTAAAGGCACTTTATGAAATGGGCTTCAAGCGTGTTGTCCTTGCCCGTGAAATGAGCAAAAAAGAAATTGAAAAATGCTGTGAAATTCCGGTTGAACTCGAAGTTTTTGTTCACGGTGCATTGTGTATGTGCGTTTCGGGACAATGCTACCTCAGCGCAATGATAGGCTCAAGAAGCGGAAACCGCGGCGCCTGCGCACAGCCGTGCCGACTTCCGTTTTCCGTAAACAATCAAAAGGGCGGTCACGCTTTAAGTCTTAAAGACAACAGCATTGTAAATTACCTCGGCGAGCTTCAAAATATGGGAGTTGCCTCGGCTAAAATTGAGGGCAGAATGAAACGCCCCGAGTATGTTTCAGCCGCAGTAAGGGCGTGTGTTGAACAGCGTGATTTCGGCTTTATCAGCGACAAAACTCAGGAAATGCTCAGAGGAGTTTTTTCACGAACAGGCTTTACAGACGCTTATTACATCGGCAAAACGGGAAGTCATATGTTCGGCACAAGAACAAAATCGGATGTTGTTTCTGCCGATGAAAAGCTGTTTTCGGCAATCCGTTCTTCCTACAAGGACGAAATCGGAAATGTTGAAATAACCTTTGATTTTACGGCAAAACTCGGCGAAAATCCCGTTTTAGTCGCTTCTGACGGAGTTCACACCGTTAAAAAGATTTCAGATACCGTAACCGAAAAAGCAATCAACAGACCTCTTGACAAAGAAAAATGCGAAAAACAGCTTAAAAAAACAGGCTCAACGGCATATAATCCCACCGATGTGAACATAAATATTGATGATAACATTTCAATTCCGCTGTCGGTTCTCAATTCCTTGCGAAGAGATGTTCTTAATGAACTCGACACGGCGAGAAGTGTTGTTCACAACTACAAAATCAACCGTGAGTACGAAATAACTTTTCCAAAATTCACACCGCCTGTGGAAAAATCCACCCGTGCAAGAGTGCCTCAGACAAAGCTTTCCGATGCTTTTAAGAAATGCGAGCTTGTTTTTGTTCCGCTTTTTGCCGACAAAAGGGAGCTTGTAAGGCTCAAAAACGAGGGCTTTAACATCGGTGTTGAAATTCCGAGAGGAATGTTCGGACGGGAAGATACGATTGCAAAAAAGCTTTCCGAGATGAAAGAAATCGGCATATCCGATGTACTTTGCAACAATCTCGGAGCATTATACATTGCCAAAAATCTTGGGTTCACACTTCATTCGGGGTTCGGAATGAATTTTGTAAATACCCTCGACCTTTTGTGGGCGGAGGAATACGGAATCAAGGATGCAGAACTCAGTTTTGAACTCGATTTTAAACGTATTAACGCACTTGGAGGCAACATCCCGAGGGGAATTATCAGCTACGGCTATCTCCCTCTTATGCTTTGCAGAAGCTGCCCTGTCAGGGGCGCAGGCATAGAATGTAAATCCTGCAAAAATCAGTCAAAAATGAAGGATAGAATAGGCAAACAATTTTTACTGAAATGTGACGGAAACTGTACCGAAGTTTTGAATTGCGACTTGCTTTTTGTTTCGGATAAACAATTTTTAACACTTTCAACATCTTTTAACATTTTTAGATTTACTGTTGAAAACTATGTTGAAACCGTTGAAAGCCTTAACGAATCAAGCCTTATTTCAATGTTGAAAGAGAAATTAACATACGGATTATATCGCAGGGGTGTTAATTAAGATGTTGAAAATGTTAAAATAATCATTATTGCTTTGTTGAAAAGCTGAATTTTCCTTTCCCGAAAATAAAAAAATCTTATTTTCCGTGAAATAATTTTATAATAGAAAAATAACATTACAAATG
>ENA-OYXS01000602-OYXS01000602.1-human-gut-metagenome-genome-assembly--contig:-NODE-602-length-13716-cov-4.126565_pt1 | contig 13716 bp, 6 predicted proteins | sample MGYA00243240_ERZ653429 | MGnify/ENA primary metagenome ERZ653429 (study PRJEB26926, sample SAMN06164958) | human gut metagenome | biome: ENVO:00009003; feature: ENVO:2100002; material: ENVO:00002003... | reverse complement strand
GATCTACACTTATGCGATCGTCGGCAGCGTCAGATGTGTATAAGAGACAGTGGCAGGACTTTATGTTTGCGTGCAGCGTATTTCCTGCTGAAGGCGAATTGCTGGAAAATATTCGCAGGGAAGCCATTGATAATGTACGACGCTTGCGTAACCATAGTTGTATAGCCCTTTGGTGTGGGAATAATGAATGTTTGGATGCTTGGTTCAACTGGAATTGGAAAAAGACATATGACAAACAGAATCCTGCTTATTCGGATATTATATGGAAACAGTTCAAGAATCAGTATTTTGTGACGTTGCCGGCTGTGGTAGAAGAATTCCATCCGGGTGCTTGTTACCGTAAATCATCTCCTTATTCTGATGACAAAGGGACGCGCAATCATACGGTGGGCGATATGCACTATTGGGCAGTTTGGCAAGGGCTGAAACCCCTTTCCGAATTTAATCATGAGCGAAGCCGTTTTTTCAGTGAGTATGGTTTTCAGTCATTCCCGGAATTCGAGTCGATCAAACGGTATGCACCTTTATCAGAGGATTGGAATCTGACTTCGGAGGTAATGATGTCGCATCAGCGAGGGGGAACAGCGGCTAATAAGCGTATCAATGATTTTCTTTTGTCGGAATATCGTCAGCCGAAAGATTTCCGTTCGTTTACCTATATGAGCCAGCTTTTGCAGGCTGATGCTATGAAAATGGCTATGGAGGCACATCGGAGGGATATGCCCTATTGTATGGGATCGTTGGTATGGCAGCATAATGACTGCTGGCCGGTGGCATCCTGGTCTAGTCGAGACTATTACGGACGTTGGAAGGCGCAGCATTATTTTACGGTAAAGTCTTTCGCTGATTTACTGGTATCGCCAATAGAAAAGGACAACACGTTGCAGATATATATGGTATCAGACAGGCTAAAGAGTACTTCTGGTAAATTAACAGTCTGTGTGCTCAGATTGGATGGTAACGGAGTGGTGAAAGAATTCAAGAAACAGATAACTGTTCCGGCTAATACAAGTACAGTTATATGGAAGGAAGCTGTGGATGGGTTATTGAATGGAGAGAAAAAAGAAGACGTCGTCGTACACGTTCTTTATGAGGATAAAACAGGAAAAAAGTATACTAATAATTATTTTTTGGCGAAGCAAAAAGATATGCGTTATGCGGCAGCTCGGATTAATAAAGACTTTGTACCGACTGAAGGAGGGTATGAGGTGACTCTGTCTTGTGATGTGTTTGCAAGAGGCGTTTTCTTGTCACTCCAAGGGGATATTGACAATTTCATATCCGACAATTATATGGATATTTTGCCTGGTGAAACGGTTACGGTTAAAGTGACTACTGAACTACCTTCGTTGCAGTTTGCCGAAAGGCTACAGGTCGTTTCTTTCTCGGATGCAGTGAAACAATAGAATATAAATTTAAGATATAACCATGAAAAAGAGTACATTATTGTTTGTTACTATTCTAATTAGTTTTTTTCCCTTCGGTGACTTATTCGCCAAGGGTAAGGTAAAAGTTGATAAAGCGTTAGAGCATGCTGCTCGTCAGTATCTCTATATGAGGAGTGAATTGCAAGGAAGTAACCAGTTTCCTAAAACGTATGACAAACATATGCAACGCCTGAAAACCAGCAACTCGGAATGGTGGTGCAGCGGCTTTTATCCCGGAACTTTGTTCTATTTGTACGAGGATACAGGAGACAAGGAGCTATATGCTGAAGGAGTGCGTATGTTGAAGCTGCTGGAACCGGAACAATACAACGTGAATACGCATGATGTCGGTTTTATGATGTATTGCAGTTATGGCAATGCAAACCGCATTGTTCCGAAACCTGAGTATAAAGATATTATGGTGAACAGTGCCCGTTCGTTGATTTCCCGTTTCAGCCCGGTGGTAGGCTGCATTAAATCCCATAATCGCAAACCGGATGATTATGTTGTTATCATTGATAATATGATGAATCTGGAATTGCTTTTCTGGGCTACTCAGGCCACAGGAGACAGCACATTCTATGATATTGCTGTGAAACATGCCGATACAACTTTGAAGAATCATTTCCGGGCAGACAATAGTCTTTATCATGGACTGAATTATAACCCGGAAACCGGTGAAATAAAGCACTACCAAGGTGGACAGGGCTTTTCCGAAAAGTCAGCTTGGGCTCGTGGACAAGCCTGGGGATTATATGGCTATACACTGATGTACCGTTTTACGAAAGAGCGGAAATACCTTGAGCAAGCCATAAAGATAGCAGAATTTACGCTGAATCATCCTAATATGCCGAAAGACCTGATTCCTTACTGGGACTATAATGCTCCCGGTATACCGGATGCTTTGCGTGATGCTTCTGCAGCAGCTATCAACTGTTCGGGATTATTGGAACTATTTCAGTATGTATCCGAAGAACGGGCTAAGAAATATTATAAGGCAGCCGAGAAAATGCTCCAGACATTATCCTCACCGGCATATACGGCAGAGGAAGGAACTAACGGAGGATTTATTCTGAAACATTCGGTAGGTAATATTCCTTCCGGTACAGAAGTGGATATGCCTTTGACCTATGCTGATTATTACTATGTAGAGGCGTTGTGCCGATACAAATCCTTAAATGATAAACCCTAAAATTAATGATGCCATGGTGAATAGATGTAATATCGTTTTGTTTGCAATATCTTTGCTATTTTCCTCTTCCCTTATAGCCGGAACAATTGATGTGACTAAGCGTGGAGCTAAAGGAGATGGGGTAACGGATAATACAATCATTATACAGAAAGCCGTAGATGAATGTTCGAAGAAAGGAGGCGGAACCGTTTTGATACCATCCGGATCTTATTTGATACGTCCCATTGAACTGAAATCAAATGTGAACCTTCATCTGGATTTTGGCACTTTATTGTTGGGAAGTACACGTTTGTCGGATTATGATAATGCCTTTCCCTTCAAGGATGGTAGTATGAATCAGTCTTCCGGACTTTTGTTTGCACGTGGACAAAAGAATATTTCGATTACCGGATTCGGAACGATTGACGGACAAGGTGGAAATAAAACTTTTCAATTTGGCAATGATGCGGACGGCGGACCGAAACGTCCTAAGATAATTTATTTTGTAGAGTGCAAGGGCATTGTTGTGACCGATGTCACTCTCCGTAATTCTGCCTATTGGGTGCAGCATTATGAAAAATGTGAAGATGTCACTATCCGTGGTTTAAAGGTATTCAGCCATTGTAATTATAATAATGACGGGCTCGATATTGATGCCAAGAATGCGACTATATCTGATTGCTACATTGATGTGGAAGATGACGCCATTTGTTTCAAGAGTGACCATCCGGAATTTTGCGAGAACATAACGGTTACGAATTGTGTCACAGCAAGTAATTGTAATGCAATCAAATTCGGTACAGCTTCTCATGGAGGATACCGGAATATTGCGGTTTCTAATTGTGTTGTTCGCCGGGCAGCGGAAGATAATATTCGTCATTGGAGTAAACAGCTTGAACATATTTCGGCCGATGTTACCGTTATTTCGGGTGTTGCCATAGAAATGGTTGATGGAGGCATTATTGATGGCATCACCGTTTCCAATATTTCTATGCGCGATGTCCAGACTCCCATATTCATCCGTTTGGGAGACAGACACCGCACTTACCGGAAAGAGGGTGGTGTATTGAAGAATATAAATATCAACAACATTGTAGCAACCGCAGAAAGCCTGATAGCCTGTTCAATAACTGGTGTGGAGACAAGCTATGTAGAAAATGTTTCGATCAATAACGTGCAAATCAGCTATCCGGGGGGCGGAACCTCGGACATGGTTAGTAAACCTGTTCCGGAAATGACTAAAAGCTATCCTGAGAATCGAATGTTTGGTAATACATTACCGGCCGCCGGTTTCTATGTACGTCATGCCAGAAATGTGAGATTTAATAATGTACGTTTTGATGCGATGAAGCCTGATGTACGTCCGTTATTCTTTTTGGATGATGTTGTCGGGGCAGAACTGAATCAATGTAAAGGTGCCGCTCCTGCTGATGCGAAATTTATTCGTACAGTGCATAGCTCAGGGATAGTAGCTGATGGTAAGTACCTGGATAAATAGGAGTATGTTTATGAAATGCTTGAAACTAATATTCTGTTTGCTTTATCTTTGTTGCTCTTTGGCTGAGGCTAAAGAGGTGCAAGTAGATGCGCAAAAGGAAGTGGACGAAATGACCGGACGACTGGTCGCTTCCTATTTGGAAGCGAAAGTAGATGAGGACATAATAGCGGGTTATGCGAGTGCGTTACGTTCGGATGGAAGTTTTCCGGACCTGGATTATGTAACTGTGCATGAAGGTTCGTCTTATCCGGCCGGCTCTCATTTGAAACGCTTGAAATTAATGGCTATTGCATATCGGAAACCTGGAAATAAGTATTATAATTCAGGAAGACTGTTGAAACAAATAGTTGCAGGTATCGATTATTGGTATAGAGTACGTCCTAAATCCGGAAACTGGTGGTTCGGTGATATTGGTGCTCCCCAAGACTACATGGTTCCGTTGATTCTGCTGAAAGGCAAAATTAGTGATAAGAAGTTATTGCATTATTCTTCTTATCTGCAAGATTTGACTGGGAATAAAGGTCATAAAGGCAAAAACCGTACATGGGTATCTGCCGTTACCATTCATAAAGGATGTATTGAAAATAATATTGAGCTGATACGAATCGGAATCAAGTCCATAGCCTCTACTATTAAGATTGTTCCGGAACAAGGTGACGAAGGTATTAAGGTGGATGGTAGTTTCCATCAGCATCGTCCGCAATTATATTCCGGCGGGTATGGTTTATCGTATGTAGATGATATTGCATATTATTTACAATTGGTGAAAGGAACTGCCTTTGAGCCTTATTTTACACAAGAGAAAAAAGATATATTTATCAATCTTCTGATGGGTGGTCATCGGTTGTTGGGCTATCGGGAAACGTTTGATTTTGGTGCAATCGGTCGTAATATATCACGTCCCGAAGGACTTAGCAATATTTCTCCTGTCACGCTGGAATACATGGAGCAGAATGATTCTGATCGTGCTGCTGATTACTCGGCTTGGAAGAAACATCTTTCCGGTGCTCCTTTTCCTGCTCCCGGTAATAAGTATTTCTGGAAATCGGACATTATAGTTCAGCATGGTACCGGCTATTATCTCTCTGCTAAGGTGATTTCTACACGGACTAATGGAACCGAAATGCTTAATAATGAGAACCTCAAAGGTTATAACCTGCCGCTTGGTGCTACGAATATCCTTACTTCCGGGAAAGAATATGAAGGTATCTTCCCTGTATGGAACTGGAATAAAATACCGGGGACTACGGCTGTTCAACATCAGGACTCTACTCGTCTTGAAGGATATCTGTTCGGAAAAAATCGGTTTGGAGGTGGGGTAAGTAACGGCAAGAATGGGGTCATTGCTTATGAGCATTGCTATAAGGGAGTAAAGGCCAGGAAGTCTTACTTTTTTATGAATGATGTACTTTTGTGCTTAGGGACAGATATTGCATCAGATGCTCCCGAGGAAGTGGTTACAACTGTTAATCAGTGCCTTTTTACAGGCGAAATGGTAGTTGGCAAAGAGGAAGGAACTACGTCTGTTTATAGAGAAAATGTATCTGTAAAGAATCCGGCTTGGGTATATCATGATAAAGTTGGTTATTTATTTCCTTTAGGAGGAGACGTAATTGTTAGCAATCCGAAACAAACCGGAGCTTGGAAGGATATTAATATCAGTGGGAGTGGGAAAAAGATTTCTGCTGACATCTTTAATCTCTGGATTAGTCATGGTGTAAAGGCTAAGGAAGGGAAATATGCATATATGGTTGTTCCTGACAAATCTTTAGAGGAGTTCCGGACATTTACGGCTACCCAGAATTATAAGATTATTCAAAATAGTTCTGTGGTGCAGGCTGTTAAGTTGAATCAGCAGTATGCTATTGTTTTTTATCATCCGGGAACAATTGATTTAGGGGAGGGACTTACACTGGCTACTGATAAACAAGTGATTGTCTATCTTGAGCAGAAGGGAACAGGTTACGATATCTGGGTTGCAGATCCGCTTTATAGTCAGAGGGAGGTTTGTCTGGCTCTTAATGGTAGAGAAGTGCAGATCGCTTTTCCGGAGGGTGAACTGACTGGCAGTACGGCTTTCACGAATATTGCCACTCTCCAACCTTTTGATTTGCAATGTGAATATCTTAGTAATCCTTTAGGTGTTGACATACCGCAACCTCGTTTGAGTTGGAAAATGGGAGCTACTACCTCGGCACGCGGGCGGAAGCAGACTGCTTATCAGATTCTTGTAGCAAGCTCCCGGGATTTACTTGATGCAGACCGTGGAGATCTTTGGGATAGCGGTCGTGTTAACTCTGCTGAGTCGGTGAATATTGTTTATGGAGGAGTACCTTTGTCTGCCGGACAAAGATGTTTCTGGAAAGTCCGTTTCTCCGATGAGCATAATTGTTGGTCAGCATGGAGTAATCCGGCAAATTGGCGTATGGGGCTATTTGCTGCTGATTGGGCGGCACAATGGATAGGCAGTGCAGAAATGGAATCTCAGAGTGTGGGAGGTAAGAAGGTTAATAATGTAATGGCAGACCCCTGGTTCCGTAAAACATTTAATATGTCGGATATTCCACAGGATGCTGTTATTTATGTAGCTTCCATAGGTTATCATGAACTGTATGTCAATGGGCGGAAAGTGGGGGATGCTGTCCTTTCACCTTCGGTTACGGATCATAAATCACGTGCCCGTTACATGACATATGATATCAAGGGCTACCTGAAAACAGGTACTAATGTTATAGCTTTGTGGCTGGGTACTTCCTGGGCTGTTTTCCCGGCCTATCAGCAGAAGAATAGACCGGCTATTCCGATGGCATTGGTTCAGGCTGAGATCGCATTATCTTCCGGAAAGAAATTACGAATTGTTTCGGATAATACCTGGAAGACCCATGCAAGTCCCAATACCTTGTTAGGTTACTGGGAGGCACATCACTTTGAAGGAGAATGTTATGATGCAGCTTTGGAAAAAGATGGGTGGAATACTCCGGATTTTGATGATTCCGGTTGGGCTATGGCAAAGGTTTATTCTACTGACGTTATAGTATCATCTGACCGTACAGAACCTAATCGGTTACTTGGTGAAATTAAACCACTTTCTGTTCAGGAAGTTAGTCCCGGAGTCTATAGAGTTGATATGGGAATCAATTATGCCGGTTGGTTTGAGATGCAGCTCCAAGGCCAACCCGGTGATTCAATTGTATTCCAATTTTCTGAAAGGGAAAAGGATGCTTGCAGCTATGGTATACATAGCATTTATAAAGTTGGCTCCAAACGGAAAGGAGTCTTTTGTAACCGTTTTAATTATATGACCGGACGCTGGGTACAAATTACCGGTCTTCGGTATAAACCGGAATTAGACCAGATACGTGGTTGGATGATTCGTCCGGATTATCGCCGGAGCGGTGGATTTGAATGTGATCTTCCTTTGTTGAATGACATTTATCGTACTACCTTGTGGACGTTTGAAAATCTCAGTCTGGGTAACTATGTGGTCGATTGTCCTCATCGTGAACGTTGTGGATACGGGGGAGATGCATTGGCCACTACGCGCACAGCTTTGGGAAACTATCAATTGGGGGCTTTCTATAGCAAATGGATGGAAGATTGGCGTGATGTGCAAGATCCCGAAGGGAATGTTCCCTATACCGCTCCTACCCGCATTGGCGGGGGTGGACCATCCTGGAGTGGTTTCTGCATTACCTTGCCTTGGGAGCTTTATCGTCAGTATGGAGATGTACGTATTCTTTCGGAGAGTTTTCCCACTATTCAGTGCTGGCTTTCTTTTGTAGAAACGAAGTCGCAGGATGACATGCTGGTACGTTGGGGAGGTAAATGGAGTTTCCTGGGTGACTGGCTTTGGCCGGATGCATGGTCGGAAAGGTCGGCTATGGAGAAACAGGGAAAAGCACTTGGAGATACTCGGGAAACTTTATTCTTCAATAACTGTCACTGGATTTACAGTCTTGAAACTGCTGCACAGATTGCCGATGTGTTGGGAAATAGAGCAGCAGCTTCCGCTTATCGGAACCGGGCATCCAAAGTACGTAAGGCGGTGCATGCTACTTTCTTCAATTCGAACGATAATAGCTACGTGAATGGCTATCCTTCTTATCTTGCTATTGCACTGATGGTTGATTTACCTCCGAAGCATTTGCAGGCAAAAGTCTGGAAACGTCTTGAGCAGGAAGTGCTGGTAAAGCGTAAAGGGCATTTCTGGGGAGGCATTACTGCCGGTTCGTTCCTGTTGCATACTTTATTAGATAATCATCGTAATGATTTGATTTTTGAGATGGCTATGAAAGAAGATTTTCCCGGCTGGGGAGATATGTTGAAGCATGGCAACGGTACGTTCTTTGAAGATTGGCAATGTCGTGGCTCGGGTCTGCATAGTTCCTATTTGTATATAGGTAGCTGGTTTATAGAGGCTTTAGGAGGTATCCGCCGTCCGGAGGCCGGCTATAAGGAATTTACCATTGAACCTTGGATTGCAAAAGGCGGTCCCAAACAAGTACGTTCGCACTACAACTCCCTGTACGGGAAAATAGTCTCTGACTGGACGGTGGAATCAGGTGTGTTGACAATGGAAATCACCATACCTGCTAATACTACTGCTGTCCTGAAATTATCCGGCATCCATCCTGACACTTTAAAGGAGGGAGAAACTGCGTGGAAAGAGGCGGAAGGAGTCAGTCTGTATTCACAAAAAAGGAATGCTCTATCACTTGCATTGCAGTCAGGTACTTATAGATTCTCGGTGGTGATGGATGAAGGCAGGTAATTGCACTTGCACTTCATCCTTCAATTTCTGCACTTCGTCGGAAATACATCCTTTCATAACCGGATATGGATGATAATCTGTAAATTTACAGCGGATTCCTATAAATAGAGTGCCGGATGATAAAATACCTGTTAGTAGAAGACGAACGTTTCGCTTACGAAGAGATGAAGCGGATGATGGAGAAGTTGCGCCCCGATTATCAATTGGAGGCATGGACGGCCACTGTGGAGCAGACCGTACAATTTCTGAAACATCATCCGGTAGATCTGATGTTGCTGGATATCCGGTTGACGGATGGAAACAGTTTCGACATATTTGAGCAGATACAGGTCACGACACCTGTTATTTTTACTACTGCCTATGATGAGCATGCCATACAGGCATTCAAGGTGAATAGTGTGGACTATCTGCTGAAGCCTGTGGAGGAAGATGATCTACTGGCGGCATTAAGTAAATTTGAACAGTTCAGGGTTGTGCAATCTCCCGTTACCGATTACAGGAAACTGGAAGAAGCATTGATGAGTAATTGTAAAAAGAACCGTTTCCTTATCCAGAAAGGGGATGCGTATCATTATGTGGAGACTTCAGATATCGCTTTCTTCTACAGTGAAGAAAAAGTAGTCTTTCTGCACACCTTTTCAGATAAACGCTATATTGTGGACTATACTTTGGAACAGATAGAGCAACTGCTGGATGAAAGGACTTTCTTCCGTGTTTCCCGCAATTGCATTGCTAATATCAATTCTATCCGTAAGATATCCAAGTACTTCAACAGTCGGTTGAAGTTGAGCTTCCAGCCTGAATGCCCACACGAGGTTTTAATCAGTCGTGTGCGGGTTCCTGATTTCCTGAAGTGGGTGGATGGTGTGCTTTAAAATACATTTGGGGATGAAGAATAAATGGTATATCCTGCTTTTTATAGTGCTCATTGCAATTTCTTTGTTTGCATTCCAGTATGTGGCGGAGCTTCTTTCTGACGCTCCCCGGAGCTTAAGTTTGGAAACACAGTATCTGCTCAATTTACCTGCCTGCATTTTTGTGGGGATTGTTGACTTTCTCATCATTGTTATTGTCCATAAGAGGCTGGACAACATTAACAATACAATGAGAATCTTTATCGATTTATTGTTGGCATCCGTATGGGTGAGTTGCTTCGGCATAGCGGCAAATTATATCCTGTCCATTATTCTGGAGGAACCTTGGCCGGAAGATTATGCTCTGCTGAAAATGTCTCTGCCGGTAGTGCTTTGGAATAGCATGATTGTTCTTCTGATTGAGATATTCTTTTATCAGCAAAGCCAAATGGAAGCAGAGAAGAAACTGGCTATTATAGAGAAAGAGAAGATTCAGTATCAGTATGAAACCTTGAAAGCCCAGATAAACCCGCATTTCCTGTTCAATAGTCTGAATGTGCTATCTTCACTGGCCTATAGTGATGCGGAAAAGACCAATCTGTTTGCTAAAAAGCTGTCAGGTGTCTACCGTTATCTGTTGTTGACAAACAATCGTCCGATGGTTACTTTGAAGGAAGAACTGGCTTTTCTGGAAAGTTATGTATTTCTGGAGAAGATTCGCTTTGAAGATACATTGTTCATCGAGATAGACGAATATGATTTGTATGGAACCAGATTGATCATTCCCGTCAGCTTGCAACTGCTGGTAGAAAATGCGATTAAGCATAACATAGCTACTTTGAAGAATCCGCTTATTATTCGGATAGGCTTTACCGATGAGGGGATCATGGTTTCCAATAATCTGCAATTGCGGAGTTCGGTAGATAGAGGTGGTGTAGGTTTAGGAAATCTGGAAAAACAATACGCCTTGTATGATAAAGCAATTGATATCGTGGAAAGTACTACAGAATTTGTAGTGAGAGTACCTTTCCTCGAATAATCTTCTTTTTTCCTTTTGTTCCATCTTTGGGATAATGAAATTCAACAGGTCTTTCGTGCAGTTCGTCGGAAAAGACTTATACCGGACAAGCTAATCTCTTTTCTTTGCAATAAAATAATCTAATTTATTAGCAATGAGACGATTCTCTTATCTTTTATTTCTGTTGCTCTTGGTGGCAGCAATCGATGGTTTTGCACAAGGAGTTATTAAAACGGAGTATATGCCTGCCTCTTCTTTTAGAGATGAAGCGGGGAATAAATTGGGTTCGGGTGATTTATTGAAATTCACCGGAGCATACACGCTACCCTTTTCGTTGAAGCAGAATGCATCGGGACAGCCTATCATGTGGTCGGCATCGGTAAGAGGAACTTACGCGATACTTAATAATCGACATATGGCCTTGGATATACATCCGGATGAGGTGTTAAGTGGCAGTCTCAATCTGACGCATGTACGGCCCTTGTCGAAAAAGTGGTACATGATAGCCAGTTTGGGAGCAGGTATTTATTCGGCACCGGATGCAATTACCTGGCAGAGTGTATTGGTGAATGGGGGAGTGATTTTTGTGTATAAATGTAGGAAAAATCTGGATATAGGTGTTGGGGCTGGATTGACGAATTCATTTGGAGTACCTATTGCCATGCCGATGTTCTTTCTTAACTGGCAACTTTCCGGTAATTATGAGGTTAATGTGAATCTCTCTTCCGGTGTTGAAGTGTCCGGGGCAGTACGTTTGGGAGATCGGTTTAAGCTGAGGCTCGTGGCAATGGAAATGGATGGAATATCTTCCGTGATGGATGTAGAGGGAAAGTCGATGATCTATGCTTCAGTTATGATGCGATCCTATCTCTGTCCGGAATACAGGATAGGTAAGAAGTCGTGCCTGTATTTGGGGATAGGAGGCAATTGGCTCAGGTCTGGCGATCTGACTAAACGTACGCTTAAGGGGTTTGTAGACAATATGTTCAGTGATAAAGATGATCCGTATTTCAATCCGACGGTTTACTTTTCTGCCGGAGTGAAATGTGAGTTTTAAACGGAACTCGTTCAATAAAAAGTTGGAGCAAGTTACTCTCACTACCCTCACTTTTAGTGTGAATCGTTGATAGTTAGGGTATTAAATGTGGTGGTAGTAAAAAATCCGGTGTGAGGGTAAGTGGGTTACTCTCACTTTCTCACTCAACCCATATCCGGATGAGGCATTTATTTATCTCGTATCAGGTGTTATTCTGTTGAAAACAAGGGATATATCTATTCACCCTTAGGAATTGTCGGGTGTTGACCTTGGTTAACAGGCCTATCAACCTTGGTTAACGAGCCGATTAACCTTGGTTGACAGGCCCGTTAGCCAAGGTCAACACCCAATAAAGCTTATTGGAAAATACAACACACGCAGGGTAAAAACAAATGGTCCCCTGTTTGCTTTCTAATCACTATTGAAGCTTTTACCGCAAAACACATGGGCTGAATCCTGTTTAGCACACACTTCATATCATCAAAAAAAGGCTGAAATCGTAAAAACAGGAAGATTAATCCCAAGCTGCTTCACTGTATTTCAAGCACTTATAATTATTATTTTAGTTTACTGATTTTAGTATTTAGATTTCCCCGCTTCCAACTATTTTTGCCTGTGTTCATTTGCAGTTTCTCTTCAAATTACAAATAATATAAACTGCCGAATAATCGTTATGAAGCACTAACGGTCACTCAAGGCAGAAACAATTAAAAGCAGGTTAAAAATCAATATATGATAATCAATAAATACAATATTAATATTAATTTTTATTCTTATGAAAAATGAAAAAATAGACATGAGTAGGGAATCGGATACTTTCCACGTCTCCCAAGATGGAGTGTACACTATCACAGGTACCAATTCAAGACATGGAATAACAGTATCTGCCGGAGTACGTGCAACAATATTTCTGCAAGATGTCAACTTATGTGATCTGGGAGACATGGGTGTTGCATTTCATATTGCGGAAAACTGCCATATCACGGTAATTCTTGAAGGAAAAAACATACTGCACAGTGGTCGTGAAATGGCTGCAATTCAGTTGAGAAAGCAATCAGTTTTAAACATTAAAGGCAATGGAAAATTAATTGCATACGGTGGAGAAGGTGCAGCCGGTATAGGATGCGGATATGCTACCGAATGTGGCGACATTATTATCGAAAGTGGAACTATAGAAGCCTATGCGGGTTATCAGCACGAGACTTCCTGGCGTGCGGGATCTGCTGGAATAGGAGGTGCCGGTCAATACGCAGGTCAAAAAAGTAAATGTGGAAACATAATTATTTTAGGAGGAAAAATCATAGCCAAACGCGACAAAGGAAACTGGGATATTGGCCCGGGGGATGAAGGAACTTGTGGCAATGTAAAAGTAAATAAGAATGCAATAGCTCCCGATATGTGTGTGTATGGCTTCGCTACTTCAGAACCAACTCATACTCCAATTCCTACTCCTAACCCTGAGCCTACTCCTCATTTTGGTACAGAGCAATATGGAGATTTGAAACATATACCTATACCCAATGCAGGATTGGCCATTCTCTCCCCTTTTCTACCAATACTTTTTATGAGGCTTAATATGTTAAGCCAAGATCGCAGGAGTTTCAATAGTAACGAATCAAAAGTACGAGCTATATTCATTTTACAACGCCTTATAGCAAATGAAGACAGGGAGTATGATGAAAAATATCTGTTCCTCAACCGTTTGTTAATAAATTATCCCTCCAACGAGCCACTCCCCAAAAGAGTGGAACTAAATCAAGATGAACTTAACACAATAGATTCTCTATTGGAAACAGCAAAGACAAACTGGTCAAAAATGAGGAACACTTCAATCAGAGCCCTCCAAGAATCATTTTTGAATAGAGCGGGTTTTATAGAAAAAACTGAATGGGAATGTACTCTAACTGTAGAGGAACGTGCATACGATATATTATTGGATAG
>ENA-OYXS01000586-OYXS01000586.1-human-gut-metagenome-genome-assembly--contig:-NODE-586-length-13881-cov-5.581441_pt1 | contig 13881 bp, 13 predicted proteins | sample MGYA00243240_ERZ653429 | MGnify/ENA primary metagenome ERZ653429 (study PRJEB26926, sample SAMN06164958) | human gut metagenome | biome: ENVO:00009003; feature: ENVO:2100002; material: ENVO:00002003... | reverse complement strand
CGAGATGTAGCTCCGTCTCGTGGGCTCGGAGATGTGTATAAGAGACAGGTACACAGATTATCGTTGGATCACGTTTAAGCAGATGATGGATCGGGATTGGACGTTCAAGACCGATGAGGAAGGGAATAGCGTGGGAAAGGGTAAAGGCGTGCCGATAGAATTTTTCGAATTAATAGATAAAAAAACAGGCGAAAAGTTTAATCGCGAAGATTTAGACGGCATGACCAAAGACGAGCAGGAGGAATACATACAAAAGAACGTATATCCGCTTCGGAAAAGTTATTTTGTATTCAACGGCGATCTGATAGACGGGATTCCCGCGTTAGAAAAATACAAGCATGACCCGAACGAACAAGTGGAACGCGCCGAACAGCTTATCGAGTATTGGAACTTGCACGAAGCGCAGATATTCTATGGCGGACATGAAGCGTACTATTCCCCGACAACTGATACGATTTGTATGCCGAATCGGGAACGTTTTGAAACATTGCAAACTTTCTATTTAACAATTTTGCATGAAATGGGACATAGCACAGGACATTCGAGCCGTCTAAACCGTGAAATGGAAGTAAACCATCGTTCGGACTCGTATGCGATAGAGGAATTACGCGCGGAATTTGCCTCGATATTTCTTGCGCAGGATTTGGAAATCCCCGTAGCCACGCGGCTTGATAACAACAGCGCGTATATCGACGGCTGGCGAAAAAAGATCACAGCCGATCCGAACATATTGTTCACGGCAATCGCGGACGCGGATAAAATCGTAAAGTATATCTTCTTGCAACAAAAAACGCAGGAGAAACCGTTTGAGCCGTATGCGATTATGGCGCAAGAAACCGAGTTCGGGGAGATGGAGTACCAACTGTATATGATTGGGGATAGCGGACAAGTTCGGATTTGTTATTTATCCGAAACGAAAGAAGAAATATTAAACCATATAGAGGAACTGAACGCCTCATCATTTTGGAAAGGTACAGAAATTAAGGAAGTGAGTATGGAGGAATTAAAGGAAATGAGCATAGCCCGCGCGGAGGCGGAGAACGTGAAAACAGTCACTGCCAAACCGAAGGAAATTTATCTGCCGCCGAGCGAAATCGTAGCGCGAGCAATGCCGCAGGGGAAAGTTGCGGATATGTCGGAACGCGGCGAGAACATGTTAAGGCGTATGAGCGATAGGGAAGTGCTGGAACGCGCGAAAAAATTGAACGGCGCGGAAACGTTTATCCGTTTATATAACGGCGAGAATGTACTGGGAAGCGAGGAAAAAAACGAACGGTCGTTGATGTCGAGAATCGCCATGTATTGCGACGGGGATAAGGAACGGTTAATGAGGTTGTTTCGTTCATCAAGGCAATATCGTGACGAAAAACCAAACAGCTACTACGGGAAAATAGCGGACGACGCGATACTATTTATCTCCAAAATCAGAGGCGATTTTTCTGTGGAAAAGCCGCAGGAACAGCAAAAGAAAGGAGGGCGCAGAGCAAACACAAGATAAAATACATGAAAGAAGATATTTATAATATAGAGATAGACGGAGGATATATCAGACAAGGGGACTGTTTGGCATTGATGAAAACATTGCCGGATCAAAGTATCGATATGATATTTAGCGATTTACCGTATGGAATGACAGCCTGTAAATGGGACAAAGTTATTCCGCCCGACAAATTATGGGCAGAATATTGCAGGATTATTAAAAAACACGGCGCGATTGTATTATTCGGAAAAGAGCCGTTTAGCAGTCTGTTGATACAAAGCCATTTAAGAGGATTTAAGCATAAATGGGTATGGGATAAAAAATTGAGCGGCAGTTTTTGTCCGCCAAATATATGCCGTTGCAAATCACAGAGGATATACTTGTATTTACAAGCTATGGTGAAAAGGTCAATTATTATCCGATTATGCGAAAAGGCAAGATGCGCAAACGCGGCGGAGCGAAAGTGAAAAATGCGGTCATGAATACAGGTCTTACGATAGGATATAGCAATTGGAGCAATGATTATTTTCCCACTAACATATTATCCTATCCGTCGAAACGGAAAGGCAGGTTGCATCCCACAGAAAAACCCATAGAATTACTTGAATATATTATTCGGACTTATACGTTAGAAAATGAAATTGTATTAGATACCTATATGGGAGTCGGTAGTACGATGGTAGCGTGTATCAATACAAAACGAAAATATATCGGATATGAATTAAACGATGCGTATTTTCAGATAGCCAAACAACGGATAAAATACGCAGAAGAATCTACGGCAAGGGCATAAAGCCGAGTTGGACTTGGATTACGGTAAAATACATGAAAGAAGATATTTATAACACAGAGAAGAAATACCAGATTCTCTACGCGGATCCGCCGTGGGAATACTTTACATATTCGAAAAAGGGAAAAGGAAGGAGCGCGGCAAGTCATTACCCGACCATGGAAAAAACGGAAATTCAAAAATTACCCGTTCCGTCAATAGCCGCAAAGGACAGCGTATTATTTTTATGGGTAACAGCGCCCTGTATCCTCGAAGGCTTTGAATTAATCGAAAAATGGGGTTTTACCTACAAAACCGTAGCGTTCACCTGGATAAAACAGAACAGAAAAAGCGACGGATTGTTTACGGGCATGGGATACTACACCCGCGCCAATGCGGAATTTTGTTTATTGGCAACGCGGGGGGAAATTTTGGAACGAAAATCCCATGCAGTCCACTCGGTAGTGATGTCACACATTGAGGAGCATAGCAAAAAGCCCGACGAGATACGGAAGCGAATCGTGCAGTTATTCGGAGATTTACCGCGCATAGAGCTGTTCGCCCGTCAGCACGCCGAAGGCTGGGATTGTTGGGGGAACGAAGTGTAAGAATTGGCGGGATTATAACAAACCACAAAAATCATCAATTCGTCGGGGAAAAACTTTACATAATGCAAAAGGAGCTATGGCGCTTCTGCCATTATAGCGAGGTAGAAGAATTGTATAGGGGACAAGCTCGGCAAAGTAATTTCTGTCGAATATGGGAAAAGAAAATTGTCCTTTATGAACACGACGAGCAAAAGTATTTAACCGACGGACTGATGAAAAAATAGAAAAGAAGGAGAATTTTAAGTATGAGCGAAAGAAGTTTCAGATTCAGAGAGAGCTATGGGAAAGCCATAAAGGAAATGGACGACAAGCGTGCGGGGAAATTTATCAAAAGCCTATGCGCGTATGCGTTTGAAGGCAAAATGTTAGAAGATAACGACACGCTGTTAAAGAGCAATTTCCATCTCATCAAAATGGTCATGGACGCGGAAGCGAGAGATCGCGAAAACGGTCGTAAAGGCGGACAGGCAACGGCGGAGAACAAGAAAAACCAAGCCGCAAAGGTGGCAATCATCACGCAATCGCCGCGTATTTCAAACAGTTTCGAGGATTTTCTGCAAGAGCTGATTTTGACGGCGGCAGAAGAAGCGGAAAGGGAAAAGTCGTTAAACCACGAGTCGGCGCAAAGCGAAACGGAAAAGAAGGCGTGAGCGAAATTTTAGTCGGGAACGCCGTAGAAGTATTAAAAGAAATCCCTTCCGACAGCGTGGATATGTGCGTAACGAGTCCGCCGTATTACGGATTGAGGGATTACGGCGAGAAAGGGCAGTACGGAATAGAACGCACGCCGCAAGAATACATAGACCACCTCACGTTGGTTTTTCATGAAGTCAAGCGTGTGTTGAAGCCAGACGGCACGTTGTGGCTGAATATCGGGGATAGTTATGCGGGTAGCGGGAAAGGGCCTATGAGCAAAGCGAGGGCGGGTAACGGAAAAAATAATAAGCTGTACCAAAAAGACAGCAGGATTTACGAAGTCCCGAAAGTATGGGACGGAATAAAGCCGAAAGATTTAATCGGGATCCCGTGGCTATTGGCGTTTGCGTTGCGGACGGACGGGTGGTATTTACGCTCGGATATTATCTGGCATAAATTGAATTGCTTACCCGAAAGCACGAAAGACAGACCAACGAAATGCCATGAATATATTTTTCTGTTATCCAAATCCCCGAAATACTATTACGATTATAAAGCGATACAGGAGCCGTTAAAACAGGTCAGTATAGACCGATATAAGCGAGGAAGATCGGATAACTCAAAATATTACGGAAAGAAAAATGATTTGCTGCAAAACATCAACCGTCCGCACGACGATTTCTCGAAGTTTGACCAAAAGTACCGCCGTAAGCGCGATGTGTGGGAGGTGAGTACGAACAATTATAAAATGGACGAGCATTTCGCTATGTATCCCGAAAAACTGATAGAGCCGTGTATCTTGGCGGGAAGCAGGATCGGCGGAACGGTATTAGACCCGTTTTTCGGTAGCGGCACAACGGGCGCGGCGGCAAAGCGGCTGGGGCGAGAATATATCGGCATCGACATCAATGCGCGGTATTGTGAAAAGGCGCGGCAGAGGATCGCGGGGGTAGTCCCGCAACTCGATAGCAGCTCTGCCGCGGGGGAGGGGAAACGCGATGTTTGTCAATAGCCAAAATCGTAAGACCAGCTATTGAAAGTCAAGCAAAAAATGGTGTTAATTTAAGATTTTTTTTGGGGGGGTAGCAAGAAAGTAAGACGCAAAGCAAAAAAGCCGTTCGCATGCGGACGGCTGAAGAGGACAATGAAAAAGAAATATTAAATGTGCGGCGAATAAGGTTGCTTGGATTTCATGATAGCCCAAACGATGATACAGAGCTTTCTAGCAACGGCAGTTGTTGCGAGACGATGGGATTTCCCTCTCGCGCGAAGACGGGAGTAATAATCGTAGAGAGCCGGATCGCATTGCAGCGACATAAAGGCCGCCATCCAGAGCGCTCTGCGAAGATATGGAGAGCCGCGTTTAGAAATTTTATTCTGTGTGGAATTGAATTCTCCGGATTGTTTTACGGAAGCGTCTAAGCCGGCATAGGCAACGAGTTTGGAAGAAGTTTCAAAACGCTCGATATCTGCGATTTCGCTGACAATGATACTTCCCAAAGTGGGACCAATGCCGCTTATGGTAGTGATGACGGAATATTCCGACGTGGAGAGTAGTTTTGCCATTTCCGCATCTATCTCGGAAAGTTGGTTTTCCATAAATTCGATTTGTTCTATAAGCTGTTTGATCTCAAAGGAGAATGTATCGATTGCGTATGAAATGCCTACGGAATTCTGAGCGGCAGCCTTGATGAGCTCTGCTTTTTCTCTGCCGTTTCTACCGCGGCTGGCTTTAAGAATAAAATTGGCAAGCTTTGTGGTGGAAATTTCGGAGAATTCGTCCGGGGTAGAGTATTTCTCCAATAATTGCTTGCTTGTAGAGCCGAAAGTATCGCAAAAAACAGTGGCATATTCGGGAAAAACAAGATCTAAAAGGACAATGGTTCGCTTTTTGAGACTGCCGCAGATATCGCAGACAGACAGGCGAAACCTTGAGAGGTTCTTGAGCGCAAGCATATTTTCGGAGGGAATATATGTTTCCGAATAGCGTCCGAACCGAGTAAAATCAGCAATCATGATGCTGTCCAGATTATCGTTCTTTACCTTACGAATGGTTATTTCTCTGAAAGCAGCCGTCTGAATGGGATTGAATACCTTAACGGTGAATTTGTGTTCAACGAGAAAGAAATAGAGCGGATACCAATAGTGCCCGGTAGATTCCATACCAATGACGCAGGATTCTTTTGAAAGGGAATTGTTTTGAAGAACGGAAAGGAATTGGTCATAGCCCGTAGCGGAGTTTTTGAAGTTAAAGGGCTTGACGATGATGTTTCCCGAAACATCCGTAACGGCTGCTTGGTGAGAACGTTTGGCAATGTCTATGCCGATATAAAACATGAGGTTACCTCCGAGGCAAAAATAGAATGAATAAAGGATATCCGCTTTCACTACGCAGGTACAGACTGGTTAGAAAAAAGGATAATAAAATATCATCCAGCTTATTCGCACAATCACGTAGAGAAAGAGGCGCAACTCTTTGCAGGAAGAACTGAAGTCTTAAGCAGGTTATCTGCGACCTCTATTCAACGGAAAAATTATAACATAAATTTTACAGAAAGGAAAGCTAATGAAAAATTCATGAGATAATTTTACTCTATTTTACCAGCAGGTTAATAAAAATGCAACAAGTGGCATTTTTGAGATAGGCAAGACGGGAAACCCGCTTCCTTGGAGAGGAGGAAGAATTTGAGAGGAACAAGAAATACGGATAGAAATATACGGAAATTTATTACCATTCGGGATATGGATTTATGGGACAAGATCGACCAAATCATGACGTTGCCGGAATATAAAAACAGCTTCAATAAGGTCATAAACGACGCGCTGTTTTTCGGTTTGGATTTGCTGATAAAATCTTTGTTCGAGGTAGTAGAAGAGGAAACAGAGAGCGAAACGCGGGTCAAGTTAGTGAGGAAAAGGGATGGAGTCAACGAGGAATATTTCGAGTGTGTAATAAATCGCTTGGAAGAAATCCTGCTCGGCGTAACAATCAACAAATCCATACTCTGCTCATTATATCACGCGAAAGACTTGGAACTGAACGGCAAGCCGGCGAGCGGTGGAATGTTCGACAACGGCTCTTACGGCGATACGCCGGACTATCTCGGCGCCTATGAAGCACGGGCGATGCGAAAGATACGGAGGTGAGGAAGCACGCAACGACCGATTATATTTAATATACAATACACGCCGTATAAACTGAACCGAAACGCGACGGACATGGAACGCGCGGCACATGAGGAGGAACGACGTTTTTACAATCTTACAGGCGAAAAAAACGCTTTGAAATATTTTTCCACGGAAGCGAAACGCGGCGTTAAAAAGACCGCTTTGGAATATTTTGAAAAATCTACGGGCGTATTCAATCAAAAGGGAATGTTAACGCGCGAAGAAATCGAGGAAATGAAAGTGCGTGCGCGGCAGAACACGGGTAATATTTGGCACGGGTACATTTCTCTCGGAAAAGAGGATTCTCCGAAAATCGACACGCCCGAAAAGTGCATCGAACTCATTAAAGGCACGTTCGGCGGATTTTTCAAAGATGCGAAATTCAACGCTAAGAATTTGGATTTAATGTGCGCCTTGCACATGGACAGACCGCATCATTTACATATTCATTTCGAGTTTTGGGAAAAAGAGCCGAAATATAAGGGTACGGACGGGGCGTTGCATTATAAAAGCAAAGGCAAGATAGAAAAAACGGCGGTCGAGAACATGAAAATCCGCTTGGGAGTTTTTTTGTCGGAGAATAGGACCGAGCTATACGGAAGTCGGGACGAGGCGCTGAAAAAGTTGAGGGGAATGACTGCAATCCGAGCGGCAATGAAAAGTACGGAGGAAATAAAATCCGAAATTTTATCTCTTGCGAAAGATTTGCCGAAAACGGGCAGACTTGCCTATGGCAGCAAGGATATGGAGTCATACAGAGGGCGGGTAGATGGTATTGTGAAAATGTTATTGCAATACGACGGGACGGCTCGGACAGCGAATCGCGAGTTTTATCAGACGTTAGAGGAACGGAAACGCGAAATCTCGAAACTTTGTGCGCTCCATAAAATCGACGAGAAAGATATTTCATTGATAGCGGACATAGAACAGGATTATAAGCGAAGGCAAGGAAATTTGATAATCAGACTTGCGAAAATTGTAAAACCGGAACTGTATGAACGAAATCCGAAGCGGAAATATAAATCTAACGATACGGGATTAAAACGCCGATTGAACATATCTCGTCGGAAAACGGATAGACTGATGAACAAATTTCTATCGACGTTCGGAGAAGAAAGCCGATTGTTGGAACGGGATTTTTCGCGGCGTTTGCAGGAAATCGAACAGGAAATCGAGCAGGAACGAGCGTCGAAGCTGCGCGTGGAACGGAGAGCGGATATATACGAAGAATACGAAAAGGAGGAGAATATTAAGGATTGAAACGAAAAGAAGCGATAAAGCGCGGCGACAGAAAGACCTGCAAAAGATATATCGCGGTATGGTTGCTCATATTTGCGTTCGTAAGTGTTCTGATTGCGTATCTGTTCACGCTTGCGGGCGCGGAGAGTCTGAAAGACATTTTATCTGCGCGGGAATATTGGTTGTCCGTCGGAGTAGCGGACGGAATGATTTTGGCAGCGTATCTGTTAAATTATCGAATCGACGCGGAAAAATTGGTGTTGGAAGAAAACGATTTAGAGGACACGAAATTTTTAACGCCGAAACAATTAAAAAAGAAATCGGAGTTTACGGTAACACTATGGAAAGACTTGAAAAAACAAAAAGACGGAATCGTAATCGGGGCGGAGAAAAAGGCCAACAAAGAAACAGAAATCGTGATGACCGAACAGCTTCATGCCCTGATCGTCGGTACGACGGGAAGCGGGAAAACCACAAGTTTTGTCGATCAGAACATCGCCGTTTTATCCCATTGTAATACAAAGCCGAGCTTGATTATTTCCGATCCGAAAAAGGAATTGTACGCGAAACACGCCAAAAGTCTGGAAGCGCAAGGGTATCGAATTTCGGTATTGGATTTACGGGAACCGTATGCGTCGGTAAAATGGAATCCCATGCACGTATTAGTCCGTCGTATCCGTTTGGCAAAGGATTTGGAGTATAATTTGAAATTCAAGGACGGGAAATATTACGGAGCAGGGGAAGTGTTCGTCTCGTTTGATGCGGCACGGACGCGTATGCAGGAATTAAAAGACGAAATCTACGAAAACGCGCAAGACCTTGTTTATACCTTATGCCCGATTATCAACAAAGACCAGCCGACGTGGGAAGAATGCGCGCGGAATTTGATTTTAGGACTTATATTGGCACTTTGCGAGGATTGTCTGAAAGGCAAAATCGAGGAAAAACAACTGTTATTGTTTAACGTATATCACAACATCACGAAATATTGTTCGGAAGATACGACGGCGTTAAAAAAATATTTATTGGAGGGCAGGGACGAATTTTCAAAGGTCCGCGGACTCGTAAACGCGGTGCTTGTAACATCTGACAGGACACTGACGAGCTATATATCCTCGGTCTTGGAATATATGCAACAACTCTCGGACGATGGGATTATGTCGCTCATGAGCGAGAGCGAGTTAGATATATCCGATCTGGACGAACGCCCAAACGCGGTATTTATCATCGTGCCGGACGAACGAGTGACGCGGCATCGGTTTGTGACCCTGTTTATCACGCAGACGTATAAGGAATTAGTGGAAAAGGCGAATCTAAACTTCCGACGCGAGGAAACTGAGAGCGTGATATTGAAACGAAACGTCTATTATGTATTGGACGAATGGGGAAATTTGCCGCGAATAGACAATATGGACGGAATGATAACGGTTTCTCGGTCGCGCGGGATACGATTTCTATTGGTATTGCAGAGCTTTTCCCAAATCGCGTCGAAGTACGGACGCGAAGTATCCGATACGATTAAATCGAATTGTAACGTAAAATTGTTCGTCGGTAGTGATGACGCAGAGACGCGAAAAGAATTTTCGGAGCTATGCGGACAGAAAAAAATAAAAAATTTATCGGTGAGTACGCATATAGAAACGAGCGCGAGCGGGAATATAGGCGCGGGAAACCGTCCGTTAATAACGCCGAGTATGTTGGAGCGTCTGAACGGCGAAGGGAAAGGCGACGCGATAGTGTCTGTGCGCGGGTACGAGCCGATTTGGACAAAATTTACGCCGTCGTATAAGCTGAAAGGCCTATACTTCGAAGCAGGTACGGCGGAGCCAGAGATACATGCCGCGAAGGTATTCGATAAGGACTGTTACGTATTCGATTTAGCGGGAGACAGTTATAACCAAATCCGCGAAAAACAGTTGTCGGAGATAGAGAAGCAGGACTTAGAGCCGGAAAAATACGCCCAAGCGGAAAAGACACGGCTGGCGACATTAGACAGAGAATGGTATAAAACAAAAACGGAAATCGAAGAAAAGGACAAAAAGCTTGCAAACCTGTTAAACGAAGCGGACAAGAATGCGTTATTATCCGCAAGATTAGAATATAAGGCGGAATTTTTAAGCCTTATCCTTGAAAATTATGCAGAGGGAAAAGCGGAGGAAATCCGAAAGTATATCAGGTATCTCACGGAAGAGGCGTTGCCGAAGCTGTTGGAATTACAAAATCAAGCAATAAAATAAACAGGAGGATAGAGTTTGAAGAAAAAAGGAATCATACTACTTTTGTCATTAGGGCTTGCGGGGTTATGCGCACTCTTTATGGCAAATACCGCTCCGAACGAGGCAGAGAGGTTATCGGAAAGCTGTCGGCATGAATACATAGATCAAAAAATAGAGCCGACGTGTACGGAGAAAGGCTATACGGAGCATCTTTGTACGCTTTGCGGAGCGGGTTATAAGGACAGTTACACAAACGAAACGGGACATGATTTCACGAAAAGCGAGTTCGCAGCAACATGTACGGAAAAGGGGTATATCCTGTATGTATGTACGATATGCGGCTATTCTTATGCGGAAACGACGGATGCTGAAACGGGGCATACGTTTTCGGAAGTTACCACCCCGCCGACGTGTACGAGGCACGGTTATACGACTTATTTTTGCGAGGTTTGCGGGTTTGAATATACAGATAATTATCTTCCCGCGACAGGACATAACTACACGGACGAAACAGTAACCTCGACCTGCACGGAACGCGGCTATACGAAACATACCTGTGTGGCGTGCGGATATGAATATCGGGATAGTTATGTAGAGGCGATCGGACACGATTATCATGTCACGACAACTGCGGCGGGATGTGAAACGGAAGGGTATGTGGAATATACCTGCGCGGTTTGCGGGGACAGTTACCGCGACGAATACACCGCCGCGACGGGACATTTGCATAACGCGAAAATCATTCGTCCCACGTGCGTGGCTTACGGCTATACTGAGCATATTTGCGAAACGTGCGGGGACAGATACGTTACGGATTATGTAAAACCTACGGGACATAATTTTACGGACGAAGTAATCCCCGCGGGAAAAGATACGATAGGGTTTACGAAACATACCTGTGAAGTATGCGGGTATCATTATCTTTCAGATTTTGTAACGAGCAGAGATGACGGATATATCCTAACCGATCCGCCCGATCCGCCCGACGAGCCACCCGCGCATGAGCATGACTGGGTATTGACTTACAAGATACATGAAACGGATAAGTACATTACCCTTGATAACGCTTGTGAGTGCGGGGAACACGAAACTGCGGGATTGCAGATAATTTGCACGGATAAATTCGGGAATAGCGAGGTATTGACGGTAACGGAAGAAGGACAAGCGGATTATATCAATCTTTCCGATGGGGAATACGACGCGACTGTTATCGACGAGTCGGGGAATATCCTTGCGGAGTTTGTTTTGACAATCTCAGCCGAAATTCCCATTCCCCCGCCCGACGGCGGCGAGGATAAGCCCGATTCGGCGGAGGATAACAGCTCGGCAGAAGATTCGGAACCTACGATTGACAGCACGAAAAAAACCGAAAAAAAACCGAGTTTGGCGGTAACGTTACTTACTGTTCTCGGTGCATTGGCGATAGGGATAGCCGCGCTTGTTTTGGGACTTAAACTCAACAAAGCAACTAAAAATAAAAATCAAAACGAAAAACAAGACAATAAAAAAGAGTAAAAAAAGGAGATAAAAATATATGAATCATCTATTGGCAGACACGTTAAACGGGAACTTACAGGAAATCGTAACGAAATTAAACGATTTGATGAACAGCTTTTGGATTTACATAGTTTTGGCGCTTGGTGAGGTGGTAGTCGTTTGGGGCGCATACGTCGGGATAAAGATAGCTGTTGCGCACAGAAACGAAGAAAAGATTAACGCGCGGGAAATGGTGAAATCTTTGATTGTCGGAATAATCATCATATTCGTGGTAGCGATGGGCGCACCGTTGCTAATTAAGGGATTGTCGGCCTGGGTTGGCATCGGTTAATAGCTTAATAGGACAAAACAAGAAGGGCGGGAGCAGTTCCCGCCTAAGAAAAAAGGCATATCGAAAAGATATGCCAGAAAAATTAAAGTTTATTTTTTTGAATAATGTCGAGCATTTCACGAGGGGTAACTATAAACGGCTTAACGGGAAAATGTTTCTTATTACCCGTAATCAGGTAAGAGTCGGCGGTTTCCTGCGCGGTCATAACGACTTCATAAAAAACCGCGTCGTCAGGATCGGGCAAAACTTCCCCGCTCGGAACAGGGGAGATAAATACGGCGCGTTTGGGAAGTTCGCCAAGTAAGTCTTTTACGGTTGGCTTGGAGAATCCGAATTTGGCACGTAAAAGAACTTCGCCGTATTCGGCTAAAATGTCATCGCTCACGAGCGGGATAATACACCCGTCAAGCGCCTCGCGTAAGACGGACCAAGGCGCGGAGTCTTCTTTCAGCATTGCCGACACTAAAACATTGGTGTCAATAACGGCATAATATTTCATGGATTATTCCTTTTTTGTTTTCCGTTCTTTCCGATAAGCGCCAATTTCGGCATTGATATCTTCTAAGGACATTTCCGAACTACCGTTTGCCTGTGCCTGTGAGTTGAGCGTTTTAACTGCTTGCATTGCTTTGGCGGTGTCGTAGTTTCTTTGAATCGTCATAGGGAACGGAATCCCGTTTTCCATTACCGAACGTTTCAAAAACATGCGCATAGCGGTAGATAAATCGATTCCCAGCTTTTCATAAACGGCCGCGGCTTCGTTTTTTAATTCGTCATCCACTCGGAATTGAATAATAGAAGTAGCCATAATAACCTCCTTATAAATATTGTTCTACTTTGTAGTTCAATTATACTACATCGTATGATATTTGTCAATAGAAAAATTCAAGAAATAAAACGATTGAAAAATGAAAATCAGGAGAAAAGAATGATAATATTTTTTCAAGAGCTGATTTTACAGTTGTTTTTATGGCTGTTAAAGCTCATAGACGGGATAATGTCGATATTTTCGTCGATAGCGGGAATAGTAAAGATCGACTATCGCGGTGAAGAAGTCAATTTACTCGAATTTATTATCGGTGACAGTACGGTAGGGACAATCTTCTGGTGTGTGTTTCTCCTTGGCATGGGATTGTGCTGTATTTTTGCGATTTCCGCGGTCATTAAAAACATGGTATCGAATAACCGAGAGGTTTCGACGATTGTCGGAAAGTTTTTTTTATCTATTCTCGGCACGCTCGCCATGCTCGCGGTGGTGGTATTGGGAATTTTGATTTCCGATTCGCTGTTGAAATTGGTAGCGGAAATATTCGAGATCGGGAATACGATGAAGCTTTCTAACGCATTATTCAACGCATGTGTCGGAGATTGGATAAATGGGTATTCGATAGCGGAAATGGATATATCAAGTTTATCCGTGAGCGACATTTTCGGCGGATATAATACTACTTTCAAGGTTTTTCCGACCTCATGGAAATGTAACGGAATGGTCAATCCGAACACATTTTTATTTCTGCCCGCGATGATTGCGTCTGTCGGTTTGGGGATTGCGTTGTTGATTGCGATTGTCAATCTTGCGAAGCGGATATATGAAATCGTAATTTTATATTTTGTCATGCCCGTATCTGTATCCACGTTATCGCTTGATGACGGAGCGAGGTTCAAAATCTGGCGGGAAACATTCATTTCAAAGATAGTCGTTGCCTATGGCACAGTGTTTTCGGTGAACGTGTTTATATTGATACTGCCTATAATATCGGCGATGAAGATAGACGGGATCGGGAGTTTTGGAAACGCGATATTTTTAATCGTAATGATATTGGGCGGAGCGACGGTAATACCCGCAGGACAAACATTATTCGCACGGCTATTCGGCGGAGCGGACGATATGCGGGTGAATGGCGGTTTTGTCAGGAGCGTATGGCACGGCACGCATC
>ENA-OYXS01000585-OYXS01000585.1-human-gut-metagenome-genome-assembly--contig:-NODE-585-length-13882-cov-4.727707_pt1 | contig 13882 bp, 7 predicted proteins | sample MGYA00243240_ERZ653429 | MGnify/ENA primary metagenome ERZ653429 (study PRJEB26926, sample SAMN06164958) | human gut metagenome | biome: ENVO:00009003; feature: ENVO:2100002; material: ENVO:00002003... | reverse complement strand
GTTTAAATGCTTATATTAGTATTTTAGGTGAAATCTCAGAGAAGGAAAAATTGTGTTATTTGAAAAGCTGTCGTTTCTATTTACAACCTTCACGATATGAAGGGTTTGGGTTAGCTATTGCGGAAGCTATGAGTTGTGGGACTGTAGTCGTAACAACAGATGTTGGAGAAGTTCTAAATGTTGTTGGAAATGCAGGAATAATAATAAGGAATACATTACCGGAAACTATTGCTAATGTTATAGAGGATTATTGGAATAATGATTTAGAGAGTATTAGTATTGCGGCTCATAGTAGGATTGAAACATTATTTTCAATGGCAAGAAGAGAAAAAGATATAATGAATGTTGTGAAAAAGTATAAAGAATAATTATGAAACAGATTATTCAAGATATAAAATCAGGGCGAACTGTGCTTGAAGAAGTACCAGTTCCTCAAGTAAGAGCAGGTTATGTTCTAGTTAAAACGTCTCGTTCTTTAGTATCCTTGGGAACGGAGCGTATGCTCGTGGAGTTCGGAAAGGCGAACCTGATTGATAAGGCACGGCAACAACCGGATAAGGTGAAGCAAGTTTTGGACAAGATAAAGACGGATGGTTTGCAACCGACACTGGAGGCCGTGTTCAATAAGCTAGGGCAGCCTTTACCTTTGGGATATTGCAATGTCGGACGTGTGGTAGCTGTAGGGAAAGGTGTCGCGGGGTTCAAGGTGGGCGATCGGGTGGCCTCGAACGGGAACCATGCGGAGTTTGTTTGCGTGCCGAAGAACTTGGTGGCGAAGGTGCCGGATGATATAACGGATGAGGAGGCGGCCTTTACGGTGATTGGCTCGATTGGCTTGCAAGGAATCCGCTTATTGAATCCTCAGTTGGGCGAGACGGTCGTGGTGGTCGGTCTGGGATTGATCGGTTTGGTGGCGGCGCAGTTGTTGAGAGCGAACGGCTGTAAGGTTATCGGGGTGGATTTTGACCAGCAGAAGGTGGATATGGCCGCCTCGAAGGGAATCGTGGCCGTTAATCCGGGCAAAGGTACGGATCCGGTAAGGTTCGTGGAGGATTATACGGGTGGTATCGGTGCGGATGGTGTCTTGATCACGGCCTCCACGCAAAGCCATGAGGTGATCCATCAAGCGAGTGAGATGTCCCGTAAGAGGGGACGGATCGTTTTGGTGGGTGTTGTCGGATTGAATATGCGAAGGGATGACTTCTATAAGAAGGAGTTGAGTTTTCAGGTATCTTGCTCGTATGGGGCCGGACGTTATGACGAGGAATATGAGAACAAGGGGCACGATTATCCGTTGGCTTATGTCCGCTGGACGGAAAAGCGTAATTTTGAGACGATACTCCACGCGATCTCTTCCGGATCGTTGGATGTCAAGTCGTTGATAACGGAAGAGGTGGACTTGGCCGATTATGAGGAGATTTACGGCGATATGCGTAAGAAAGGATCGATCGCTTCCATATTACGTTTTCCCGCTGATTCGAAGATGGAGTCAGTTGTCTCTATCGGCAGTAATGCCTTTGTGAGTGGAAATGGCAAGATCGGGATTATTGGGGCGGGTAATTATACCTCCGCCATGATCATACCTTGCTTGGCTAAGGCCCATGCTAGAATCAAGTATATAGCGAGCGCCCAAGGATTGTCCGCCAAGATATTGGCGAGGAAGGCGGGGGCGGAGAACGCCACGTCGGACTATCAAAACATATTGCGAGATCCGGAGGTAGATCTGGTGATGATCACGACACGGCATAACCTGCATGCCCGGATGGTGATAGAGGCTTTACGGAATGGGAAAAGCGTATTCGTGGAGAAACCGTTATGTTTGAATGAAACGGAATTGGATGATATCGTACAGGCCTATCAAGAAGTTCCTAAGGGCACGACCTTGACGGTTGGTTTTAATCGCCGTTTCTCTCCGTTCGCCGAGAAGATGAAGCAATTGCTGGGTGATGGACCAAAGAATATAGTGGCAACGATGAACGCCGGCTTTATTCCGCCGGAGGTATGGGTACATGATCTTGAGATTGGTGGGGGACGTATTATTGGCGAGGCTTGCCATTTTATTGATCTATGTTCTTTCTTGGCGGGCTCGGAGGTCGTGGCTGTTTGTATGAACGCATTAGGAGAAAATCCGGAGGAGAATACGGATAACGCTAGTATATTACTTCGTTATGCGAACGGGACGAACGCCGTGATCAATTACTTCGCAAATGGTTCAAAGTCGTACGCGAAGGAACGTGTGGAGGTTTTCTCTCAGGAGAGGGTCTTGGTCTTGGATAACTGGCGTAAATTGACCGGGTATGGTTTTAAGGGTTTCTCATCGATGAAGGCCGGTATGGATAAAGGACAAAAACGTCAATTTACGTTGTTGAATGAACGTATCCGGGAGGGCGGTGAGTCATTGATCCCATTTGAGGGTATATTGAATACGACGAAAGCTACTTTCGCTTGCATTACGAGCTTGAAAGAGAGATGTTGGGTGAATCTCTAAAATTATATATTTCTACTCTTCGTAACTTGAGATCTCGCCAAGTTCGTTATCAAGTCTGGTATAGGCTACGGGCATATATTAGGAAATACAGGAGCTTTCGGTATGTATTGTCATTACCGAGAGTGGGACATCCTTTGTCTTTTAAACTTTTCATCTCGAAATATACGGACTTGGATAGTGTTACGGGGCATTTCTCTTTCTTGGGTACGGAATCCGCTTTTCTAGGATGGAACGATGAGAGCTTTGGTAAGTTATGGTCCTATAATCTAAATTATATGGACTACCTTCATCAAGAAACTATATCTTTCGAACAGGCCGTTTGCTGGATCGATAAGTTTGTCGATGAGATAGAGGGGAATAGGAATGGTCTGGAACCTTATCCGATCGCTTTACGAGGTATCAATTGGATCAAGTTCCTGTCGAAATATCATCCTTATATTCTGGCTGAGAATAAACGAAAATGGGATTCCTCCTTGTATGCCCAATATCAGATTTTACTGGATAATCTGGAATATCATCTTTTAGGGAATCACTTATTGGAAGACGCTTTCTCCTTGTTATGGGCCGGGCTTTATTTTAAGGATGAGCCGATCTATCAAAAGGCGAAAGACCTATTATTTAAAGAGCTGGAAGAACAACTCCTTTCGGATGGCGCTCATTACGAGCAATCACCGATGTATCATTGTATATTGTTGGATCGGTTGCTGGATTGCTATAATGTCTCTATGAATAATTTAAGGTTTATAGGGCAGGAAGGTCTGAATGAACGCTTACGGGAGAAGGCTAGTAGCATGTTGGGACATTTAGCCTCTGTCGTTTATAAAGATAATACGATACCTCTCCTGAATGATTCCGCTGAGGGAATCGCGCCTTCTCCGGCTCAATTGTTTGAATACGCTAAGCGATTGGATATGGATTGGGAAAAGCTTCCGATGGGAGCGTGTGGCTATCGAAAATTGATGGCGGGCCATTGGGAGGCTATCGTGGATGTTGGAGACATAAGGGCCTCTTACCAACCCGGCCATTCGCATGCGGATACGTTCAATTATGAGTTGCGGATAGGGGGTAAGCCTTTCGTTATAGATACCGGAATTTCTACGTATGATAAGACAGCCCGTAGGCAATACGAGCGTGGCACGGCGGCCCATAATACGGTGATGATAGGGGATAAGAACTCTAGCGAGGTATGGGGTGGCTTTCGTGTGGGGAGACGGGCAAGGGTGACGCTTCTCAAAGATTCTCCGAATGAGGTGGAGGCTTGGCATGATGGCTTTGGTTCCTTGGGTAAGCATCATCGAAGATTTATGATCGATAAGGATCGTTTTAGGATAGAGGACTCTGTCTCAACTGGCGTGAAAGCCGTAAGCTTGATCCATCTGGCTCCGGATGTGGAGATCATGTCTTGTTCACGGACTGAGATCGTGACGAATATCGCAGCGATAAGAGTGGCCGGCGCATCCTCTGTCGAGATTGTAGATGACCAAGTGTCATTTACGTATAACCGTTTTCACCTATCTAAGACAATTCGTATTCATTTTGTGAAGAGACTTTCTTATACAATAGGTTGATCGTTGTTGGACCATTCTTGATCAGCCTAAGATCTTACTTTTAAAAAATAACACATATTTCTTATGAAAGCATGTTTCATGGGTTTGGGCTATATTGGCCTGCCCACGGCTATTATTGCCGCAAAGCACGGGGTGGATATCGCCGGCGTGGATATTAACGCCCAAGTGGTGGAGGTTACCAACCAGGGGAAATTGCATATCATCGAGCCGGGTATGGAGGAGATGTTGCGGGAGGTACTGGCCTCCGGACATTTCAAGGCGTACACCGAGCCTCAGGTGAGCGACGCTTATTTTATGGTGGTACCCACTCCTTTCAAGGGGGATCATGAGCCGGACGTATCGTTCGTTGAGTCGGCTACCCGTATGGTGCTTCCTTTGTTGAAGGAGGGGGATTTGTACGTGATCGAGTCTACATCGCCGGTGGGGACGACCGAACGGATGGCTAGGTTGATTTTCTCGGAGCGGCCGGAACTGGAGGGCAAGATCTATATCGCTTATTGCCCGGAGCGGGTGCTTCCGGGTAACGTGATCCATGAGTTGGTGCATAACGACCGGGTCATCGGCGGCATGGACGAGGCCTCTACCCGTAAGGCGATGGAGTTCTACGGCCAGTTCGTGAAGGGTACGCTTCACCCAACGAATAGCAAGACGGCCGAGATGTGTAAATTGACCGAGAACTCAAGCCGGGACGTACAGATCGCTTTCGCCAATGAGCTGTCGTTTATCTGCGATAAAGCGGGAATCAATGTGTGGGAGCTGATCGATTTGGCGAACAGGCATCCCCGTGTGAATATCTTACAGCCGGGTTGTGGTGTTGGCGGTCATTGCATAGCGGTGGATCCTTACTTCATTACGGCGGAGTTTCCGATGGAGAGCCGCATGATCTCGACGGCTCGTGAGACGAATAATTACAAGGCTTTTTGGTGCGCAGAGAAAGTGAGGAACGCCATGCTACGGTTTGAGCTGAAGCGTGGGCGTAAGCCGGCGGTGGCAATGATGGGCTTGGCTTTCAAGCCTGATATCGATGACTTGCGCGAGTCTCCGGCCAAGGGAATAACGACGAAGGTGTTGCAATCGTGCAACAACGCTGACATCATGGTGGTGGAGCCGAACGTTTCGGAGCATAAGTTGTTTAAGTTGACCCCTTATAAGGAGGCCTATGAGAAAGCCGATATCGTGGTTTTCTTGGTGAATCATAGGGAGTTTTCGGGGTTGAATTATCGGGATGACGTGGAGGTGCTGGACTTTTGCGGGACATTCAAGAAATAATCGTTCGTTAAATAGAAGAATACGTTGTAATGAGGAAAATAATGTTAGTCTTCGGGACCCGTCCCGAGGCGATCAAGATGGCTCCGCTGGTGAAGGAGTTCCAGAAACATCCGGAGTCGTTCGAGACCATCGTGTGCGTTACCGGACAGCATCGGGAGATGTTGGATCAAGTGTTAAAATTGTTCGAGATCACGCCGGATTATGATTTGAATATCATGAGGCAGGGTCAGGACTTATATGACGTGACCGCCCGTGTCCTTGTGGGTATGCGTGACGTGTTGCGTGAGGCGACACCCGATGTCGTGCTGGTGCATGGGGATACCACCACGAGCACGGCGGCCGCCTTGGCCGCTTTCTACCAACAGATACCTGTAGGTCATATAGAGGCCGGCCTTCGTACCCACAATATCTATAGCCCATGGCCGGAGGAGATGAACCGTCAGGTCACGGGGCGTATCGCCACGTATAATTTCGCACCCACGCGGTTGAGCAAACAGAACTTGATGCGGGAGGACGTGAATCCGGACTCAATCTTGGTTACCGGCAATACGGTGATAGACGCCTTACGGCAAGTGGTGACTAAGATAAAGACGGACGCTGAGCTGGACAAGGAGCTGGAAGGCGTGCTTTTGCGTTCGGGGTATGACGTGAACCGTCTGGTTGAGGGTAAGAGACTGGTGTTGATCACGGGTCATCGCCGGGAGAACTTCGGTGATGGATTCATCCATATGTGTACCGCTATCAAGGACTTGACCCGGAAGTATCCGGAGGTGGATTTTGTCTATCCTATGCACTTGAATCCCAATGTGCGCAAGCCGATTCATGAGGTATTCGGTGAGGATCTTTCTCATTTGGAGAATATGTTCTTCATTGAGCCATTGGAATATCTGTCGTTTGTCTATCTGATGGAGAAATCAACGATAGTGCTGACCGATAGCGGCGGTATCCAAGAGGAGGCTCCCGGCTTGGGCAAGCCCGTGTTGGTGATGCGTGATACGACCGAGCGTCCGGAGGCTCTCGCGGCAGGTACGGTGAAACTGGTCGGTACGGACTATGACAAGATCGTGAGCGAGGTCTCGGCGTTGCTTGATGATACGGCTTATTACGATGCGATGAGCAAGGCGGTCAATCCCTATGGTGATGGATTGGCTTGTGGAAGGATCGTGGAATTTTTGAACCGGAAGGAATGAGGGTCTTGATCGTTTCTCCCTCTTATCTTCCAGAGATCGGTGCGGCACCCTCACGCATTACGAACATGGCGGAGGGACTGTCCGGCTTAGGGATAAAGGTGGATGTGTTGACTTGCTTACCCAATTATCCCAAGGGACGTATCTTTGATGGATATAGGGGGGCTTTTTCCAAGACAGAGGATGTAAACGGGATAACGGTCTTCAGGTACTGGACGTATGCCTCGATCTCGAGGAGACCGTTGGTCCGTCTTGCCAGTATGTGCGCTTTCGCCACGACCCTTTGGTGTTTCGCTCTCAAGCGTAAGCGTATAAAATCTTATGATAAGGTGATCATCCAGACCCCTCCTGTTTTGGCGGCGGCCTCGGCCATGTTGCTTTTTCGTTGCTGCTACCAGAAAAAGGTGGTACTGAACGTCTCAGACCTTTGGCCATTGTCGGCCGTGGAGCTGGGGGCCATGAAAGAGGGGGGCGTTTATCATGGGGTGATGGGGCGTATCGAGCGTTTCCTTTATCGTAAGGCCACGGCCTGTCAAGGGCAGAGTAAGGAGATCGTGGATTATATAAAACGGTATGAGCCGGGCAAGGCCTCGTTCTTGTATCGGAATTTGCAGCATCGTTTTGTTTTACCGAATCAACCCCCTTCTTCTCGAAAGCCTTTCAGGATCGTCTATGCCGGTTTGCTGGGCGTGGCGCAGAATATATTGGAGTTGATAGAGCGTATCGATTTTAAAGGGATGGGAGCGGAGCTTCATTTATTTGGAGGGGGCAATCAAGCCTTGGAGATAGAGGATTATGTGAGGACACATGATAAAGGGGTCTTTTATCATGGCTCTTTGCCCAAGGAACGGATGCGTGAGGAGCTTACACGTTACCATGCCTCCATTATCCCCTTGACGGTTCGTATAAGGGGGGCGGTACCTTCTAAATTATTTGATTTGCTGCCGTTAGGCGTTCCTATCTTGTTTTGTGGAGGCGGCGAGGGCGAGGAGATTGTAAAGGAGAATCAGTTGGGCCTTGTCTCGGCCCCCGGAGATTATGAGCGACTTTCTAAAAATATACGGGCCATGAGCCACTTGCCGGATGAGGAGTATCGACAGCTAAAAGCGAACTGCTTAAGATTATCCCAGACGACTTTCTGTTTTGAAAGGCAACTGGAGGTGTACAAACGTTTTTTATCGGCTTTCTGATTTTTGAATGTCAGTGTCTAAGAGTGATGTATAAGAAAATAAATAACCCGTTGGCAGGATTGAATTAGCTGTAAGTACTCAAGCCGAGGTGTTGACAAAGTTCTTTTTAAGGGGGCCTAATAAGGGTATTTATCATAAATAAATTCACAATGAATATATTAATAACAGGGATCCACGGTTTTGTGGGTTCCAATCTGGTTGTTGCCTTGAAGGAGCGTCATGGCCTCTATGGTTTAGATATTGTTACCCCGGAAAAGGACGGTGTGATAAAGACTTTTTCTTGGGATGACTTAGATAAGGAGATACCGGAATTTGATGCGGTGATCCATTTGGCGGGGAAAGCGCATGATACTAAAAATAGGAGTGCCGCAGATACTTATTTTAAGATTAATACGGGATTGACCCAACGAATTTTTGATTGGTTTTTGGCTCGGCCTTCTATCAAGAAATTTATCTTTTTTTCTACGGTAAAAAGTGCGGCTGATTCTGTACAAGGAGATATACTAACCGAAGAATGTGTACCTGTTCCCATAGGACCGTACGGTGAAAGTAAAATCAAGGCTGAGAACTATATCATCGAGAGGTTTGCGCCTGAAGCGTTAGGCAATTTGTATCATGCGTTTGGAGATAGTTCTATCTATCCCGGCAAACAGGTATATATCATGCGTCCTTGTATGATTCATGGCCCGGGAAATAAGGGGAATTTGAATCTGTTATATAATGTAGTGAGTAAAGGGATTCCTTGGCCGCTTGGGGCATTTGAGAATCGTCGTTCATTCACTAGCGTACAGAACCTCTGTACAGTGATAGAAGGTTTCTTGACTCAAAAGGTAGAGAGCGGCATCTATCATATGGCTGATGACGATCCGTTGTCTACTAATGAATTAATCGAGGTGATTTGTGAGGCGTTGGGTAAGAAGACGAGAATTTTGTATATCCCTAAAGGGGTAATGAACGTGATGGCAGAGATGGGTGGATGGCTACATCTTCCACTCAATCCGTTTCGTATGCAGAAGCTGACAGAGAATTATGTGGTAAGTAATGCTAAAATAAAAAAGGCTTTGGGGTTACAAAAGATGCCGGTATCCGCAAAAGAGGGATTGGCTTGTACTATTCTTAGCTTTAAGAAGTGATAAGATATGAACGGCTTGCTTTATGTACTGATTTTCGCTTTGCTATTTTTTGCGGAGCTTTTTTATTTCCATATAGCGGATAAGTTTAATATCATTGATAAACCCAACGAGCGCAGTTCCCATGCCTCTATTGTCTTGAGAGGTGGTGGCATTATCTTTTTACTGGGTTTATGGACATGGGCTTTCTTTTTTGGATTTTCTACGCCGTGGTTTCTTATGGCCGTTACCTTAATTGGGGGCGTAAGTTTTATAGATGATGTACGTAGCTTGCCTGATTCTGTGCGTTTGGTGGCCCAATTCATTGCCATGGTGATGATGTTTTATCAATTGGATATATTGCGCCTGAATATGTGGTGGGTGTTGTTGTTGGCGCTTATCGTTTGTGTGGGAGCCTCGAATATCATTAATTTCATGGATGGTATAAATGGCATTACGGCTGGTTATTCTCTATCAGTATTGCTTCCATTGATGTTGGTAAACGAGAAGTCCGGTTTTGTTGATCCGTCTTTGATCTACGTTTCGGCACTTAGTGTTTTGGTGTTCTGTCTTTTTAACTTTCGTCCCAAGGGAAAGGCTAAGTGCTTCGCCGGAGATGTAGGTTCTATAAGTATAGCCTATATTTTGCTGTTTATGATAGGCAGTCTGATTATTAAGACAACGGACGTGACTTACTTGGTCTTTTTATTGGTTTATGGTGTGGATGGTTGTTTGACGATAATGCATCGCGTTCTACTGCATGAGAATCTAGGTCAAGCGCATCGTAAACATGCTTATCAGTTGATGGCGAATGAACTTAAGATTGGTCACGTTAAAGTGTCGTTGGTATATATGTGTTTACAATTGGCGGTTTCTTTGGCATTTATCTATGTGATACCTGATACCGTAACGGCACATTGGTTGTATTTGTTGGCGGTAGTAGTGGTGGTGGCGTTGTTGTATGTGGTATTTATGAAAAAATACTATTGTTTGCATGAAGAATATTTAGCTTCGATTATAAAAGAGAATTAAGTTATGGTTTTTATGTGGATTTTACTTGCTTACATGAGTGATACCCCCCTGATCCTTATGTGCTAAGGATATGGCCTATATCGTTAATTGTTTAAAGAAAAATATATTGAGATTATTATGAGTCTTTTTTCTCGACTATCTACCTGGTACTTTTCCAAGAAATCCTTACCCTATTGGGGTATTATCTTGCTGGATTGCTGCTTGATCTTATTTTCCGGCTTATTGGTGTATGCCTTGAATAATGGTGTGTTGTCGACCTTGGATATCTTAGGACATCTATTGGTCACGCTGTTGGTATGCCTGATTCCTTATCTGGTAGGCTTTCGCCTGTTCCATACCTATTCGGGGATTATACGTTATTCCTCTTTCGTGGACTTGCAAAAGGTGGGATTCGCCGTCTTGTTTGGCTTGATTTGCGTGGTCGTGTTTCAGGCGTTGACGGACTTTTCTCCTTATTTGGTGTATATCCGTAAACGGGATCTGATCCTCTCCGCGTTGTTGGCTATGAGCTTGATGTGGATGATGCGTGTGTTCGTGAAATATTTTTATGTAAGTACTTTTCGTGTGGCTAAGGCTGAGCGTGCGTTTATCTATGGCGTGAAGCAAGGTGGGGTGAGTTTGGCGAAGAGTATCCAGAATCAGGATCCGGCTCGGTTTGTGCTGGCTGGATTTATCTCGGACATGGCTGAGATTGGGAATCGGTATTTAATGGGAGTCAAGGTTTACCCGAATGATGAGGAATTGGTTTCTGTGATGAGGAAAAAACGGTCTAATGTCTTGCTGGTGTCTCCATTGAAAGTTGAGGCGATCCGGAATAATCAGGAGATGGTGGACAGGCTGATCAAGGCGAATATAAAGATCTATATGACTCCTGCCGCCCAAGAGTGGGACGGGAGGAGCGACTTGAGCCATACCCAGCTGAGGGAGGTGAATATAGAGGATTTACTGCCCCGTGATAAGATCGAGATAGACTTGGAGGCTGTGAGGAAGCAGCTTACCGGTAAGCGGATTCTGATAACAGGAGCCGCCGGGAGTATTGGTAGCGAGATCGTACGGCAGGTAGCCCAGTTCGCCCCGGAACGTATGGTCTTGATAGATCAGGCGGAGAGCCCCTTGCACGATGTCCGCTTGATGATGGCTCGTCAGTGGTCGAATATAGAATCCTATACGGTTGTGAGCGATATTTGTGTACGTGAACGCATGGAGGAATTGTTCGAGGAGCATCGTCCGGATTACGTGTTTCATGCCGCGGCTTACAAGCATGTACCTATGATGGAGGATAATCCGGAGGAGAGTGTCCGCAACAACGTGGACGGTACCCGGGTGATCGCAGACTTGGCGGTGAAATACGGCACGAGGAAGTTCGTTATGGTATCGACCGACAAAGCGGTGAATCCCACGAACGTGATGGGCTGCTCGAAACGTATTTGCGAGATCTACGTGCAGAGCTTGGATCAGGCTATCAAGGATGGGAAGGTGAGGGGGCGTACGCAATTCGTGACGACTCGTTTCGGTAATGTGCTGGGATCGAACGGTTCCGTGATCCCGTTATTCAAGGAGCAGATCAAGCGGGGTGGTCCGGTGACGGTGACGCACAAGGATATCATTCGTTTCTTCATGCTGATACCGGAGGCTTGTAAGCTAGTCCTAGAGGCCGGTACGATGGGTAATGGGGGAGAGATCTTCGTGTTCGATATGGGTAAACCTGTACGGATCGTGGATCTGGCTGAGCGTATGATCCGTCTGAGCGGGGTGAAGGGAATCGAGATCCGGTTCACGGGATTGCGAGACGGGGAGAAGTTGTATGAGGAGGTACTCAATGAGGAGGAAACCTCCAAGCCTACTTTTCATCCGAAGATCAAGATCGCCCAAGTCCGTGCGTATGACTATGCTGACGCCAATCTGCGGATTGATGCCTTGGTACATGCTTGTGCCGTGGAGGGGGATATGCAGATCGTGAAGCGGATGAAGGAGATTGTTCCTGAGTTCAAGAGCCAGCATTCTAAATACGAGGTTCTGGATAAATAAATTGTAGAAAAATAAATAAGATACAAAAAGAAGGTCTCTCATTGCGGGGGACCTTTTTTTATGAGATAAGCGTTGTCTTTGGGATAGTATTTCGTATTTTTGCTCATACAATTTAATTAGTGTTGTTTGTGATAAGATGAAGGAATGAGTATGGTACGAATAAGAAAGATATTGCTGGTTGTTGTGTCTGCGTTGGTCGGGATCTTTTTCATACTTCCCTTGATCGGGGTTGGTATACTGAAATGGGCGGTCTTACCTCCGGAGAAGCTGACACCGCTGGTCGTAGAAAAAACAAACGAATTCATAGAGGCGCACTTGGAATGTGAGCGGGTGGAGTTGACTTATTTCGAGACGTATCCTTATCTGGGAGTGAAGTTGACGAATGGGCGTTTGATCTCACATCTGGCTGAGGATTCTATAGGCTATCAAGAGGATTTGATGATTCCTTCGGATTCTTTGCTGTCTTTCAAAAAAGCGATCGTCGTATTTAACCCTACGGATTATCTGTTTAGCGGGAAAGTGACGATTCCTCGGGTTATCATGGATAGTATCCGTTTTTATGGTTATGTGAATGAGGAGGGAAAGGCGAATTGGGAGATTTATCAAAGTGAGATGGATTCGGTAGACGAATCATCGTCATCTCCATTGCCTAAAATAGATTTGCAGCAAGTGCATATTACGAATGGGCACTTTGTCTATGATGACCGCCAGCAGGATTTATATACGGCGATCGATGGTTTCTTTTTACATATAGATGGCCTTTTGACCCAACGAGGAAATAAGTTGGATGTGGAGACCGGTTCTTCCTCGATCGTATTCCGTAGCCCGTCTTATTCTTTGGCGAATAAGTTAGCGTTACGCTTCAAGGGACGTTTGTTGTTGGCTGATGGACTTCGCCGGATTGGGTTGAGGGACGCGGAGTTGCTGGTGAATAATCTGCCTTTTACGGCGGATGGCTTTATGGTGCCGGCTACCGAGGATAATCCGTCACGGATCGATATGACTTTCGGGTTGAAGGTTTCCGATATGAATGATCTCTTACATTTTATTCCGGATGAATATTTTAAGGATCGGGATAAAACACTTGCTGAGGGACGTATTATTTTGGAAGGGGATATCCGTGGAGAATTAGGGGATAGTATTGTTCCGACCGTGAACTTATGCTGCAAGATAGAGGATGGTTCTTATCGTGTAAAAGGTATTGAACAGGGGATCGATACCTTGCGTATGGACATGGATTTACATTTGAATGGCGCTTACCCAGATTCTTCTTATGTCTCTTTGGAGGAGCTGACATTGATCGGGTTGAATACCTCGTTGACCATGAGTGGCGAGGTTAGGGATATCTGGAGGAATCCCGCGATTCGGGCGGAGATGAAAGGGCAGGTCGATTTTACCCGTTTGGCTAAAGAGTTCTTGAATCCCGACACACTGCTGCTGGAGGGTACCGTGATGGCTGATTTATCTACGGTGTTTAAGGTGGATGATATCGTGAATAGCCGCTTCGCCAAGGTCAAATCATCCGGCAATTTGACGGTTGATCGCTTCAAGGCGTTTAGTAAGCCGTTAGGCGTGGATATGTATATCGCTGGGGCGAATCTGTTTGTAGGATCTACGGAAAATGAAAGTAAATATCTGAATGCGAAAGGATTGTTGAGTGCTAATCTATCGGTGGATACCTTGAATATAAAGTATAAGGATGAGATCAGTACGAATATCGGTGGATTGAAGATGGTAGCCAATACGACGCCGGTTATTGATACAACGGCTGTTATCCCTATGACCGCAGGGTTGGAATTTGATCATTTACGCACCAAGTTGCCGGATTCTACCTGGATGGTGGCCGGTAAGACCGTGTTGAAAGGGGGCATCAAGGCTTCTTCTACAGATAAGCGGATCCCTATGGCGGGAGCTACGATCTCAGTGGACACCTTAAAATATATTCTTATCCCTTTACGGACGGGTATGGTTCTGTCTCTTATACACATCTCCGAGCCCACGAGACGGAGCT
>ENA-OYXS01000569-OYXS01000569.1-human-gut-metagenome-genome-assembly--contig:-NODE-569-length-14181-cov-4.412289_pt1 | contig 14181 bp, 10 predicted proteins | sample MGYA00243240_ERZ653429 | MGnify/ENA primary metagenome ERZ653429 (study PRJEB26926, sample SAMN06164958) | human gut metagenome | biome: ENVO:00009003; feature: ENVO:2100002; material: ENVO:00002003... | reverse complement strand
CAGCGTCAGATGTGTATAAGAGACAGCTGAAAGACCGTCAAACATTTCATTCGTTTCCGCTCCATTCCTTCCAGCCGCTTCAAAAGGCTGCGGCGTTCCCGGCGGAGGAGGAAAGGAAAGGCCGCCCCGCAGGATGCGGAAGCGGCCTTTACAGGATGATGAACGGAAGGAGGTTTTTTAACGGATCGGGTTGATGAACAGGGGCATCAGGCCGCCGATCACGATGAAGACGGAGAAGGCCGCCAGCATCACGCCGGAGATGACGGGCACCTGTACGGCTTCCATGCCTTCTTCCGGCTTGTCCCAGTACATGGAACGGATGACCTTGAAGTAATAATAGAAGCCTGCGGCGGCGCAGATGATCATGATGGGCAGCATCCAGTTCAGGTACAGGCCCGTGTTGATGACGTGGACGAAGGAGATCATTTTGGCGAAGAAGCCGGCCGTCAGCGGAACGCCTGCCAGGGAGGCGAACATGATCGTGATGGCGAGGGCCAGGCGGGGATTGGTTTTGCCCAGGCCGCGGAAGGCGGAGATTTCCTCGCTGCCGCGCTGGGTGCGGATCATGGCGAGGGCGAAGAAGGCCCCGAAGGTCATGACCAGATACACCGCCAGGTAGAAGGGCGCGTTGGGCGCCAGCTGCCCCTTCACCGTGCCGATGAAGAGGGGCAGGATGAAGCCGGCCTGCGCGATGGAGGAATACCCCATCAGGCGTTTCAGGTTGGTTTGAGGAATGGCTCCCAGGTTACCCACCAGCAGCGTGGCCGCGGCCATCAGGGCGATGACGAACTGGACGGCGGGAATGCCGGCGAAGGGCGCCAGGATGATGCTCAGCAGGGCGAAGCCCGCCACCTTGGACGCTACGGAGAGGAAGGCTGTCACCGGGGTGGGTGCGCCCTGGTACACGTCCGGAATCCACAGCTGCATGGGAACGGCGCCGATCTTGAAGGCGGTGCCGAGCAGGAGCAGGGCCAGGGCGAAGAACATGCCCGGTGCCGTCTGTCCGGAAAGGGCGGCCATGACGATGGCGTGGTTGTATTCAAAGGTGCCGGTCATGCCGAAGTACCATGCCAGGCCGAAGACGAGGAAGCCCGTGCTGACGGCTCCCAGGATCAGGTACTTGATGCCCGCTTCCGTGGAGCCGAGGTTCCGGCGGAAATAGCCCACCATGATGAAGGAGCTCAGTGTGAGCACTTCCAGGGAAACGAAGAGTTCCACCAGGTTGGCGGCCTTGCACAGGGAGGTGATCCCCACGCAGGCGAGCAGCGGCAGGATGTAGAATTCCCCGGTGCCGTCCTGCGTCTTGGAGTCGTTGGAAGACAGGTTGATGACGGCGCGGAAGTCCACGGAAAGGAGCAGGGTGATCGCCGTGGCGACCAGGGCCAGGATGATGTAGGTATTGGCGTAGAGGCTTTCCATGTAGAAGGGAAGCATCGCCAGGGCGCCCGCCGCCCCGATCAGGCCGAAGACGAATTTGGGAGCCTTCTTGAAGAAGGTTTCAGCCAGGAGCAGGATCATCGCCAGGCCGGCCAGGATGAATTCCGGAATGTACGCTTGCATGGGTAAAAGAAGATCAGGTTAAGCTTGGATTGTATTCAGGGGATGATCAGGAGAAGAATTGGAGAACCAGGTCCGGCAGGAAGCCGAAGACGACCAGGGTGATGACCAGGAAGTAGTTGGCCGCGCGTTCGGCGGGCAGCAGTTCCGTCGCGTAGGCGGCGGCCTTGGACAGGTCGCCCTGGAAGATGTTGCGGTAGGCCCTCAGCATGTACACGGCGCCGATGACCAGGCCCCACAGGCAGAGGATCGTGGCGATCTGCACGGGGCCGAAGCCGTTCTCGAACCCGGCGAAACCGGAGAAGAAGACCATGAACTCGCCCGGGAAGTTCGCCAGGCCGGGGAGGCCGATGGAGGCCATGCCCGCCAGGCCGAAGACGAAGGCCATGCGGGGCAGCCTGGTTCCCAGGCCGCCCAGGGAATTGATTTCCAGCGTGCCGGTCTGCTTTTCAATCTGGCCGCAGAGCATGAAGAGCAGGGCGATGGAAAGGCCGTGGGCCAGCATCAGCAGGGCCGCGCCTTTCACGGCCCAGGGGTTGGCTTCCGCGGAACCGGATACGATCAGGGCGGCGAAGGCCAGGAAGATGTAGCCCATGTGCATCACGGAGGAGTTGCCCAGCAGCAGGTCCAGCCGCTTCTGGTTCACCGTCACGTAGCCCACCCAGATCACGTTGCACACCAGCAGGACGAGCAGGATGTTCGTCCAGGGCAGGAAGCCCGCTTCCATCAGGGGCTGGAACATGAACAGGCCGTACAGGCCGAATTTTTTCAGAACGCCCGCGTGCATCATCGCCACCGGAGCGGGGGCGGAGGCATAGGCGGGGGCGGCCCAGGAATGGAACGGGAACAGGGAGATCAGGGGGCCGAATCCGGCGATCAGCAGGGCGCCGATCAGTTCCGCATTTTCCAGGGGCTGTCCGCTCTGGATGAAGTCCTGGAGGCCGGAGAAGGTGAACCCGGCCTGCGTTCCGATCATCAGCAGGGCCGCGAGCAGCACCATGGAGGCCAGCCCCAGGTACAGGGTGGCGCGCCAGGCGGTGGTGCGCTTGTCCCCCCTGCCGTATAGGCCGATCATCACGAAGGTGGGGATCAGCGCCAGTTCATGGAAGGCGAAGAAGGAAATAATGTTGTTGGACAGGAAGGCCCCGGTGGCGCCCGCGGAGATCAGCAGGGCGGAATTGTACCAGGAGGCTTCCCCTCCCTTGGGAGGATTGGTGCCCAGCACCGTGGCGAAAGTGACCAGGATGGTCAGCAGCAGCATCACCTTGGCCATGGCGGGGGCCAGGGTCAATTGAAGATCCAGCCCCTGGAAGCGGGACCAGCAGGAAGCGCAGTCGTCAAAGCTAACCAGGGCCCAGATGCCCAGGGCCAGCGTCAGCGTTGCGCTGAGCAGGGCCGTCGGGCGCGCGGGCGCCTTGCACAGACCGATGAGGGCTGAGGCAATCAGAGGAATGAGAACAAGCCAGATAAGCATGGTGTGTGATTGGTTGGGAGGTTAGCAGGAATAGAAGACGGTGAAGTAAATGACCAGAAGCAGGCCGACGCCGAACAGAACCGTGTAGGCGGCCATGTTGCCGGACTGCAGGCGGCGGAGCAGGGAGCCGACGGCGGCGGTCAGCCGGGCCAGGCCGCCCACGATGAGGCCGGAAATGATGAACTGGTCGATGAAGTCGATAATGGAGGCCAGAATGCCCTGCACGCCTTTAACGAGCACCTTGTCGTAGAACCAGTCGATGTAGAGCCGGTTGACGAGGGCGCGGGAGACGGCGTTGCCGGAGAGCTTGTCGGAGGCCGGAGAGCCCGCATAAAACACGGCCGCCAGCAGAATGCCCAGGACGAGGGCGCCCATGGATACGTAGAAGGGCATTCCCATGTGGAAGTCCGCTACTGCAAAGCCGTTGAAGGGAACCAGCCTGTCCGCGATAAAGCCGTAGCCGGAGATGACGGCGAGCACGGCCAGGATCAGCAGGGGAATGAGCATGACGCCGCCCACTTCCCGCGCGTGTTCCGCGCTGTGGCTGCGTTCCCTGCCGAAGAAGACCACGAAGATGACTCTCATCATGTAGAAGGTGGTCAGCAGGGCCACGCCGCCGCCGATCCAGAAGAACACCGGGTTTTTGTGCAGGGCGGCTTCCAGGATGGCTTCCTTGGAGAAGAAGCCGGACGTGAACGGAATGGCGATCAGGGCCATGGTGCCGATGATGAAGGTCAGGGAGGTCAGCTTCATGCGCTTCATGATGCCGCCCATCTTCCAGATGTCCTGCTCATGGTGGCAGGCGAAGATGATGGCGCCCGCGCCAAGGAAGAGCAGCGCCTTGAACCAGGCGTGGGTGAACAGGTGGAACATGGCCGCTTCCCCGGCCAGCAGGCCCAGGGCCATGACCATGTACCCGAGCTGGGACAGGGTGGAATAGGCCAGCACGCGCTTGATGTCGTTTTGCTGGGTTGCCATGAAGGCGGCGATGATGGCCGTGATAGCGCCGATGATGGCGATCACGTCGCAGGAGAGAGAGGGGAACGCTTCCACGCCGATGGAGAGCTGGACGCGCACCATCATGTACACCCCGGCGGCGACCATTGTGGCGGCATGGATCAGGGCGGAAACGGGGGTGGGGCCTTCCATGGCATCCGGCAGCCACACGTGCAGCGGGAACTGGGCGGACTTGCCCACCGCGCCGCAGAACAGGCACAGCACCGTGATGTTCAGCAGGGTTTCACTGATGCCGGCGGGCATTTCCATCAGGCTGAAATTGAGCGTATTGGTCAGCGCCCAGAGGGTCAGGATGCCGATCAGGAAGCCGAAGTCCCCCACGCGGTTGCAGATGAAGGCCTTCTTGGCGGCGTCCGCGGCGGCGGACCTGGTGTACCAGTGGCCGATGAGCAGGTAGGAGGAAAGGCCCACCAGCTCCCAGAAGATGAAGGTCATGGCGATGTTGCTGGCCAGGACGATGCCCGTCATGGAGAACATGAACAAACTCAGGCAGGCGAAGTAGCGGGCCTTGGCCTTGTCGTCCGCCATGTATCCCAGGGAGAAGATATGCACCAGCAGGCCGATGCCCGTGACCACCAGCATCATGCGCGTGGAGAGGGGGTCCAGCACGAAGCCGAGGTCAATGGAGAAGACGCTGGAAATGGAAAGCCAGGTGAAGGCATCCGTTCCGGTCTTGTCCAGCAGGGCCAGGGAAAGAACGAAGGTGACCAGGCAGGAGAAGGTGGAGGTGAGGGCCGCCACGTTCGCGCGCTTTGTCAGGAAAAACCAGTTGAAAGCCGCCACGACCAGGGGCAGAAAGAGCAGGAGCCAGGTATATTGGATGTCGATGTCTAACATGTTCGTGTGAGGTTCGGGTTGCTCTTAGTCTTTCAGCGTATGAAGGTCCTGGGTGCTGGCCGTGCGCCGCGCGCGGTACAGGGAAACGATCAGGGCCAGGCCGATGGCCACTTCCGCCGCGGCGATGGTCAGGACGAAGATGGACAGGGACTGGCCGTCATAGTTGGGCAGTCCCATGGAGCCCTGGGCCCGGGAGAAGGCCACCAGGGAAAGGTTGGCCGCGCTGAGCATCATTTCCAGGCACATGAAAATGACGATGATGTCGCGCCGGACGATCACCCCCACCAGGCCGATGGCAAACAGAATGCCGGAGAGGATCAGATAATGCGTAAGAGGTATCATGATGATTGGCTGTGTTGAGATGTTCGTTTATTTGCCGGAGGGTCGGCGGCTCAGGACCACGACGCCGATGGAAGACACCAGCAGGGCCAGCCCCGCGATGATCAGCGTGCGGTTGTACTTGTCAAACAGGGTGCGGCCCAGCAGGGCGGTGTCCGGGAATTCCCCGTTGTCGATCTCCGCCCGGATGGTCGTCCCTTCCGGATAAAGATGCGCGGAGCATTTGGGGGAAAGCGGAGGAAGGGTGATCCGGGGGGGCTGGATAGATAAACTCAATAAACGGTCAATGGAGTTTCCGGAAAAGGCATAGTTCCCTTGCTTCTGTCCGCAGATGGCGATTTTGTCGAGAGGAAGGCCGTTGACGCCGTGCTTGCCGGATGCGGTTGCTCCCGGAGCTTGGACGGATTCCGCGTTTCCTTGCTGCTGGCCGTTGCTGATCTGGCGATCGATTTCAGCATCTGTAAAAGCGGAAGTTGAAGCGCGCAATCCGCAAGCCACGCCGGCGTTGCCTTCCGTAGCGCCGTCCTGTCCGATCTTCAGATCGTTCCAGGCCTGTTCCGCGCTGGCCATCGGGCAGCGGCCGCAGTCTTTGGCGCCGGGCAGGGAGTAGATGATGCCGATGAGCTGGCCGAGGAACAGCCCTGCGATGATGACGCCCACGGCGACGGAAACGGGCCGCCGGAAGGGGGAGGTTTCCAGCTTTACGTTCAGCAGCATGATGATGAACGCGAAGAGAACCATGATAGCCCCGGCGTACACGAGGATTTGCAGAATGCCCAGGAAGTGGGCGCCCAGACCGATCATGACGGCGGCCGTCGCCCCGAAGGAGAGGGCCATCATCATGGCGGAGGAAACGGGGTTGCGCATGAAGACGACCATCAGGGACAGGATCACGGCCAGGGCCCCGAAGACGTAGAAGAGTATGTCACTGGCAAAAATGTTCATAACGTGCAGAATGTGGAGTGAAGAGTTCGGGGTGTGTTATTTGTATTGGTTCCACTTGTTGACCAGCCCCTTGCGGGTGCCGCCCAGTTCGTAGAGCCTGGCCTTGTTGTGGATGGACTGCGTCCGGTCCGTAGGGGTGAGCAGGTAGTCCTGGCTCATGAAGATGGCTTGTTCCGGGCAGGCTTCCTCGCACATGCCGCAGTAGATGCAGCGGAGCATGTCGATCTCGAATTCCTTGGGGGCTTTTTCCACCTTGTCCCAGTCGCCTTCCTTGACGGTGCCGGGCGTGATGGTGATGGCGCGGGCGGGGCAGATGAATTCGCAGAGCTGGCAGGAGACGCAGCGTTCGCGTCCGTCCTCGCCCTTCACCAGCACGGGATAGCCGCGGTAATAGGGAGGCAGGTGCTTGTCCCAGCGGAATTCCGGGTACTGCATGGTGACGCCGATTCCGGAGCCGGCCAGTTCCTTCTTGTTGCGGGACTTGCCCGCCAGAGCCAGGGCCAGGTGCTTGATGGTGATCCACAGACCGCCCAGGATGGATTGCAAGTAGAACCGCTCTCCGAGGGAAATCTTCGGGCGCTTGATCGTTTTGAAGGCCATAATATTTGTGTATCGGGATAAAGGGTTGGTTTACTTGACGAAGTACAGGATGGCGGCCGTGATGAAGATGTTGATGACGGCCAGTTCAAAGAAGACCATCCAGCCGAGCTTCATCACCTGGTCATAGCGGAAGCGGGGCAGCGTCCAGCGCACCCAGACGAAGAAGAAGGCGAAGAAGAGGAGCTTGAGCACGTAGGCGACCAGCTGGCAGAGCACCGCCACCCAGTTGGCGACGTGTTCGTTCAGCCAGCCGTCCAGGCCGAAGCCGATGGACCAGCCGCCTAGGAAGAGCGTGATGACCAGGGAGGAGCCCACCACCATGGCGGCGTATTCGCCCATGAAGAACTGCGCGAACTTCATGGAAGAGTATTCCGTGTGGTAGCCGCCCACGAGGTCCGTCTCGCATTCGGACATGTCGAAGGGGGTGCGGTTGGCTTCCGCGAAGATGGAAGTCAGGAAGATGAGGAAGCTGATGGCCACGGGCACCAGGAGAATCCAGCGCTGCCAGCTCAGGCCCTCTCCCCACACGGGAAGCAGCAGCCAGCCGTTGGCCGCCTGGTATTCCACGATGTTGGACAGGTCCAGCGTGCTGTAAATCATCAGAACGGGGATGATGGACAGCCCCATGCTGATTTCATAGGAGATCATCTGCGCGGAGGAGCGCACGCCGCCCAGGAACGGGAACTTGGAGTTGGAGGACCAGCCCGCCAGCACCAGACCGTACACGGAAAGTGAGGAGATGGCGAACACCCACAGCGGCCCCACGCTCAGGTTGGCCACGGCCATGTTCACATTGCCGTAGGAGGTGTGCAGGTCTCCGGCAAAGGGGATGACGGCGGCCGTCATCAGCGGCGGGGCAAGCACCAGCATCGGGGCGATCCAGAAATAGACGCGGCGCACGAAGGGCGGCGTGAAGTCCTGTTTCAGGAACAGCTTGCCGCCGTCCACCATGGGCTGGACGAGGCCGAAGATGGGAATGTCCCGGTCCAGGCGGAAGAAGCGGCACAGGTTGGCGATCTTGCCGTCGTGAGGCAGGCCGAAGTAGTCCAGCGTCTTCTTGAACGGCAGGTCGGACTTCATGCCGAAGCGGCGGAAGATGCTCAGCGGGATGCCGGCGCGGTTGGGGCCCACGCGGTCCTGGATCCAGGCGGCCACCCGGCGTTCAATGTACACGCAGATCGGAATGAACAGGATGGTGATGGCAAAGCAGATGACGATCTTGATCAGCAGGGTGATGACGTAGAACCAGATGGGGTTGCTGAGCACCTCGTCGCAGAAGGTTAGAATCGAATCAATCATGGCGGATTAACGGGTTGTATGCGTGTGAAGTGTTGTTAGCGGGACTGGTTCCTTTCGCGTTCCACCACGGGAATGGTGACGCCCGTTTCCAGAATGGGCCGGCCGCCGTCTCCGATGGAACCCCAGGTAAGGCCGTTCAGCTCCTCGTATTCGGTGCTCATGACCGTCAGGATATCCAGGGCGGAGGAGAAGTCCTTCAGGGCGGGATTGCCGCCCAGGGCCACGGTGATGTCCCTCAGTATCTGCCAGTCGTCGCGGGAATAGCCCACGGGCCGGATGGCGCGGTTCAGGCGCTGGATGCGGCCCGCCACATTGATCATGGTTCCGAATTTTTCGGCATAGGTGACGCCGGGGAGCACCAGGTCCGCATGGCGGCCCGTTTCATTGGCGCTGTGGGCGATCATGAAGAGGTAATCCAGCTTCTTGAGGTCTTCCGGCGTGAATCCGGCTTCCGGAGCGGTGAGGTCTTCCCCCAGAGCGAGGACGGCCTTGACGGAGCCGTTGCGCACCCCTTCCCGGATGGCGTCCAGTCTGGAACCGGGTTCGATGCCCAGAACCAGCTTCGCGCCGTTCGTGTTCGGGTTGCGGTCCGCGGAAATCAGCATTCCGTCGCTTTCCCCCGTGCGGGGTACGATGTCCATCTTGTCCGTGCCGATCTGGGCGGCCAGGTGGCGCACCATGTAAAGTTCTTCATTGGTCATCCGTCCGGAGGCGATGATCGCGATTTTGTCCGGGGAAATGCGCTTGAAGGCTTCTGCGGCGGAAGCCAGGGCCGGTTCCCAGGTGGCCGGGCGGTGGGGAGCTCCGGCGTCCGTGCGGATCACGGGCTGCGGGATGCGCTGGGGAGAATTGATGTATTTGTAATTCAGTCGGTGGGAGTCCGGCATCCAGCAGGAGTTCACGGCGTCGTTCGGGCGCGGGGTGATGCGGTACACCCGGTCTTCCCTGGTCCACAGGGTGATGTTGGTGCCGGTGCCGCAGTCCACGTCAATGGTCTTGGTCTCCTTCAGGAACCAAACGCGCATCTTGAAGCGGAAGTCCTTGGAGGTCAGGGCGCCCACCGGGCAAAGGTCCACGGTGTTCAGAGAATAGTTGCTGTCCAGTTCCCGGCCGGGATAGACCGTGATGGCGTTGTACGTGCCGCGCTGGGACATCGTGAGCACTTCGTCGTGCATGATGTCGCGCATGAAGCGCACGCAGCGGCCGCAGAGCACGCAGCGTTCCTGGTCCAGGTTGACGCGCGGGCCGATGCTGAGGTTCTTGCCCTTCTTGGTTTTCTTTTCCTCGTAGCGGCCTTCAATCTGGCCGTAGTCGTTGGAGTATTCCTGAAGCTTGCATTCTCCGGCCTGGTCGCAGATGGGGCAGTCCAGCGGATGGCTGGTGAGCAGGAATTCCAGCACGCCGCGGCGCGCTTCGGCCGCCAGCGGGCTGTCCGTGCGTACGCCCATGTTTTCCGCCACCGTGTTCGCGCAGGAGATGATGGGGCGGGGCATCCACTGGATGGGCTGGAAACCCTGTTCGTCGTAGGAGGGAGTCTGCCCCGGAGCCAGCCTGGGAGGCATGCCCTGTTCCACCAGGCACATGCGGCAGGAGCCGACGACGGCCAGCTTGGGATGGTAGCAGAAGCAGGGAATCGGCACGCCCACGGAACGGCAGGCGTCTGCAATCCTGGTGCCGCGCGGGAAACGGTACCACGTGCCGTTGATCTGGACGTTCACCTTGCCTTCCGCGGCAGCGGCGTCTTTGGGGAGTTTGTAAGCTTCTTCGCTCATGATGACGTGATGGGAGGGAATGGAATTGAAACTGGGGACGTGGTGAGGTTACCGGATGAAATAGCGGCGCTGCTCCCTGCCTTCCGCAGAATGGGGCAGGCAGGCGTTGAAAGGATCCGTCAGGGCCACGAATTCCTCCTTGAACTTGGAGACCATGGCCTGGGTGGGCCAGGAGGCGGCTTCCCCAAAGGCGCAGACCGTCTTGCCTTCAATCTGGTTGGCTACCTGGATGAGGAGGTCCACGTCCGAGGGGGCGCCCTTGCCTTCCAGAATGCGCGTGCTGAGCTTCATCATCCACGGGCATCCTTCGCGGCACGGGGTGCACTGGCCGCAGGATTCGTGGGCGTAAAAGCGGTTGATGTTGTTCAGCGCCCAGGGCATGGAGCGGGAGTCGTCCATGACGATGACCGCGCCGGAACCGGACATGGAGCCGTACTGGGCGATGCTGTCCAGGTCCAGCGGGATGTCGAAGAAGGAGATTTTGCCCGTGGTGCCGTCCGGATTCCGGGTCTTGTACTCCACGTCCGTGCGCATGACCTTGGAGGAGGAGCCGCCGGGAATGACAGCCTTGAATTCGCGGCCTTCACGGGGGCCGCCGCAGACGTCGTACAGCAGTTCGCCGAAGGTCATGGAACCGGAAACGATTTCATAATAGCCGGGGCGCCGCACGTCGCCGGAGACGCCGATGATGCGCGTGCCGGGGGAGCGTTTGGCGCCTTCCTGTCCGTAGGCTTCGCCGCCCATGGCGATGACGTGCTTTACCTGACACAGGGATTCCACGTTGTTCACGATGGTGGGGCAACCGTACAGGCCGATGGCGGCCGGAAAGTAGGGGGGCTTGATGCGGGGGTAGGGGCGCACGCCTTCCAGGGAGTTGAGCAGGGCCGTTTCCTCACCGCAGATGTAGGCGCCCGCGCCGCGGTGCAGGTGGATTTCCAGATCGTAGCCGGACCCCAGGATGTTCTTGCCCAGGAAGCCGCGTTCGCGCGCCTCCTGCAGGGCCTTGAGCATGGTTTCCGCGGCAATGGGGAATTCCTCGCGCATGTAGATGTACGCCAGGTGGGCGCCCACCGCGTAGCTGGAAATGACCATCCCCTCAATGAGCTGGTGGGGGTCCTGGTGGACGATGTAGCGGTCCTTGAAGGTGCCGGGTTCGGATTCGTCGCAGTTGCAGACCAGATAGACGGGCTTCGTGTTGTTCGGCGGGATGAAGGTCCACTTCACGCCGGTGGGGAATCCCGCGCCGCCGCGGCCGCGCAGGCCGGATTTCTTCACCTCGTCAATGACGGCCTTCGGCTCCATGCCGAGCGCCTTTTTCAACTCTTCATAGCCGCCGTCGGCCAGGTAGCAGTCAATGGACGTGTTCCACCCTTCGCGGTTGATGTTTTTAAGGATGCGGCGCGTTTCCCTGGGGTGGGGCTCTTTACCGGGAAGATAGGTAATGCTCATGGCGGGTGATCTGGTGCGTGGTGGGGAAAATTAGGCGTTCTGGTATTTGAGGATCACTTCCTCCAGCAGTTCCGGCGTGACTTTTTCATACAGGATGTCGTTGACCATCATGTTGGGGCCGAATCCGCAGTTGGCGAGGCATTCCACGCCCTCCACACTCCACAGGCCCGAGGGGCTGACGCCGATGGGGTGGTGGTGGTCGATGCTGCTCTTGTCGATTCCCAGGCGCGTGCAGATGGTGTTGAAGAGGCTGTCCGCCCCCGCCATGGCGCAGGAAAGCGTGCGGCAGACGCGGATGTGGTTCTTGCCGGGGCAGGTCTGGCGCAGGCCGGGATAGAAAGTGACCACGCCCAGCACGTGGGCAGGGGTGAGTCCCAGCTTTTCCGCCGTCCAGGTGATGGCGTCCGCGCTGATGTAGCCGAATTTCTTTTGAATCTCATGCAGAATGGGGAGAACGGCGGACTGCTGCTTGCCCTCCGGATAATGCGTGATGTATTCGCTTGCGGCGGCATCAAGTTCCGGCGTGGCTTCAAAGGCCGGGTAGAATTGTTCGCCGGGGCTGGGATGATGGGCGATGAGCGCGTCAATGGCGTTTTCAGCGTAATCGGACATGGGGATGGAAATATGTGTTAAGGTTGGCGGAAAAGGTGCGGGTTCGTGTTAGCGGTCGCATTCGCCCATCACGAAGTCAAAGGAGCCGAGAATGGCCGGAACGTCGGAAACCAGGTGCCCCGGCAGAAGCTCCGGCAGGATGGAAAGGTTGCAGAAGGAGGGGGAGCGCATGCGCAGGCGGTTGGGAAGACCGCCGCCCTTGGAATCCAGGAAGAAGCCCAGCTCTCCCTTCGGGTTTTCCGCGGCAAAGTAAACCTGGCCCGCAGGGGCGTTCACGCCCATGGTGGTGGTCATGAACTGGCGGATCAGGGATTCCATGTCCGTCAGCACTTTTTCCTTGGGCGGAAGCGTGCCTTTCTTGTCCACCACGTTGATGGGCCCCTCCGGCATGGTGGCGGCCACCTGGCGGATGATGCGCAAGGACTGGCGCATTTCCTCAATGCGGATGGTGAAACGGTCGTAGCAGTCTCCGTGTTCGCCGATCGGGACATCGAATTCGTACTGTTCGTAGCCCAGGTAGGGATTGGTCTTGCGCAGGTCGCGCTTGACGCCGCTGGCGCGCAGGTTGGCTCCGGTAAGGCCCCAGGAAAGGGCCTTTTCACGGGGAATGATGCCCACGCCCTGGAGGCGGTCGATGAAAATCTTGTTCTTGAGCAGCAGGGCTTCCGTTTCGTCAACGGTCTTTTCCGCCTGGTCGCAGAAGGCGAGCACTTCCTTCAGCATTTGCTGCGGCACGTCGCGCGTCTGGCCGCCGATGCGGGTGTAGGAGGACGTGAAGCGCGCGCCCGTAAGCTGTTCGTAAAAGTTGTGGATTTTTTCGCGTTCCTCATAGCAGTACAGGAACACGGTCATGGCGCCTACGTCCATGGCGTACACGCCCACTCCCAGAATGTGGGAGGAAAAACGGGAAAGCTCCAGGGCGAGCACGCGCAGGGCCTGGCCGCGGGGCGGAAGTTCCCAGCCCATCAGCTTTTCCACGGCGCAGGCGTAGGCGATGTTGTTGGAGAGGGGGGCCAGGTAGTCAAAACGGTCGGTGTAGGGGACGAACTGGTTGTACTGGATCGTCTCCCCGATCTTCTCCATGCCGCGGTGCAGGTGGCCCACTACGGGATCACAGCTGATGATTTCTTCGCCGTCAAGCTCCAGAACCAGGCGGAGCACGCCGTGGGTGGCGGGGTGGGAGGGGCCCACGTTCAGGGTCATCGTTTCTCCGAGCGGTTCGGATGTATTGGTGAGATAATCGGCGTTGGCGGCTGTATCTGCAACGGTGAAGGTTTTGGTGCTCGTGTTCATGGAATGTCCTGCCTGGCTGAACCTGATAATGGTGCCGGATGATTATGCCACTTCGCACCCTTCGGGCAAGCCAAATGTAAGATTTCTTGGTCTTTTCGTCATGCCTTTTTACCTAATATAGAATTAGTTTAAACTAACACAAGGGAAGGAGCAACGGGATGGCGCCGGGGAGCGGAAGAGTAATGGCCCGACAGGGAGGGGAGGATGGGAAATCAGGAATGTCCTTGCGGCATGGAGCGGTTCCTTTCCGGCGGGAAAGGGAGCAAGCCTCCGATGAATCGACAAATCCATCCCGTTTTTTACAAATCCGTTGCAAGGTCGCCGTTTTTCGGAAGGAAAGAGGTACTTCTTCCTTTGCAAGAAATTGAGCGTCAAAGGGAGAAAGATAAATTTTCTCTTTGCAGGTCCTTGCCAGTTTTGGGACCTGGAAAGGAGATGTCTTCCGTTTCCGGAAAGCCGGGATTTCTCCGGTAGGGCGGACCAAAAGCCGTGCGGGAGGGAGGCCTTGTCGGCAGTCGGGAACGGCTTTTCTTTTCCAGACTCTCTCCGTTGGCGTGAATCCGGAACGTTAATCGGCAAAGGAGGCGGCCTTCAACCTTTTCTCCGGCGGGGTAGCGTTGCCTTTCCGGCGGACACGCCGTGAGCGGAGTCTGTCATTTGACGAGGTTTCCGGGAATGAAATGCATTTCCTGCTCCGCAATCCCGAATTGCCAGGTGGCCGTTTGCCAGATGTTGCCGCCGGGAACCTTCCACCGTACCTGGACGGTGACCGGGCTGATGCGCAGGGGACGGGAGGGTGCCCATTTCAGGACTTTTTCCCTGGCGTCATACTTGGCATTTACCAGGCCGAAACCGGAGACGCGCATCTCCATGTCCTTGGGATTGAGCTGCGGTTCCCGTGCAAGGGAAATGGAAATGTCCGGATTCTGGTTGCGGACCACGGTGTTGGCTGCCGGGAAGACGGGCTGGGCGGGAGCCGGATAGGAC
>ENA-OYXS01000560-OYXS01000560.1-human-gut-metagenome-genome-assembly--contig:-NODE-560-length-14280-cov-4.071072_pt1 | contig 14280 bp, 8 predicted proteins | sample MGYA00243240_ERZ653429 | MGnify/ENA primary metagenome ERZ653429 (study PRJEB26926, sample SAMN06164958) | human gut metagenome | biome: ENVO:00009003; feature: ENVO:2100002; material: ENVO:00002003... | reverse complement strand
TAGCTCCGTCTCGTGGGCTCGGAGATGTGTATAAGAGACAGGAATTTTAGGTTAGCCACAGCTATATTTACCTAATTTTTAAATACAGCAAACTGTGCTACCGTTTTATACAGAAAGGACAGACTATTATGGCAAACACTACAGAGCTTTATAACGAATGGCTTGAAAAAGCGGTCAAGGATCCCGATTTAAAGACAGAGCTTGAGAATGTAAAGGGCAAGGACGAAGAAATAAATGATCGTTTCTACCGTGATCTTGAATTCGGCACAGGCGGTCTGAGAGGCGTTATCGGCGCAGGTACAAACAGAATGAACGTTTATACCGTAGGCAAGGCTACTCAGGGTCTTGCAAACTACCTCAAGAACACAGGCAAGAGCGATCTTAAGGTTGCTGTTGCATACGACAGCAGAATAAAGTCTGACGTATTTGCAAAGCACGCCGCTTCGATATTTGCCGCAAACGGCATTACAGCAAACATCTACACAGAGCTTATGCCCACACCTATGCTTTCTTGGGCTGTAAGAGCGCTCGGCTGTGACGCAGGTATCATTGTTACCGCAAGCCACAACCCTGCAAAGTATAACGGTTATAAGGTTTACGGAAGCGACGGCTGTCAGGTTACTCTTGAAGCCGCTGAAAAGATTCTCGGTGAGATTGAGAAGCTCAATATCTTCGCAGACGTAAAGAGCGGCGACTTTGAGCAGTTTGTAAACGAAGGAAAAATAAAGTACATCGGTCAGGATGTTATTGACGAATATATCGCAAACGTTAAAAAGCAGTCCATCCACCCCGAGCTTTGTGCAAAGAGCGGACTGAAGGTTGTTTATACTCCTCTTAACGGTGCAGGCAACAAGCCCGTCCGCCGTATCTTAAAGGAAATCGGTATAAACAACGTTGTAGTTGTAAAGGAACAGGAAATGCCCGACGGCAACTTCACTACCTGCCCATATCCCAACCCCGAGATAAAGGAAGCTCTGCACTTAGGCCTTGAGCTTTGCAAGACAGAAAAGCCCGACTTACTGCTTGCTACCGACCCCGACAGCGACCGTGTAGGTATCGCAGTTCCCGACGGTGACAACTACGTTCTGTTCACAGGTAACGAGGTAGGCGCAATGCTGCTCGAATATATCTGCAAGGAGCGTATCGCCGCAGGTACAATGCCCGCAAACCCCGTTGCAGTAAAGACAATAGTTACTACCGATCTTGTAAAGGCTATCGCCGCTAAGTACGGCGTAGAGCTCAGAGAAGTTCTCACAGGCTTCAAGTTCATCGGTGAGCAGATCGGCTTCTTAGAGGCAAAGGGCGAGGAAAGCAGATATATCTTCGGCTTTGAGGAAAGCTACGGCTACCTTGCAGGCTCTTATGTAAGAGATAAGGACGCTGTTGTAGCATCTATGCTTATCTGCGAGATGGCGGCATTCTATCGTTCACAGGGTATTTCTCTTGTACAGGCAAGAGCAAAGATGTACAGCGACTACGGCTTCTACTGCAACAAGCTTGATACATTCACTTTCGAGGGCGAAACAGGTATGAAGAAGATGAACGCTATCATGGATACTCTCAGAAACGAAAAGCTTGACGCTGTTGCAGGTCTTAAGGTTATCGGCAAGGCTGACTACAAGCTCAGCGTAAAGACAGACTACGAAAGCGGCAAGACAGAAGAACTCACACTTCCTAAGTCAAACGTTATCACATTCTACCTTGAGGATAACGCAAGCGTAGTAATAAGACCCTCCGGTACTGAGCCTAAAATCAAGCTCTACTACACAACAGTAGGCACAAGCGTTGAAGATGCGGCTGAAAAGCAGGTTAAACTCTCGGCAGATTTCACAAAGATTGTAGGCTGAAACTGTCTGTGATATAAATTTTTCGGGAAATTTGAAAAAACTATTGCAAAACAGTTTTGTATATGCTATAATAGTAACCTAAGCGTGAAAGCGCAGTATTCTGAAATCATAGCGAAAGCTGTAATTTAGATTAATTCTAAAGGTCAGGAGGTGACAGCATGAAAGAAGGTATCCACCCTAACTACCAGCCCACCACTATCAAGTGTGCTTGCGGCGAGGTTATCGAAACAAGATCAACCAAGCAGGATATAAAGGTTGAAATCTGCTCGAAGTGCCACCCTTTCTTTACAGGAAAGCAGAAGTTGGTTGACACAGGCGGACGTGTTGACAAGTTCAAGAAGAAGTACAATCTTGACAAGTAATGAAAAAAGAGGATCGTGGTTTTCACGGTCCTTTTTGTTTTAAGCACGGTGTACAGCCGTGCTTGTTTTTTGCTATGCCTGCATTTGATTCTTTCAAAGGCGAAGGGAGTATTTAGTAAGGCTGTTGCGAAAGGGAAAGAAAAACAGCCGTGCATCGCCTTGATGCACGGCTTTTATGTTATTGGCTGTTCTTTTCAAAGGTCGGCGTACCCTTTGCGTAGCTTCCGTCACGCTGTCTTACAAGCGATTCATCCTTACTGCAGTCGATTATTGCGACCTTGCCGAGAATTTCTCCGCTTTCGTTGCTGAGTATCAGCGTTTCGCCTGTTTTTAGGCTGAAATTCGTCTGCATTTTCATCAGCGTATTTTCAGACTTGTTGTTCTTGCAAACTATCGTAAGCGTTGAATGAGGCTTTATGTTGACAGTGGGTATCTTGTAGCGGTTAAGCATATCATCCTTATCTGTAAGATAAAGACCTTTTGTTGATACGTCGTTGTCATTGGGGTTGTAAAGCTCTATCCAGTCGGCGTCTCCGCCCGTGTACACTTCGCTTATATACAGCAGTTCGCCTGTAGACGATGTTTTTTCACTGCGTGCGTTTATTGTTATCTTTCCCTTTTTAGCCATTGAGCTGTCTATCGTTATCTCACGGTCGGTATAGGTCTTGCCGTTTATCTCCCAGCTTGTGAAGGTGTAGCCCGACATATCCTCGGCTGTCAGCTTTACCTTGTAGGGCGTGAAATATTCGGATGTTACCGTATTTGAGTCCTTGACGGTCTGAATGTTCATAGTGAGCTTAAGACCCTTTGCACCGTTCAGCTTTACCTTGTATGTATCGTCCTTGTCAATTCCGAAATTCTTGCAGATGTCGCTGAGAATGATATTTGCACGCTTGTCGGCGAATTCTCTTATCTCGTTTCTGCTGTTTTCAAACGTACCCTCGTTTGCCCACGTTGACGTGATACCCTTGTTCAGAGCATAAAGCTGTTCCTTATCGCTGTCTGCGAGCTTCTGCTCAAGCGTTGCCAGAATATTTTCAGAGCTGAATGCGCCGCCTATAAGGTCGCAGAGGTTGTTCGCCAGCTTTTCACGCATATCCGCACGTTCCATAAGTGCAGAAATAAGCACTGAGCCGCCTGCGGGGTGTGTGCCGTTTAAAATCTTGGTCAACGTCTTGTTTGCGTATCCGTCCGAATAAAGTCCCCAGGCAAATTCTGCATCGTAGAAGAAATATCTCCACTTGCCGTCCTGGTACTTGCTTGTGACCTCTTCGCCGTCTGACGCAACATACCGCCACACTTTATAGTTGTTTCCGGGCCAGTCACGGTTGTCGATAAATAACTGCATTGCGAGGTAGTGCATATAGTTGTCTATGTCAACCATAGAGCAGAACTGCTCGAATTTCTTGTCGTCGGTAAGTCCGCTCTCAGCAAGCTCAAGAACCTTGTTATAATCGTCTGCCGCACCTTCTGCGTTTTCATCGACTATCTCGCCCTCGGCTTTTCCGACCACCTGATAGTTGTCCTTCGTGCCGCCGTAGCGTTCTTCGAGATATGCACGGCTGAAATTCTGATGGAGCCACGCAAAGCCGTAATACTTTCCGTTAAGGAATACTGCCGCAGGGGCGGTCGATTGTGCATCAAGGTAGCCCGACTGCTTCGCAAGCGACATTGAAAGCTCGTCACGCACACCTGCAAATTCACGGTCGTTTGCACCGTTACGCAAAACTATGCGGTCAATCTTTGTGAGAATCGCACCGTTTTCATCTGTAGCGTCACTGAAGAACGGGTAGCTGAATTTTCCTTTATCGCCGGTGTACATCGTTCTTGCGATTAGCTTCCACGATTTCTGGTCAACTGCGGCAGAATATGCACCTGCAACTCTTGCGCCTGCCTGCTGTGAAACAAGAAGCTCTCCGCTGCTTGAAAAAGCCTCGACATACATAGGCCTTTCGCCTGCCATACCTTCCTGATTCCAGTTTGCAGGTTCGTTGGGCGTGATTTCGCTTTTTCCGTCATACTCGTTTGCTATCCACTCGTCACGGATCTTTCCTGCTACGGCGATGCCTTTTTCATAATCGTAAAGGTTTTCACTGTCGGTCGAAAGCACGAATATATAAGTGCCTTTTTCAAAACGATCCAACACGCCCTCACCTGTGACATAGCTTTTTGTGAATACTTCGGAAGTGCCGTTCTCGCTTACCGCAATGGCTTTTATCGTCTTTGCAGTGACCTCTCCCGAGCTGTGCACCTTTATGGGATTTGTATATCTGTTTGATTTTTTCGTGGGGGTCTCGCCGTTTGTGGTATAGTAGATTGTTGCCGTTTTGTCTTTTGCTTTAAGCTCAACCGATATGTCTTTATCAAAAAAGCTGCCGTCGGGGGAGAAGGCAATATCTGTTTTCTGCTTTACCCCGCCGTCCTCGTCCTTTATTATCGGCTGAAGCGGGCTTAATACTTCGGGAAGTCCGTCATCCGACGATAAAAAAGCGTTATAGGTTATTGCGGCGGCTGTACCTACAGCAACCACTGCGGCAAGAATGCCTGCACGTTTTAATGTTCCGCTGTGAATAAACATGATTCCTCCGTTTAGAATCCAAGGGTTAATGGCGCTAAGCCTGTATAGATTCTATTGTAACAGAAAACGTTGTCAAAATCAACGATAATTACAAGAATTCCGCTAAATATTCCGTGAAAAATCAAATGTAAAGATATGGTAACATATTCAAGGAAAATCTGACATACACTTGTAAAAAAGAAAACACAACGAGGAAGGAACGGTATTTCAAATGACGGAATTTTTACCGGAGGGAAGAAGACTTGCATACAAAGAGAACACGGCGGCATTGCAATCATCCAAAACGCTTATGCAGGCGGCGGTGTCGGGGGCAATACTTGAGGCTTCGTGTACGGTGTGCGATGCGGAGCATAATATGCACGTCGATCTTGGCTGTATGAAGGGGATAATACCTCGCAGTGAGGGCGCAATAGGCATAGAAAGCGGTGCGACACGGGATATAGCGCTTATATCAAGAGTGGGAAAGCCTGTCTGCTTCAAGATAACGAAGATAGACGAAACCGGAAGCGAACCGTTGGCAATCCTGTCAAGGAAGGCGGCACAGGAGGAGGCAGACAAGGAATATGTATCAAAGCTGACTCCCGGTGATATTATAGGGGCGAGGGTAACGCATCTTGAACAGTTCGGCTGTTTTGTGGACATAGGCTGCGGCATTGCGTCAATGATACCGATTGACGCTATCTCGGTATCAAGAATAGTTCATCCTGCAAACAGATTTTCGGTAGGCGACGATATTTTTGCGGTGGTGAAAGGTCGGGATCAGGGACATATCTGCCTTACACACAAGGAACTGCTCGGAACGTGGCAACAGAACGCAGAACGTTTTGCGGTAGGTGAAACCGTTCCCGGCATTGTAAGGTCTATAGAGGACTACGGAATTTTTATAGAGCTTGCACCGAATCTCGCAGGGCTGGCGGAGCTTAAAAGCGGAATAAAGGTGGGAGATTGCGCCTGCGTGTATATCAAGGCGATTATACCCGAAAAAATGAAAATCAAGCTGATAATAGTAAACTGCTGTGATGACGGCTGTGTTCCGCTTGAAGCGCCGTATTTCATTACAGAGGGGCATATTGACCGGTGGGTGTATTCAACTCCCGGTGCGCCGAAGTACATAGTTACGGATTTCAGCGAATAGCGTGGCGGCAATGTGCCGCCTCAAATTCCGCCTGCGGCAATGTGCCGCCTCAAACTCCGCCTTTGGAATTGTCTGAGCTATCCGCAGGATAGCAAAACGGCGGGCGGCAATGTTGCGCTTCAAATTTGCTTATCTGAATGGCGGAGAATTGCGTAACCTCCGATGACGGCGGTAAAATATGTTGGAATTTTGCAAAAAATAAAGCCGTTGCGGTGTTCCGTAACGGCTTTAGTGCTATATGCTGATTACTTTATATCAAGTGCTGATTTAAGCTCGTCAACCTTGTTTGTCTTTTCCCAAGCAACGTCAAGGTCTGTACGTCCCATGTGACCGTAAGCGGCAAGAGGTCTGTACTTTGTATTTCTTAAATTCAGTGAGCTGATTATCGCACTGGGGCGAAGGTCGAACACCTTGCTTACAGCGGCTGAAATTTCGCTGTCGGGTTTTACGCCTGTGCCGAATGTATCAACAAAGACAGATACGGGCTGTGCAACGCCGATAGCATACGCAAGCTCAACCTCGCAACGCTTTGCTATGCCTGCGGCTACAATGTTCTTTGCAACGTGTCTTGCGGCGTAAGCGGCTGAACGGTCAACCTTTGTGGGATCTTTTCCTGAGAATGCGCCGCCGCCGTGTCTGCCGACACCGCCGTATGTATCTACTATTATCTTTCTGCCCGTAAGACCGCTGTCGCCCTGAGGACCGCCTACTACAAAGCGTCCTGTGGGATTTATCAGCATCTTTGTGTTCTCGTCAAGCAGTGAAGCGGGAACGGTAGTCTTTATAACCTTTTCGATAATATCGGCTCTGAGCTGTTCCTGCGTAACATCAGCCTTGTGCTGTGAGGAAACAACGACAGTGTCAATTCTTGAGGGAGTGCCGTCCTCGTTATATTCTACTGTTACCTGCGTCTTTCCATCGGGGAGAAGATAGGGTATCTCGCCCGACTTTCTTACCGCTGTGAGCTTCTTTGAAAGTGCGTGAGCAAGGGAAATCGTAAGGGGCATAAGCTCCTTGGTTTCATCACACGCATAGCCGAACATCATACCCTGATCGCCTGCGCCTGTGTCAAATTCATTGTTATCTCTGCCCTCAAGAGCGTTGTCAACGCCCATAGCTATATCGGGGCTCTGCTTGTCAAGGGTCGTGAGGATAGCGCAGGTCTTGTAGTCAAAGCCGTAGTCGCTGTTATCGTAGCCTGTTTCCTTTATGACATCTCTTGCTATTGCAGGAATGTCAACGTTTGCCGTTGTCGTGATCTCGCCCATTATCAGAACCATACCTGTTGTGGCGCAGGTTTCGCAGGCTACACGGGCGTTCTTGTCCTGTGCTAATATCGCATCAAGCACACCGTCTGAGATCCTGTCGCAGATCTTGTCGGGGTGACCCTCTGTTACGCTTTCGGAAGTGAATAAGTATTTTGCCATTGATTTTTCCTTTCATATAGCGGTTTTAAACCGTATCCCATACGCATATACCTGCGTAAAACTGCATTAAAAAAAGCCCCATTCGGAGCTTGCTGACTGCCTGCTCCTCATCTTTCGGTCACAGCCCTTGCCGTGCCGTAGGAATTAGCACCATTTTTCGCAAAGAAAGCTCAAGCGAAACGGTTGCTGGGTTTACGGAGCCTGACTCCCAATCTGCATTTTAATGCAGAAAATGTAAACCGCTCTTGATAAGGGATTTTTCCGATTGATATTGTAGCATAAGCAAATGCGTTTGTCAAGTAAAATGAGAATAATTTTTATTTTAACGGCATTGAAATTTAAAGGGAGTTAAAAATGTCGGGATACACTATAAATAAATATAAAATAAATATAGAACGGCTGTTGAATTGTACCGTGAAAAATGGTATAATTTAATAGAGTAACGATTTCAGGAAACAACGGACGAAAGGGTGCAAGGAATTACAATGAGTTTTGTTACGCTGAGCGATATTACAAAGCAGTACCGTATGGGCGATATAATAATCAACGCAAACGATAAGGTCAGCTTTGACATTGAAAAGGGCGAATTTGCAATAATCGTAGGACCGAGCGGTTCGGGCAAGACTACGGTGCTTAATATACTGGGCGGTATGGATACCGCTACATCGGGAAGCTTTTATGTAGACGGAAGTAAGATAAGCGGTTACAGCAGAAAAGAGCTTATCGACTACAGAAGATACGATATAGGTTTTATATTCCAGTTCTATAATCTCATCCCGAACCTTACGGCAAAGGAGAATATTGAGCTGTCTACTCAGACGGTGGAGGACTATATCCCTGCTGTAGAGATACTGGAAAAGGTCGGACTTACCGACAGAATAAACAACTTCCCGGCTCAGCTTTCGGGCGGTGAACAGCAGAGAGTGGCTATAGCCAGAGCGCTTGCGAAAAAGCCCAAGCTGTTGCTGTGCGACGAACCTACGGGTGCGCTCGATTACAACACCGGCAAGATGATACTGAAATTACTTCAGGACACCTGCCGCAGTGAAAATATGACTGTAATACTCGTAACGCATAATACGGCGATATGCCCTATGGCTGACAGGGTTATACACATGAAAAGCAGTAAGGTGAGCGAAATAGTAGTAAACGAGCATCCGACACCCGTTGAAGAAATAGAGTGGTAAGCGGGGAAAGGGAACGGATATGAAAAATGCAATGCTGAAAAATGCGTTTGCCGAGATGAAGAAAACAAAAAGCCGTTTTCTTTCGATATTCGGTATAATCGCTATCGGCACAGGATTTTTTGCGGGACTTCTGCAGAGCGCTCCTGCGATGAAGGTATCGTCGGATCATTATTACGACAGGACTTCCCTGTCTGATATCAGGCTGGTATCTACATACGGATTTGACGATAACGATATAGACGCTTTGAAAAAAGGGCTTCCGGATGTTGATGTTTATCCCGGATATTTCACGGACGCATACGTCAACACGGATTCGGGCGAAAAGAAGGTCGCAAGGGTATATTCTCTTGACAAAACGGGCGAAAACAATCCGTACAGCTCTTTGCAGATAGTTGACGGCAGACTTCCCGAAAAAGAAAACGAGTGCGTTATCGACAGCGGTAAACTGCTTGCTCATTATAAAGTCGGGGACAAGCTGACGCTGTGTGGCGATGAAGACACGGATATAGACGGAACTTTGTCGGTCAAGGAATTTACTATAGTCGGAAAATTCGCATCACCTATGTATATATCTGATGCGGAGCGTGGAAACACGACCATAGGAAGCGGTTCTGTCTATATGATCTGTTACATACCGGAAAGCTGTTTCAAGACAGAGGTATATACTCAGGTTATGATAAACTCGGACGAGCTAAAGCAGTACAGCTGTTACAGCGATGAATATGAGGATGCCCGTGACGCTCTTGAAAAGAAGATACAGAAAATAGCGGATGTAAGAGAAGAAGAGCGTTTTGACGAAATAGCAGGCGATGCAAAGAAGGAACTTGACGACGGGCAGAAGGAGCTTGATAAAAAGAAGAGCGAAGCATACGCAGAAATAGAGAAAAACGAAACCAAGCTGAACGATGCAAAAAAACAGCTTGACGAAGCAAAGCCTCAGCTTGAAAGCGGCAAGAAAACGCTTGATGAATCGAAAAAACAGCTTGATGAGGCAAAAAAGGAGCTTGACACTAACGGGGCTACTCTGACGGCGACAAAAGATGTGCTTGACAGCACAAAGAAGAAGCTGGACGAAACGAAGCTGCAGCTTGAAGCCGGAAAGAAAACGCTTGACGAAAGCTATATACAGCTTGTTACAGCTAAAATACAGCTTGAAAACGCAGACTCACAGTTGAAGTCGAGCAAGGCTCAGCTTGACGATGCAAACACAAAGATAACAAGTCAGCAGGCGATTATAAATACGAGCCGTGAAACGCTGGAGGATTCATACAAGAAGGGTAATATCACCAAAGAGGCGTATAATGCCGGCATAAAGCTGCTCGACAGCTCGCAGGCGGAACTTGACAAGCAGAAGAAACAGTATGAAAGCGGACTTGAGCAGTATAATGACGGGCTTAAGCAATATAATGACGGAAAGCTGCAGTACGAAATCGGTTATGCCAAATATGAGGACGGAAAAAAGCAGTACGAGGACGGATATTCTCAGTACACAAGCGGACTTGCACAGTACGAAAGCGCAAAGGCACAGTATGACGCAGGAAAGGCACAGTATGACGCAGGTTATGCTCAGTACGCTTCAGGCAAGGCAAAGTATGACAGCGGTAAAGCGGAGTATGACAAGAATTATGCCGATTATGAAAAGGGCCTGAAGGAGTATAACGAGGGCAAGACAGCACTTGAAACGGCAAAAACCGATGCGGACAAGCAGTTTGCCGATGCTCAGAAGAAGATAGACGACGGCAGGGAAAAGCTCGAAAAGACGAGCAGACCTGAGTGGTATCTGTTTACCCGTGATGATAATCCGGGATACAGTGAATATGGTCAGAATGCCGAAAGAATAGGCAATATAGCTATGGTGTTCCCCCTGTTCTTTGTAATGGTGGCGGCGCTTGTATGTCTTACCACGATGACACGAATGGTAGAGGAACAGCGTACCCAGATAGGAACGCTCAAGGCGCTTGGCTATAAAAACGGCGCTATTATATTCAAATATCTGCTTTATGCACTGACAGCGGCAACGGCGGGCGCTTTATCGGGTATGCTTGTGGGAATGAAGATATTCCCGGCAATCATTATTACCGCATACGGAATGATGTACGTTATCCCCGATATTCTTTTGCCGTATGATTATATACTTATGATATGTACCGCAGGGGTATCTGTACTGCTTACTGCTGTTACAGTTTATTTCTCGTGCGGCGGCATACTTCACGACTGTCCTGCGGCGCTTATGCGGCCGAAAACGCCAAAGAGCGGTAAGAAGATACTGCTTGAACGCATAGGCTTTATATGGAACAGGCTTTCGTTCAGCTATAAGGTAACGATGCGTAATATATTCCGTTACAAGAGAAGAATGCTTATGACGATAGTGGGCATTGCAGGCTGTACGGCGCTTGTGCTGACGGGATTCGGCGTGTATGACAGCGTAAACGATATTCTGCAAAAGCAGTTCGGCGAGATAAGCAATTATACCGGTATTACCGCTTATGACAATACAGTGACCGATGAACAGACAGCTAAGATAGAAAAGATGCTTGAGCGTTATGACTGCGAGGGCAACAGGATATATCAAAAGCAGATAACGGTATATAACGGTAAGAAAAGCACAGAAGCGTATATATTCGGCGGAGCAGACAACGAAACCATCGCACAGTTTGTGACGGTAAAGGACAGACGGACAGGCGAACAGTACACGGTAACCGACGACGGCGTTATAATAAACGAGAAGCTGGCATCTTTGCTCGGCGGTATAAAGAAGGGCGATACGGTAACGATAGCTTTGTCGGAAACGAAGCGAGTTACTGCTACAGTAACCGAGATATGCGAAAACTACGCCCATCACTATGTGTATATCACGGAAAAGCTGTACAAGGAGCTTAGCGGCGAGGAAGGACTGCCGTATAACTGCTTCTTCTTCAACTCTGAGGACGGCGACGATATGACCGAAAGTGACAGGGACGAGCTTGCACAGGAGCTTATGAAGATAGACGGAGTTATGGGAGTGAGCTTCAAGACAAGCGTTGCGGGCACATTCAGTTCTATGCTCAAATCACTGCTTTTTGTAATAGTGGTTCTTATAGTGAGTGCAGGTGCGCTTGCGTTCATTGTGCTTTATAATCTTACGAACATCAATATAAACGAGCGTATAAGGGAGATCGCATCGCTCAAGGTGCTTGGCTTCTATGATAAGGAAGTATCAATGTATGTGTTCAGGGAAACGGTGATACTTACCCTTATAGGAACAGTGACTGGCATGGTATTCGGAAGATTCCTTGTTGACTTTGTTGTAAAGACGGCTGAAATTGATATGGTTATGTTCGGCAGAACGGTGCATCCGATGAGCTTTGTATTTTCGGGTCTTATAACGATATGCTTTGCCGTGATAGTAATGCTGTTTATGCACAGACGGCTTATGAAGGTCAATATGGTCGAGGCACTCAAGAGTGTTGAATAATATTTCGGCATTAGCCGGGAGGTTGATAATATATGAAGATAAGTAAGGCGATTGTTGCCGCTGTAGGTGCGGCGGCTGCCGTAGGTGCGGCTGTATACGCCAAGAAAAAGCTGGAGGAAACGCAGACTCCGCTCAGAAAGAAAAGCCTGACCGTATGGAAAAACGGCGGGGTAACTCATAAGGAGATAATCAGAAAGCCTATAAGCGAGGAAGAACAGACCGATGCGATAAACAGCCGCATTGATGAGGCTGTACGCCGGTATAAGCCTATGTCCGAAAGGGATAACGGCGAAACCGAAACCGAGCCTGAGATAGCGCCTGTCAATTTTACATTTACTCAGAGTGAAGATGACGGCGATCCCGGGGTCAGCTTTGAGCGTGTATTCGACCATTTCAACAGGCTTGAATCGTCCGTCGGTAATGAAGGCGAGGACGCAGGCGAAAGCGGCAAAAAAGCTGAGGATACAGCCGAAGAAGCCTTACCCGCAGTAACGGCAATAGTAACGGCAGTTGAGGAGAATTTTGACGAGCAAGCCGGAATGCCGAAGCAGATGATGCTTGAAAAGGGGATAATGACATCCGCTCCGATAGCAAATGCGGTTCAGGAGCTTGCAGAAATGCCGTCTGTTATACAGGATAATGAAGAAATTGAAGATGTAAATATGCCTGTTGATGAGAGCATTTTCGATCTTTATGCAAGCGAGCCTGTTGAGGATGCGGTAAAGGCTTTTGAGGAAATCGCCGAGCAGGAAGAAACCGCCGACAGTGAAGAAGAGTCGCTCGAAGAACAGTTCCACACTATAATGGCGGAGGAAACCGCAAGCGAGCCTGTTTCTTCCCTTCGTACAGCTGAGTCTGTAGAGGACGCATTGAAAGAATTCGGCGACTTTATAGGAATATCCGAAACCGCTGACAGCACCGGTAGCACCGGAAGCACCGGAAGCATCAAAGATATTTCGGACGACGATCTTGAACAGACAAGCGGTATTTTTGAGGAAAGTACATTATCCGATGAGCTGTCCGAAACTCCGGACGAGCCGATTGACGCTGACGAAAAGCCGAGAACTATGGATTTCTTCGATCTGCCGGACGAAGCATATACGCCTGCACAGGTTACCGAAGAAAAGCACGATGAGAATGTTGCCGAGGTAGAGGATTTGTTCGGAAATCTGCTTATGGACGATGAGCCTGAGGTAAAGAAAACATTTAACGATCCCTCAGAGGTATTTTCACTGTTTGATACGGCTGACGGCGGACAGGACGATTTCGACAAGTACAGCGATGAAAAGATCGAGGAAGAAAGCGAGAAAAAGAAGACCAGCGATACAAGAAAGTACATAGCGCAGGATATTGCGGATAATATCGCATCGTTTGCACAGCTGCTTGAACCGCTCAATGCCATCAAGGAGAACAAGATACGCAGTAAGAGCGGTATACTGTTCGACTGGGAAATGAGGATACAGGCGCTTATAGGCGATCTGCCGATAAAGACGTACTGGAGAAACAACTTCCGCAATTATGAGATATGGAGCGATGAAAAGTGCATGGAAAAGGCAGGCGAGCTGCTCTCTATGCTTGAGCTTGTCGGAATAGTGCGTGATAAGGCAAAAGAGGTTGTGATAGACAAGGATACGCTTGATTTCTATTCGGCACAGAGCGAGCATCTCAACAATGATTTCCATATAGGTGAAACGGTCGTTGTTACACGGCCGTGCTGGAAAATAAACGGACACCCTGCAAGAAAGGGCGAAATTGCTAAGAAAGCTCCGTTTGCGGAATTCAGCCGTAAGAAAGTATCACCGCTTGAAACTATGCTGAGAGAAAACAGCTGTTCTGACGGGGATGTTAATATTCCCGTTACGGAGGACAATTTCTGTACATACGACCGTGAGATACCTTATGTAAAAAGGGCAATCGCCGAAGGCTTCTGCAAGTGCGCAGTAAGACGTATGGAGGACGGAGGCGCTCTGGCATTCTTCTATGAGGTTATTGCGGAGGGCGAAAATGTTCACTATTCGCCGTGCACTCTGAGATTTGAGGTCAACATTGATAAGAATGCAAATGTTGTCGGAAGATTCAGAAGCGAAAAAGTGTAAAAAGGAAAAGTGATATGTATACAAAAAGGCACCGCCAAAGCGGTGCTTTTTTCGTTCACTTTACAATTGACTATGGGTGCGGAATATGTTAAAATCTATAACGTAAAAAGAATATTGGTCTAATTGGAAACGCACATCCCCCGGACTGTCTCTTATACACATCTCCGAGCCCACGAGACGGAGCTACATCTCGT
>ENA-OYXS01000546-OYXS01000546.1-human-gut-metagenome-genome-assembly--contig:-NODE-546-length-14440-cov-4.769899_pt1 | contig 14440 bp, 5 predicted proteins | sample MGYA00243240_ERZ653429 | MGnify/ENA primary metagenome ERZ653429 (study PRJEB26926, sample SAMN06164958) | human gut metagenome | biome: ENVO:00009003; feature: ENVO:2100002; material: ENVO:00002003... | reverse complement strand
CCGTCTCGTGGGGTCGGAGATGTGTATAAGAGACAGATCCGGTAAAGGTCCGGCAGGACCTCCGGATGTTCGTCCGATTCCAGCGCCAGACGGTGCAGGGGAACGGATGTAAAAATATCCGCACGTTCCATTTCCCGGGGGCCGATGGACAGCAGCCAGTCCTCGGAAGGCAGATCGGACGCCGGATTCAGCGCTCCGGTCCAGCCGTGCAGGATGGCCTTCAGGCGGGGATATTCCCTCAGCATTTCGGCCAGGGAGCCCCAGGCGCGGCAGCAATGCAGGGCAACAGGGCGGTTCATCCGCGCGGCCATATCCAGATGGCGGCGCAGCGCGTCTTTTTGCATCTTCATGCCCGGAATACCGCGGCGGCATTTGTCCAGGCCGGTTTCCCCCACTCCCGCCTTTGGAAAGCGGGTCAGGAATTCTTCCAGAAGGCGCATGTCCCGGCGCCATGCGGCCGGATCAAGAAACCACGGATGAATGCCGAAAAATGGAGTGACGTTTCCGTCTCGTTCAGCCAGGAGTGCCACTTGCTCCCAGTCCGCCGGAGACGTTCCGCAGACGAAGCGGAGGCCGGTGCCGGAAGCGGCCGGAGCGGGATGGGTATGTGCGTCCGGCAGATTCATGATATCAGTGGGACAGCGGGGCTCCGTTCCCGGTTTCGATAATGTCAAAGCTCAGCTTGGCCAGCCGCACGGCGGCGGCGCCAGTTTCCTCTTCGTCGTGAATGACGTTGACGACTCCGGCGTGATGCAGGGAAGCCACTTCCGAGCGGAATTTGGCGCGGGCAATCACAGTGATGTCCGGATTGGCATTCTTGATCTGCATGTAGGTGGACAGGGCCGGATTAGGGTCCGGGAAAGTGAAGGCGATCAGGCGCGCCGTCCGGATGCTCGCCAGCTCCATGGTGATCTGGTGCTGGATGTCCCCCAGAAAAGCCAGATGGCCGCCGTTGAGCAGGGATTTGACGGTATCCGCGTTCAAGTCGATGATGATGCAGGGAATGCCGTACCGCCCCAGGCTTTCGTGCATTCTTCTGCCCACGGGGCCGTAGCCGCAGATGACGGCGTGGTCCTTGATGCCGGATACGCGCGTAATCAGGTTTTCGACGCTCATGCGTTCATTCTTCATCTTCAGGCCGGGAATGCGCACCAGCAGCGGGGTAAGGCGGCGCGCCGCCTTCATCAGCAGGGGCGTCATGCCCATGGAGACGGCGGCAATGGCGTACACGTTGGCCGTCACCAGGGCGGGAATGGGGGTGATCTCCTGCATGAAAGGAATCAGCACCAGGGAGAATTCCCCCACGTTGGTCAGGGCCGTGGAAGCCATGATGCCCATGCGCCCCGGAATTTTCAGGAAATGCGCCGCTACAAGGCAGGCCACGAATTTGACGGCGAGAACGAAGGTGGCGAAAACGACTACGTTGCCGATGTGTTCCCACAGGTCGTTAATATCGATCAGCAGTCCCGCGGAAACGAAGAAAATGGTGAGGAAAAGGTCCTTGAACGGAAGCACTTCGCTGAGAACCCGGTGGCTGTAATAGGAGCCGCTGACGAAAAGCCCGGCGGTGAACGCTCCCAGCTCTATGCTCAATCCCAGCAGGCTGGCGAGCATGGCGATGCCGGAGCAGATGGCGAACACCATCAGGGTGAACAGCTCCCGGCTTTTTGTGCGGGCCACGGCCAGCATGATGCGTGGAAGCAGATAGCGGCCGATCAGCCATGCGGCGGCCAGGAAGATCACGCCTCTCAGCACGGCGGCTCCTATGTTGAACGCCGTTTCCCAGGAATCGCGGGAGGTTCCGAATATCTGGGGCATGATGGCCACGAGCATGATGGCTGCAATATCCTGGAACAGCGCGATTCCCAGCGCCATCCTGGCTCCGGAAGTGCCGCTCAGCCCGAATTCCTGGAATGATTTCAGGGCTACCGCCGTGGAGGACAGCCCCATGATGGCCCCTACCGTCAGGGAATGGCTGATGTCCATGCCCGTCACGTAATGCAGGCCCAGCCCGAAGACCGCCGTACAGAGGAACATCTGAAGGCCGCCGCCCAGCAGCGCCGTTTTCCGCAGGTGCTTGAGTTCGTCCAGGGAAAATTCCAGTCCCAGCGTGAACATGAGCAGGATGATGCCTACTTCCGAGAGAGCCTGGATGCTGACGTCGGAATTGGGAATGTGGTCCAGAATGCCGCAGTTGGCCAGAATGACGCCGCAGATGAAGTAGCCCGCCATCAGGGACTGCCGGAAATGGGCCAGAACCAGGGCGATCGCGATGATTCCCATGAACACGACGGTCAGCAGCGTGAAAAAGGGTGGGGCGGCATTCGGTTCCGCGGAAGCCAGCACAGAAAGGAACATCATGGGCGGACGGAAAAAGGGCTCAAGGAATGGTGATCAGGTTGACTTCCGGCGGGCAGTTGAAGCGCCCCGGCCCTATGTACCCTATGCCGGGAGTGACAAAAACGGATTTCTCCCCGTAAGGGTAAAACCCGGAAGCCATGGTTTCCCCTTCCACCATCAGCAGGGGTGAGGAAAAGAAGGGGAGCCTGATCTGCCCCCCGTGCGTATGGCCGGAAAGCATCAGGTCCCAGTGGTAGCGGTCCAGCAGTTCCCTACCCTTGGGGTTGTGGCACAGGACGATAGTCGGCATGGGGGAATTCTCCGCCAGGTCTGCTAGAGCCATGCATTTATCGGGAAAGCAGTCCCCCTCCCGCACGTCACCCAGCCCGGCCAGCTTGAATTCGGCATTCCCCAGCCTGGGGACGGTGATGAAGGAAGCGGAATTCCTCAGCAGCGTGAAGCCTCCCTCCTTCAGGATGCGTTCCACATTGCCGGCCAGGGCCATGTCATGGTTGCCCAGGCACGCGTAGGACGGAGCGATGGAGGAAAGCTTCTGGAATTGTCTGATGTAGTCTCCTGCATGGGTGGCCCGCTGGTAATCCGTGTAAAGGTCTCCCAGGAACACGATCATGTCCGGTTTGGCCTGCTCCGCCATGTGCACCGCCTCTTCCAGCATGGGGAGGCCCGTGTGCACGTCCGACAGGACCAGGATGCGCAGGCCGGAAAGGCCGGGCAGGCATCCGGCCGGGGCCTGCGTTTCACGGAATCTCAGAGTGTTGGCCTCCCACTGCATGTAGGAAAGGAGCAGGGACCCCAGAAGAACGGCTGCGGCAGCCAGGTAAAGGAACTTGCGGAGCAGGGAACGTTTTTTGGAGGGAGAGGGAGCGGCAGTCATGAATGAATGGGATTGAGTATAGCCAGTTCCGGGGAAGTGAAAAGTCCGTTATGGCGTACGAGTTCGTTGTCCAGGTAAATGTCTCCGCCTCCGGCCTCTTCCGTCTGGATGCAGACCATGTCCCAGTGGATTCGGGACTGGTTGCCGTTGTCCGCCACATGGTAGGCCTGTCCCGGCGTCAGGTGGAAGGAGCCGGATATCTTTTCGTCAAAAAGAATGTTCCGCATCGGTTTGGTAATGGCCGGATTGACCCCGAAGGCGAATTCCCCCAGCCGGCGCGCGCCGGGGTCCGTGTCCAGAATGGCGTTGAGCTGCGGGGTCTTGTCCCCGGCTTCCGCGTGAACAATCAGGCCGTCTTCCAATGTCAGGCGGATGGAATCGAACGGAATGCCCTGGAACAGGGAGGGAACGTTGAAGGAAATGTGCCCGTTGGCGCTGTCGATGACGGGGGCCGTAAACACTTCCCCGTCCGGCAGGTTGCACTCCCCGGCGCAGGGGATGGCGTTCAGCCCCTTGATGGAAAAGGCAATGTTCGTGCCCGGCCCCGTGATACGGACCTTGTCGGCGGCTTCCATCATCTCCGCCAGCCGTTTCATGGCGGGGCGCAGGGTTCCGTAATCCATCAGGCAGGTGCGGAAATAAAAATCCTCAAACTCTTCCGTACTCATGGCCGCCTGCTGGGCCATGCCTTCCGACGGCCAGCGCAGCCCGCACCAGCGCGTGTGGCGGATGCGTCTTTGGGCCACGGGATTCAGAGCCTTCATGGCTGTGGCCATGTTCTCCTGGGGAACGGAGGAAAATTCAAAGGCGTTTCCGCCTCCACGAATTTCTATATAGGCGTCCATGTCCTCCATTTCCGCCATGCGGTGCCGGGCGATGGCTTCATACTGCTCTTCCACGGCTCCGGAAAGCATTTCCCGGTTCAGCCGCGTCTGGTTCAGGCGCAGAAAGGGAAGGGCTCCTGCGGCGCGTACTTCCCGGATGAGGGCCACTCCCATTTCTTCCGGAATATCCGTTAATTCCAGAAGAACCCGGTCGCCCGGGCGCAGGGCGGTGGAGTATCCCGCGAGCTGGGCGGCCAACTCCTGAAAACGAGTGTCTCTCATGCCTTTATTAGGCGAATATGCCGGGCTTTTTGTCAAGCCGGAGGCTTGCCACGGGCAAAAAACTGTGGTTTCATCCCCCGGATGTCCAGATTGCCCAAATTAGGAATACTCGGCTCCGGATCCGGCTCCAATTGCCAGTCCATTCATGACGCCATCCGGTCCGGCGCCCTCAAGGCGGAAATAGCCGTGGTGATGTCCGACAACCCGGATGCCTACATTCTGGAACGCGCCCGTTCCTGGGGCGTTCCGGCGGAAGTGATCGACTGTGCGGGCTTCAAGACCAAATTCCCGGAGGAATCCCAGGAGGCCGTTGCCGCGCGCCTGAAGGAATACGGCGTGGACTGCGTGTGCCTGGCCGGCTTCATGCGGCTGGTAAAATCCCCCTTGCTGCAGGCGTTCCCTTCCCGCATCGTCAACATCCATCCCTCTCTCCTGCCCGCGTTTCCCGGCTTGCACGCCTGGGAACAGGCCGTCCATGCGGGCGCGGAAGAAAGCGGCTGCACCGTGCATTATGTGGACGGAGGCATGGACACGGGCCCCATCCTCGGGCAGGCCCGCGTGCCCGTATTGCCCGGAGATACGCCGGAAAGCCTGCATGCCCGTATCCAGGTGGAGGAGCACAGGCTTTATCCCGCCATGATTGCCCGCGTGCTGGAAACTCTGGAGTAATGCGGTTGCGGAAGAACACGCTTTTCCGGGACTGATGACAGGATGACTTATTCTCTTGTCTTGTTCTGTGAACGGAATCCGTTAAAAAGGAGTCCTCTTTTCAAGCAAAGGATAAAAACAACCATGAAGATGAACCCTTCCATCGCCCTGTTTGCCGCTTCCGCCCTTCTGGCGGGTGTGGCCGGCGCACAAGACAAGGCTGCTGAAGCTCCGGCGGCCGATCAACCCAAACAAGAGAAAGAAATTACTGTGTCTCCTGAACAGATGAAAAAGGACCTGGGCTATTTCCTGGGCTTCCAAAGCGGCCAGCAGCTTGGCTCCGTTCCCACCCTCACCTTTGACGATCTGGACCAGGAATCCTTCCTGCAGGGTATCAAGGACGGCATGGTTCGCAAGCCCGCCAAGGACCAGGAACAATTGAAGCCTGCTCTGGACGCGTTCCAGAAGCAGATTGACGAACGCATTGCCGCCAAGGCCAAGTCCAATCTGGAAGCCAGCAAGAAATTCATGGAGGAAAACGGCAAGAAGGAAGGCGTGGTAACCACGAAATCCGGCCTCCAGTACAAGGTGGAAAAGAAGGGCGGCGACGAAAAATTTGACGAGAAGAAGTTCAAGAACCCCATGTTCAAGGTGAAGTACAAGGGCACGCTGCTGGACGGTACCGTGTTTGACGACACCAAGGGACAATCTGTGGAACTTCCCCTCCAAGTCATTCCCGGCTTTGCGGAAGCCCTGACCACGATGCCCGTCGGTTCCAAGTGGATTGTTTACATCCCGTCGGAGCTGGCTTATGGTGAAAACACGCCCGGTGCACCGATTGAGCCCAATTCCCCCCTCATCTTTGAACTGGAACTGGATGGCATCTCGGAAGCCCCGGCTCCCCAGGGCGGTCCCATGAGCATTTCTCCCGAACAGCTTCAGGAAATGCTCAAGCAGAACGGAGCTCAATAATAAAAAATATTCCGATTTTTCAGGCCGTTCCTTCGGGGGCGGCCTTTTTTTGTGTCTGCAGCAGATGATTCAAGTATTTCTACTTTCTCCGGATTGTGAATTCCCCTTGTTTTATTTATTATTATAAGTATATCATATTCAATTTTTTATATCATTTAAAAATATTATATGTAATATTTTAAAATGATTTGATTAATTTTCTATATTTCCATGAAGTATTCATGGAGAGTCTTTAAGGAAAATAGTCTTGCCAACGGATTCACAATCCGGTTATTAGTGGGGACAACATTACATTATTGTGATATGAGACTTCATCTTCCTCCCCCTCTGCGTTCCGCTCTTATTGCCTCTTTGGTTTCTTTTGCCGGATTTTCTTCATTTTCTGCACAGGCGGCTACTTCCGCTGATTTTTGGCAGGCGCCTGCCTTTGGCGGGACGGAATTCACATGGACGGGCGGCGGTGATGATAACGCCGTGGGTACGGCAGGCAATTGGGAAGGTGGCGCCGCTCCATCCCGGCCGGGTGATACGGGGCCTCATCTTATTTTCAACGACGTGAACGTAACTGTTACGGGTACTCCCCCCTCCACTTCCGACCAAGGGGGTATTTCCGTGACGGGGAACAGCAATGTAACGGTAGGCATGGGACCCTATGCGGGAAGCATTTTTGTGGGCAGCGGTTCAACCCTTTCCACATCGTTTGGAACACAAATCAAAAATAGTGAGGCTGAGGGCCATGCCAATGTATATGTGGACGGCACGTTGAACCTGACGACGCCGAGCGGCAACCTCAATCTTGACAACGGTCCCGGTGCGGGCAACCATTACTGGCACATCGGCCTCAACGGCCTCGTCAATCTGGCGAATACGTCCACGGTTACCAAAAACGGGAAGACATGGAATGTGGAAGTAGTGGTTGAAAACGGGAAGGAGGATACTTCCTTAACCAATAGAACGCTGAACTCTGAGGCGTTGCTGACCCGCAAATTCATGTCAACGGGGGATAATCTGGAGGGTTTTCTGGATGAACTCCGCATTTGGAAGAAGACCGGAGACGATTCATACGACTCCTTGGCGCAAGTGAATTCCGCCGATCAGTTGGGGGCCGATAATTTTCTGCTTGTTTCCACGGGCAGCGGCTTATACTTGCAGTACAAGGGAACTGGCTATGATGCCGAAACCCTGGTATGGAATTCCGACTCCGGCATATGGAATGATAAGGGAACAGGCTGGTACAAGAAAGGAGACACGCAAAAAACGGACACTTCCTTCCTGAATGGAGACTCCGTAATCTTCACGGCCGCCGAAGGTGTCAAGACAGTGACGTTTTCAGGAAATATTGATGTCAACTCCATGACGTTTGAAGACAATTATACTCTTCTTCCTGGAGAAAACGCTTCTCTCGGTGTTCGTAATACGGTGTTGGGGGATAATGTTTCCGTAGTATGGGGTGATGCCGATCACAGGATTTCCGGATTTCAAAGCCTCGTAGAGGGGGGAGAAGGTGCATCCATGACGTTTTATATGCCGACGGCTACAGGGTCGGCCGGCATGATCAAGCTGGAAGACGGATCTACCCTGAGTGACCTGTACGTTTATGGGGCGCTGGCAATGAATGCCTCCTCCCAAACGGCCGACTGGAAATTTGGAGGAGCCAACTTGCATATGGCTAACGGATCATCCCTTGTTTTTGTGGCGGGGGCGGGTTCTTCCATTGGAGAAGGGCAGGCCGTGATTGCGGAAGGTAATCTGACCCTGAATACCTCCGGCCTTTCCAATGGAAACGTTTATAAATGGAATCTGGTCAGCAGTGAGGCTGTAACATCTTCCAATACGCTGACGATTAATGGTAATGGTACGCCTACATTCGGCGGTGACATTAATTATACCGGGAATATTGTTGTTAGTTCCCCTACCGGGGTAGCCATCAATTTTACAGGGGATATTCAGGCCGGATCATTCAAGGTGGCCCATTATTATGGAGATCTTTACATGGTGGGAAATACTGTGAATGTAGGGTCTCTGTTTGCCGGGGCTGGAGGAGCCTACGACAACAACCTTATGGGCACTATTTCCCTGGAAGACGGCAATGTGACGAATGCGGAGCAGGTGCGTCTGGCTGAACTTGGACATGGCGTTCTCAATGTCAAGCAGGGAGCCGTTCTGAACGTCACGGGTAATAACAACCAGCATGCAACGGCGGCCAGTTTCCTGCTGGGCCATTGGGCATATTCGGGGGACCTTAATCTTTCCGGAGGTACGCTGAATGCACTTCAGGCAAGCATGCATCTCTCCTGGGATGGTACAGGCAATTTCAAGGCTACTTCCGGTACTGCCAATTTGTTTGGAATGGATTTCTGGGCTAGTGGGAATAGTGATTTCAAGGGCAGCTTTACACTGGGGGCTGCAACTACCGGAAGTGCTCGTGTCAACATTTCCTCCGCCATCACCAATGTGGCTGGTTCTGCCAACATCCAACTGGGGGAAGGAACGCTGGGCGCGCTCGGCAACTGGAACATGAGCTATAATACGACGTATGCCCCTGCCTATGTAAGCTTGGTCGGTACGCTCAACGGGACGATCATCGACACTTTGGATGTCAATGACGGAACAACGGCCCGTACCGTCACTTTCCAGAATGGCTTCACTGGCGATGGCAAGCTTGTGAAAGTGGGAGCAGGCACGCTTGTACTCAACGGATCAGCCAAAGTGCCGGTTCCCGCTGAGGGGAATACGGACGCCGTTCCCGGTTTTACTGGAACGGTGGAACTGCGGGAAGGTGATCTGACCGTAAAAGATTCCAGCGTCATCGGGCAGGGAACCCTGCTCATTGGGGGCGGCCTTTCCGTTGCCGTGACTTCCGAGAATGGATATTCCCTGGATGCCGGTTCTACGTTGGGCACGACCAACATTGCGGGAGGTACGGCTACGTTGGGTGCGGCCCTGACATTGAACGGAGGTGTCTTGAGCTTTGATTCCCTGAGCACGGATACGGCTGCTTTGACGGTTAATTCCGTGAGCGGCAATTCGGCTACGGATGTTCAGGTGGCTTTGTTTTCCCTCACTACCAATACGAATTACGCCCTGCTGCATGGCACGGGGCTGGCGGACAAATCCATCTTCACTCTTTCCGGAGCGGCGGCTGAATTGTACAACGGCTCGTTTGACGTGATCGACAATACCTTGTATATTTCCTTTACAGACAAGGAAGGCCTCCTGCGCTGGAAGAGCGGCAACTGGAGCACCTCCGGAACGGATCTTTCCTGGGACCTTGACGGAACTCCATCCGCCTATACGGATGGTCAGACCGTTTATTTCTCCAACGGAGACGGCGTAAACAAAAATGTAACGATTGTCGGCGATGTGGCGCCGGGTAAAATCAATGTTGTGGGAACGGACTTCGTCTTCGCCGGGGATGGTTCCATTACCGGGGAAACGACGCTGAACCTTCTGGATGGTGCGTCCCTGACCCTCAACAATACCAACTCCTACAGCGGAGACACGGTGCTTTATGACGGCAGCAAGCTTACTGTCGTCGGGAATGCCCTGGGCTCCAGTACGGTGTTTTTGCGGGGTAACTCCGTGTTGGAAATAACGACAGGCACCTGGAACGGACTGGGTACGCGCCTTAGCGCCGACTCAACTGGCACGCTGAAACTGTCGGGGAGCGCCTCCGGTACGACGACGGATGTCTTGTCCAAGGTAAGCTATGAGATTGGTGCCGGTACGCGCCTGACCCTTTCTGCGGGTACGTATGGCAATACAATCACGGGCGCCGGGAACCTGTGGTCCGCTTCCGGTACCACGGTGTTGAAGGGGAAAGTTGACATTGGCGGGGAATACAGGTTGATAGGGGTGAGGGACACGGCTTCCAACTGGACGCTGGATTCCAATGCAACCCTGACGGCAGGCAGCTTTATCGGCCGTTATGAATTCAACGGCACGACGACGCTCAACATTAATGAGGGCGCCGTCATGAACATTACCGGCACCTTGCAAGCGGCCCGAGACGGGAAATCCGTCATGAACATTGCCCGGGATGCCATGGTTCTGGCTCAGACCCTGAATCTGGGACAAAATTGGGACGGCAGCGAAAAGGGAGTTACCATTAATTTGAATGGGGGGAGTCTCATGCTCGGCGCCGGTGGCATTGTGGCCACGGGCAATGCAAATACGATCAATCTGAACATGAATTCCGGAACGCTGGGTACGACCGCGGCGGAAGGCTGGTCCGCCGCCCAGAACATGACTCTTGGCGGTGAACTGACGGTTGATACGCGTCAATATGATGCGGCGACCAAATCTTATAACGACCAGCCCGGCACCACGATTACGCTTGGCGGCGTTCTCTCCGGAACGGGCAGCCTTGTCAAAAACGGTTCCGGCACCCTGACCCTGTCCGCGCAGAATACCTACACGGGACGGACGACGGTAAACGGCGGCACGCTGGCATTCACAAACACGAACGCCATGACATTGGGCAGCATCTCCATGGGCGCGGGCGCCAGAATGACCACTGCTTCCAGCCTGACGCTGAACAGCGGCGCCACGCTGACCTTTGACATGACGGGGCTGGTGGCCGGTCAGCCTATCATCAATATTCAGTCCGGCGCGCTGGCTCTGACGGATGCCAATTGCACGCTTACCTTGAACAACTACGGAGACCTGGAAGCTTCCGACTACATCCTCGCCCAATGGACGACCGCCGGAAGCCTGACCAGCGAATCCTTCACGTGGACACCGGACATCCAGAAGGAAGGCTTTGAATACTCCGTGGTGGTGGAAGGCAACCGCCTGGTGCTGAAAGTGAAGGATGTCAGCGGAGACACCGGCTTTGTCTGGAACGGCGGGACGGACCGCAAGTGGCTGAATTCCAGTACTGACGGCTGGACTACCAAGCTGGAAGACGTAACGACGCTGGACGATCAGGAAATCTACTTCACCTCCGCTGAGGCGGGTGAAGTAAAAGTCTCCGGCAATGTGACGCCCAAGAGCGTTATCATCAACAGCGGCACCTACACCTTTGTCAGTGATCCCGACAATGCGGGGGCTATTGCGGATTCCACGGATCCCACGACGCTGACCGTAAATGGCAATTCCAATGTCAGCATGAATCTGGCCAATACCTACACGGGGGGAACCATTCTGAATGGAGGCACCCTGACCATTGGTGCAGTCAACGCGCTGGGGACGGATGGCGCCATTACCTTTAACGGTGGCACGCTGGCCTATGCCGATTCCGCCAATGGAACGGACGTGACGGGTTACGACATTTCCGGCCGCATCGCGATGGGAGACGGAGGTGCCCTGAATGTTTCCGTGATGGGTGCGGGTGATACTGTCACCTGGTCGGGACTGACGGACGGCGTCATGAATACGGCGGCTACCACCTTGACCAAGACGGGCGCCGGTACGCTGGCCCTGGCCTATGCGGATGCGTCCCTGGCTCATCTGACGGTGCAGGAAGGCACGCTTGCCTTCACATCGGGAGCCACGCTGGGCGTCAATCCCAATAACGCCACGATCATCCGCGTGAATGAAGGTGCCACGCTGGCCCTGGCCGGCGGTACGGTCAACCTGCACGCCCAGCTCAATGGCGCGGGCACCATCACGATAGGAACGGCGGACAGCGCCGAACAGGTGAGTGTCACCAATACCGGCAATAACAACTTCACTGGCAGGCTGGAACTGCTCGGCAACGGTGAAAACATGAACACCAACGGCAACCGTGTGGCTTTCGGTACCGGAGGGTCTCTCGGTGCAGGCACGGTCTTCATTGACGGCAAGGGCTTCCATTTCTCAGCGGGAACGACGGCGGCCAACATGGAAATCGGCGCCCGGCACGGCACGGTGCAGGACGGTTCCTCCGGGGGCAGCTACACCTTCTCGGGAGCTATTTCCGGTTCCGGATACTGGGGGCTGGTCCAGAACGTCAAGCTTACCAACATTCTTACCGGTCCGCTCAAGGACTTCCGGGGAACCCTGTCCACAAACGCTACGAATAATAACGGCGGCTACCAGGGCTGGAACTTCGGCAATGGAGGTGCATGCACGACGGGGACCGGAAACGCGATCTTCGGAAACGGCGCTGTTCTGGACGGCAATGCGGGATCCGCGGACACATCTCTGGCCGCGCGTTATACGGTCAATTACAATAATGCGGAGCTGCTCCTCAACGCCACCGTGCAGGGCAATGCCAGCCTGACGCAGGCTGGAACGGGTACGTTGATTCTGGACAAAACCAATACCGCCACGGGTGACCTGGGCATCACGAATGCCGCGGGTATCGTGCAGTTGGGCACGGCTGGCCAGGCGGCCCAATGGTCCGGAACGACGCTCTCCGGTGCTGGTACCCTGAAAATAGTCAACGGAAATCTGACCTCCGCCATGACCCGTGCGGAGGGTTCCACGGCGGGTATCGTCGTGGACTCGGCGGCCGTCATTAACCTGGGTGGAACGAACGGGGACATGCTCACGGGCATCACCCTGGTCTCCGGCGGCAAACTGGCTGGCGTTTCCGGAGACATCACGATTGGAGAGGGCGCCACCGGCACACTGAATCTGACGCTTGGGACAGCCAACGTCGGTGAAGGCGCTGCCGGAACGGCGATGATTGACCAGGGCAACGGTAATTTGATCATCAACGACTCGGCACGCGTGGACCTGGACGTGGACGCGATCGTGGACACGCTCATAGCGCACAAGAATGCAGGAACGGAAAGCTGGCTGACGCTGACGACGGGAACGCTCCAGTGCGATGACCTGGCAAACATCCAGTTCAGTGCGATTCTGTCCAACTACGGTATCCGTGTGAAGGATGCGAACGGAGGAAGCCTGGTGCTGAGCGGTCAGGTCAGCGGACTGTACATGGTGGATGACACCGCTACGTCTGATCCTGATACGGTAACGCACTACGGCACGCTGGGCATGTACTCCGGCGTAGTGATCGGCCAGAACAAGACGCTGACCGTACAGCTCGCCGGAGCGCCTGGCGCCGAAGACGGAAACGGAGCGGTCATCAACAACCTGCTTGGCGGTACGGGAAGCACGCTGAAAGTGGAAAACACGAATGCGGACGGCGGCAACGCCGTCGTGATCCTGAACAATGAGCGCCTGGAAACGGGACTGCCCGCGCCGAACGACTACGCCGGGGCGGACACAATCATGGGCGGCAGCATCGTTGGAGAAAACGGTGTTACCTTCGTGAAGCAGAACACCGGCAACCTGAAGGTCAATGGTTCCTTTGTGACGGATACCCTGCGCGTTGAAGGAGGCACGCTGACGCTTGACGGCACGGGCAATGACTTTGATCATGTAGTGCTTGCGGGAACGGGTGCCGCTTCTTCCATGGTTGTCGGCAAGGATGCCGTGATGGGTGACCTGACGGACGAGGGCGAAGGCGGAACGCTGTCTCTCGGTTCCGGTGCGAATGTAACCATTAATGGTGCAAGTTCCCTTGACCACAGCACGATTGGGGGAAATGGAGCACTCGTTCTCAATGACAAGCTCACGCTTTCCGGCACAGCCGGCCTCCGCGGCGGCAACGTGGTGGAACTGGTGAAAAACGATACCGCTTCCGGTACCCTTGACATAGGCTCCACCACGGGCAATGCCGTCTCCGGCCTTGGCGGGGCGGGAACCCTGAAGGGCAATGGAGGGGATCTTTCCGTCAATAGCGGAGATACCGGTTCCGGCCATGTCTTCAGCGGAACGCTGGAAGGAAAAGGAACGCTCTCCATCACGGGCAAGGCCGGCCAGGTGTTGAACAATGTGGTGACGGCATCCGGCAGCAGTTGGGCTCTGAACAACAGCGGACGCCTGGATATCCGGATGGGCGGCACGGTAGATGACCCGAAGGCCAACACGGCACTCACCCTGAGCAGTCTGACGCTTGGCAGCGGTTCCACGACCAACCTCACGTTCAACACGGACTATGCCGGCCCTATCATCAATGTAACGGGGAACATCAGCATTAGCCAGGGCGCGGACATCGTACTCAGCTCCACGGGCAAAAATGAACTTGTGCTGGGTGCGGACGGGAGCTACACGCTCATGCAGGGCGCGGGAGACATTGACCTCGACGGCAGCGACAAGCTCGCGATCACGCTGGACTCTTCCGCGGCATTCAAGAAATTTGAAAGCGGCGCGTACCTGACCATTGACGGAGGAAATCTGGTCCTGGTGGCCACGGCTTCCAGGGACAACAAATATGCCCGTGTTGCACACTCCTTTAACTCAAGGGCCGGGGCGGAACTGCTCTGGAACCTGCCCGGAGGCATTCCCGGAGACTCCCTGCTCAAGCAGGTGGACGACGCCATCGGTTCTCTGACGGCATCCAATCCGGGAGAGGCGGCACGCGCCATGGCCGCCGTAGCCGGTTCCACGGTCAACGCGCTGGGTACGGCCCAGCGCGACGCCCTGCGAGAACAAATGGGATGGATACGCAACCGCACCAACCAAATGGGCGTCAACCCCGCCT
>ENA-OYXS01000539-OYXS01000539.1-human-gut-metagenome-genome-assembly--contig:-NODE-539-length-14547-cov-8.573075_pt1 | contig 14547 bp, 17 predicted proteins | sample MGYA00243240_ERZ653429 | MGnify/ENA primary metagenome ERZ653429 (study PRJEB26926, sample SAMN06164958) | human gut metagenome | biome: ENVO:00009003; feature: ENVO:2100002; material: ENVO:00002003... | reverse complement strand
TGTAGCTCCGTCTCGTGGGCTCGGAGATGTGTATAAGAGACAGCCTTACTTCCGAAAAGCCCGCCGAAAAGGTAAAGGAGATCACCGCGCGTTTGGAACAGGGCGTACAGGCGATTTTTGACAGCGACCGCTACAAAGAGTTTCTAACCGCTATGTCAAAGTTCCATGATTATAGTTTGAATAACACTATCCTAATTGCTATGCAGGGCGGCAATTTGGTAATGGGCTTCCGTCAATGGGAAAAGGAGTTTGACCGCCATGTAAAGAAAGGCGAGAAAGGCATTAAAATCTTTGCCCCCGCGCCCTACAAGGTGAAAAAGCTGGTTGATAAAATCGACCCCGAAACGAGAAAGCCCATGCTTGACCGCGAGGGAAAAGTGGTAAAGGAAGAAAAGGAAATCACCGTCCCCGCCTTTAAGGTTATAACCGTCTTTGATATTTCGCAGACCGAGGGCAAGGAGTTTCCCGACCTTTCCGTTAAACCGCTGCTTGCCGATGTGGAGCAGTACGAGGATTTTTTCGCCGCCCTTGAAAAAGCGTCCCCCGTCCCGATTGCATTTGAGCAGATCACAAACGGCGCAAATGGGTATTTCAGTTTGACCGACAAGCGTATTGCAATCAAAGAGGGCGTGAGTGAATTACAGGCGGTAAAGACCGCCATTCACGAAATCGCCCATGCGAAGCTGCACGACGTAGACTTAAACGCCCCGCCGGAGCAGCAAAACCGCGTTGACCGCCATACCTGCGAGGTAGAAGCGGAAAGCGTCGCTTATACGGTTTGCCAGCATTTCGGCCTTGATACTTCCGATTACTCTTTCGGCTATGTGGCTGGTTGGAGCAGCGGCAAGGAAATGACCGAGTTAAAAGCGTCCCTTGAAACAATACAGACCACCGCAAAGGAACTCATTACCGAGATTGAGGGGCATTTTACCGAGTTGCAGCAGCAGCGGCAAGCCGAGCAGGAGCAGGGCGATACCTTTTCCATTTATCAGTTAAAGCGCGGGGACGAAACAAGGGACTTGCGCTTTGAGCCTTATGACCGTCTGCAAGCGGCTGGACTTACCATTGACCGGGTAAATTATGAACTCGTCTATACTGCACCGCTTACAAAGGATATGACGCTGGGCGACATTTGGGAAAGGTTTAATATCGACCACCCCGCCGACTTTAAGGGGCATAGCCTTTCCGTTTCCGACATTGTTGTGCTTCATCAGAACGACGAGGACACCGCCCACTATGTAGACAGTATCGGTTTTCAGCAAGTGCCGGAGTTTTTGCAGGAGCAGCAGACCCCCGTATTTGACAAGCTGCCGCCCGAACAGCAGCAAGCCTTGTCCGACACCGTACAAGACACTTTGCAAATGCTGGTTGACGCAGACAAGCGGATTTATGGCGACGTTACGGGCAAGACCCTTGAAGCAATCGCGGCGCAAGGATATTCCTACAAGGACGGGCAGCTTGAAAAGCAGCAGCCGGAAGCGACCCCCGACAGCCTTTTGACGGGTGAAACCGTTAGAACGCCGAGGGGCAATTTTCATATTACCGATATGAGCCGTGAACAGATCGAAGCGGCGGGATTTGGTTTTCACCATGCGTCGGAGGACGGGAAGTATCTCATTATGGGGAATGGCACACAGGCTTATGCCATAGCCGCCGAGCAGCCGCAGCGGGATAATCCCTTAAAGCACGTCGAGGACACCATAGAGCAGAACGACAACAATTTTGACGGGCTTATCAACAATACGCCGCAAACGCCCACCGTTGCAGATTTTGAGCAGCGGGCAAAGGCGGGGGAAGCGATTTCCGTTACCGACCTTGCAAAAGCGGTAAAAGCCGAGAAACGGGAACAGCCGCAGAAAAAACCGTCCATTTTGAAGAAGCTGGACGAATACAAGAAACAGGCGGCGCAGCAGCCGAAAGATAAACAGAAAGAGCATAAAAAGGATTTGGAGGTTTGATAGCATGAATACCCGCTTTACCATTGAGGAAGAAAACATTGTTGCGATCTACGCCGAGGACAGCCGGGAAACAACGCTTGAAAATATCCTTGCCGCCATGCCCTACATGGACGAGGATATGCGCCAGCTTGCCGCCGCAGCGGTGAACAAGCTGCAAGCCATGACGGACAGCGAGTTTTCCGAAAGGGAGTTTATCTTGACCGACGAGGAATAGCCCATAGAGAACAGGGGCGCGGTTGCCGATTGCCGGCACCGCGCCCCTGTTCTTTTTTTGTCCTTGCGTGGACAATTAGAAGCCGTTTTTGCGGGTTTGAATATACTTTATCGTCTATGTCGTTTTCATGCGCTGGAAGCCGCAGAAACACAGGCGTTTTCAGCCCTTAACATTCCACTTGCCACCCCATGTTTTGCGCCTTATCGCTCCTGCTCCCGCGCCCTGCTTTGGGACGGGTAAAGAATACTATCGACGTTCTTTTTGACAACGCCGTATTCCTGCATTTGCTTCTTGGCTTGCCGATAATCTTCATACAATTTGGTTTTCCTGTCGTTTAAGCTGCTATACTCCTTGCGCAGCGCGGCGAGATCGGGCAGCTTCTTTATCTGCATTTCCTTTAATGCCCTTGCCGCAGCTTCAAACAGGATAATTTCGCTTTCATGCCCCCGCAGATACTTTTCCTTGTCCGGCGATTTTCGGTATTCATCGTAAATCGGTTTTAACTGTCGGTATGTGGTGGTGTGCTTGATAAGCAGCGACAAATCAGACATACGTTGTTCCACTTCCTTAATCGCCCTTGCCGCCGCGTCGTGAGCGGTCATAATATCCGCGATTTTGCTTTCAAGTTCGCTGTAATACTCAATCTTGTTTTCGGTTAGGAAGTTCATGCTTTTAGCAGCCTGTTTCAGATTATGGATTTTTGCCCACCGTTCATAGCCCGCCGACTGTTGGGCTTTGATACTGTTTTCAAGATCGACGACAAGCCGGATTTTCTTATCTTCCCGCAGCGTTTTTGTTTTGGCAGCATACACGCCCTTGATACGTTCCTTTATCGCTTCTTCCGTATATGCCGCGCCGAGTGTCTTTGCGCGGGTAAACCGTTCCTGTCCGGCGGCGCGGAAAGAAATATATTTGCCCTGTTTGATTTCATACCCCATTTCCTGCAAGCGGCGCAGCAGTTCGTCAAAATCTTTCACTTGGGGAATGAGAGTATCTATCGCCGTTTTCAGCTTTGCTTTGTAGCTTGTCCCTTGCTTTTCGGCGGTGTATTCTGCATAGCTTTTTCCCTTGTCCTGTCCCGGTACGACGACGGATAGCCCATGCTCTTTACATATCCTGTCGCTGGTGCGCCGGATAAAGTGATAGCTTTGCTTGTTGGAATGGTACTTTTTGTAGTCAACGAAGCTAACCGCGTTGAAAATCAAGTGATTATGCAGATGGTCTTTATCGACGTGAGTTGTCAAAACAAACTCATACTTGCCGCCTAATACCGCCCCGGCAAGTTCCATGCCGATTTTGTGCGCTTCTTCCGGTGTGGTTTCTCCCACCGCAAAGGATTGTATCAAGTGCCGCCCTAAATGTGTGCCGCGATCTCCGGCAGCTTCCCGCGTCCATGCAAACTCAATATCGGCGGTTTCCAGCCCGCAGCCGAAAGAGGACGCAAGCAGCTTCCCGTCTGTCTTTTCGGGATTTAAGATATAGTCTATCGCAGCCTTTAAGGTTGATTTAATAGGGTGCGTCTTTGTAACCGCCATATCTCGTCCACCGCCTTTTTAATGTCCTCTATATCCTGCCTGTAAACCGTCCCCGTCGCATTGGCGCGTTTTGCAATTTGGTTGATGTTCCGGCTCACCGCTTGCAGTTCCCGGATATATGCTTTTGTGTCGCTTCGGTCAACGACAAGAATATACCCGTCTATCGCCATTTTACGGAAGTATGCCCCATACTGCTTTATGGGAAGCTGCTTCATCTTCTCGTCGATCAGCCGCTTTTCTTCTTCCGTAACGTAAAACTTCATCTGTATATTTCTCTTTCGGTTTTCCATTTCCGCACCGCCTTTCGGTATAAGGGTTTGGGATTATCCCAACAAGCATTTTCCGCAAACGGGTACTCGTTTGCTGTGCTTGCTATCTACTCCATACCCCCACCGAAAGGCGGTATTTGTTGCGCGTTCCTTTGATTTTGGACGCAAAAAAAGATTGCAGCCGCCATGCGCTGCAATCTCCCGATTTCTCATATTGTGAGGTTAATCCTCTGCTTTTTCGACTTCCGTTATCTCCCTTGCTGTTGCGGTTACAATCCGTATGCCTTTATCGCTCATACCGTCCAGCAGCGCGTCAAGCTGCCGCCGCCCGGTGGATTTCTCCGCATTGCTGTTCGGGAAGAAAAATTGATCTACCGAAATATGATACCGGGTTACAAGGTCATAGAATACCTGTAAACTCGGCTGTTGTCCCTTGTTCTCGATATTCGCAAGGTAGCGCGGGGAAATATATAACTCGTCGCTTACCTTTTTGCGGCTCTCGCCGTATTCATTTCTCGCGGCTTTTATAGCTGCCCCGAAAGCCTTAAAGTCGTACAATGGTACGGGTCTTTTTGCCATTTTCATTCACCCTGTTACATTTTACAGTTCACCTTTCTTTTTGGATATGTCCACACAATTCATATCATTAGGTTAAATACTTCCTGTTGTGTATTGACAGTAGACTGATTTTCTGATAAAATAAAATTTATGTAAAAGGAGGCGGCGTTTATGTTGCATAGCATGCGTATTAGATAAGCATTGAAAAAAAGGATTTTCCCATTTTCAACATGGGCTTTTTTGTCATGCTTATTTTGCGGATGCTATACAAAAAACTAACGACGTATAGATATAGTATAGACATAGTGCAAGCTATGCCTTAGTTTTGTTGTACTGCTCTGTGCATTATAAATGCAGGTCAATGCTCATGTTGAGGATTGACCTGCATTTTTTTGTGTAAAAAGGACGAGTGAAATATAATGCTTAAAAAATATTGGATAAAATGTCCGATTTGTAACGGAAAGACGAGAGTTCAAGTATTTCATAATACTGTATTAAAAGATTTTCCTCTTTTCTGCCCTAAATGCAAATTGACGCATATCATTGATGTAGAAAAATTAGAGATTGTAATCAAAAATACAGAAAAACAAACTTTTATTATTTAGAAGAAAGGATATAAAAATGAAACGTTTACCTAAATATACGCCTGCGGAAGTACGGAATGATCCATACGGATTTACTTACAAAGAAATGTCGGAAGTTATTGGCGAGAATGAAGCAAAAGCCTTATATGAAGAATTATATAAGCAATTACCACGCAAAAAAAATCTATCAATGTTGGTAAAAAATATTTGCAAAAGCAGTGATACTGAAAAGTATGTTTACGAACTGAAAGACAACAAATACATTGAAACGGTTTTTATCAAGCGGCGAGATGGTGGAACTGTTTGCGTGAGCACACAAGTCGGTTGTCCTGTTGGTTGTATTTTTTGTGAGTCCGGGCGAAATGGCTTTGTTCGTAATCTAACATCGTCAGAAATCGTACAACAGATTATATTGTTGCGTCGAAAAGTAAACCGTATCGTTTTTATGGGTATGGGAGAGCCTTTATTCAATTATGACAACTTGATAAAAGCAATCCATATTCTCCGAGATAGATATGGGCTCAACTTTCCAACCGACGGCATTACCATATCAACAGTTGGTCCGGTCGATCAATTAAAAAAATTGCGCGAGGAACATCTTAAAATTCAGTTGACAATATCTTTACACGCAGCAACACAATCTGCAAGAAATCGTATTATTCCTCACATGCGCATATATGCTATTGAAGATGTTGTTAAGCAAGCCTTATCCTATTCTGAAAGGCATAATCGCAAAATTGTCTTTGCGTATTTGCTTTTACCGGGTATAAATGACCGGCCCTCAGATGTAAGACAACTTGCAAAATGGTTTCGGGGCAAAAAAGTTATGATTAACGTGTTACAATACAACCCAACAAGCAATTCAAGAATTAAAGCACCACAGAAACGGGAAATAGTTGCATTCAAACATCAATTAGAGCAAGCAGGACTTGAAGTTACTATGAGAGTTTCTCATGGCAGAGAGATTAACGCGGCTTGTGGACAGTTAGCTAACACATATAATAAATTCAAAAAAAAATGATTAAAAGTGCCAGACGCATAGACGCAGAGCCGATAACGCATTAGGTCAAAAAACCTATGTGTTATCGGCTTTTTTATTTAATATTGCGCAAAAGCCGCTGTTCCCTATTATAGAATGGATTGCGGGTAGTGTATTAAAGTCGCCCTTTTTTAAGGATACGGCGGTATCGGGGAGGTATCGCCGTGTCCATTTTTATTTACTGTAACCCGCCTAATGCTTTGCGGTCAAAAAAAGCTATGCTCCGCAAGCGGGATATTCCGGCTATGAATGTGAACTGTCAATACATTTAGCTACTGCTTACATTTCCTTTGCGCCCGTCCGCGTCTTGCGGACGGGCGCATTTTGCTTTTTTCAACTTTTTTCTGAAAAGCGCACTCAAGAGCCATCTCCCGAACGGGTACGGAGCGAAAGGGGCAGAGAGGACAAGCCCTTAACTCCCGTCCTCTACTCCACGCGGGAAGGAGGTGAACTCTATGGAGCTATCTTCTTCCGACAAGGAAAGAATACAACATCAGTACGACGCATTAGCAAAGAAAACTTTGGTCGGCGAAGCGAAAAGCCACCGCCGCACTCTTGCGAAACGCGCAGCACGCGAAGTTACTTTTTCGGATTTGAGCGAAAGCGAACTCGCGCAGCTTTTCACAACGGACGAATACGAAAGCGATTATTTCCGTTTTCAAGTGTCCGGCTTTGATGTACTCGTCAAAAATGAACTGCTTGCCGAAGCCCTTAACGCTTTGCCCGAAAGGAAACGCGACATTATCCTTTTGTCCTACTTCTTGGATATGAGCGACGCGGAAATTGGCGAACTGCTGAATGTTGTACGCACGACGGTTTTCCGGCACAGGAAATCCGCGCTTGCGAAAATCAAACAGTATTTGGAGGGAAAAGCAGATGATGAATACCGTTAGGAAGTCTGAAAATCTGTTGCCGTTCCCTGTCATTTCCGCAGCGGCAAACGGCGACACAACCGCCATGTGCGCGATCTTGAAGCACTACGAGGGTTACATAGCGAAACTTTGTACCCGCACGCTGAAAGACGACGCGGGCAATACCTATTCCTATGTGGACGAGGAAATGCGTAACAGGCTGCAAGTGCGCCTTATTACCCGCACCCTTGCTTTTCATGTAGGATAATCTTTTAGCCCATGCGGGGAGCGTGTCCCCTTTCCACGCTTCCCGTTATGGGCTATTTGTCGTTCCGCAAAAGCATATCCGCTGTTGATGTGCTTTTGCAGGCCGACAAAGCCTATTGTTCTTTGACAAAGAAAGCGGCCTTTGGTGCGCAGCATAACAGGCAAACGGGTACATTCCGTCTGTACCGAGCCAGTCGGCGGGTACGCCATGACAGCTTTTCCCCATAGGGGAAAAGCCGAGCGAGAACTACCGCGCCGTAAAACAGGTTTAGCAGCTTGTGGGCGACGACATACAAGGCGGCACAATGATACTCCCGCGTTGAACACCCTCAAAGTATTGCGCGGCGCACCCATAAGCATGGGCCGGGGTGAAACTCCCGTGAGGTTGCAGCTAACAACCGCCCGTTTTTGCCTTTTGACGAATATAGTTTATCCATACAGGAAAAGGAGGTTTTTCTAATGGATAAAAAACAGACAATTACAACCGAACGCAAAATAGGGAAAATCACCTATCTTGTTCAAGCGTTGCCGAGTGAAAAGGCAACCGATACAATCCATAAAAAGATTGAGAAACTCATTGTAAAGGATTTGCAGAAAAAGCCCGGAAATCCGGGATTTTTAGCGTCCGAGTAGTGCATTAGGCGGCGGGATATGGTATAATGATAGCAACACATTATACCTGTTTATTCGGCTGTCGGAAAGGAGGACTAATGTTACAGTCGAATAAAATCACCGCCCTTTACTGCCGTTTAAGTCAAGAGGATATGCAAGCCGGAGAAAGCGGAAGCATACAGCACCAAAAAATGATACTTCAACGCTATGCGGACGAACACCATTTTTTGAACACAAAGTTTTTTGTGGACGACGGATTTTCCGGCGTGAGTTTTGAGCGCGAGGGGCTGCAAGCGATGTTGCAGGAAGTGGAAGCCGGACGAGTGGCGACGGTCATTACCAAAGACCTTTCCCGTCTTGGCAGAAACTATCTGAAAACGGGCGAACTCATAGAGATTGTATTTCCCGAAAACGGAGTACGCTATATCGCGATCAACGACGGAGTTGACACAGCGCGGGAGGATAACGAGTTTACCCCCTTGCGGAACTGGTTTAACGAGTTTTACGCCCGCGACACAAGCAAGAAAATCCGCGCAGTTAAACAGGCACAGGCGCAAAAAGGCGAGCGCGTCAACGGGGAATATCCATACGGCTATATCCCAGACCCGAACAACCGCCACCACCTTATACCCGACCCGGAAACCGCGCCGATTGTCAAACAGGTTTTCGCTATGTTTGTTAGCGGCGTGCGTATGTGCGAAATCCAAAAATGGCTTGCGGAAAACAAAGTCTTGACGATTGGAGCGTTGCGCTATCAGCGTACAGGACAGGCGCGGTATCAGCGGGCAATGATCGCCCCCTATACTTGGCCGGACAAAACGCTCTATGACATATTAGCAAGGCAGGAATATTTAGGGCATACCATAACCGCGAAAACTCACAAGGTATCCTACAAGTCGAAAAAGACCCGGAAGAACGAAGAAGAACAACGCTATTTCTTCCCAAACACCCATGAGCCGCTTGTTGACGAGGAAACCTTTGAACTTGCGCAAAAGCGGATTGCTACCCGCCACCGCCCGACAAAAGCAGCGGAGATTGATATTTTTTCCGGCTTGCTGTTTTGCGCTGGTTGCAGACATAAGATGTATTACCAACAGGGCGTAAATATCGAGCCGCGCAAGTTTTCCTATTCTTGCGGCGCATGGCGCAACAGGGCAAGGACAGGCAGCGAGTGTACCTCTCATTATATCCGCAAAAACGTACTTCTTGATTTAGTGCTGGAAGATATGCGGCGGGTTTTGCGGTATGTTAAGGAACACGAACAGGACTTTATCTGTAAAGCTACCGAGTACGGCGACATGGAAGCGAGAAAGGCATTAGCGCAGCAGCAAAAGGAACTTTTCAAAGCACAGGCGCGTATGACCGAACTTGACACGCTTTTCCGCAAGCTGTATGAGGACAACGCATTAGGCAGACTGACAGATGAACGGTTTGTGTTTCTAACTTCCGGCTATGAGGACGAAAAGAAATCCCTTGCCGCAAGGATAGACGAGTTACAACAGCAGATCGCAACCGTTACCGAGCGAAAAAGGGATATATCAAGGTTTATTCAGATTGTCGGGAAATACAGCGACATACAGGAATTGACCTATGAAAACGTCCATGAGTTTATCGACCGTATTTTGATACATGAATTAGACCGGGAAACCAACACCCGGAAAATCGAAATCCATTACAGCTTTGTCGGACAGGTTGATACCGAGCAGGAGCCGACGCAAGTTGTCAACCATGACCGCCGCAACATGGTAGATGTAAAAAGTATCGCTATCTAACCTCAGCAAAGTTCGCACCACTATAACCGTCATCTGTGTACCAGCAGAGATTGGTAAAGCCGTTCTGCTTGGCGTAGGTTTCCAAAATGCGCTTTTGGTTGGATATAGAGTTGCTTTCTCCTTGCAGTTCATCTTCATGGGATAATCTCGGATAAAGGGCGGTAATAAGGTTTTGGGTTGTCTGTCTTAACATGGTTTCCTCCGTTTCCGACAGCCAGCCCCACTATTCCGTACTTCGATTGTACCATACAGCGGGGCGGCTTGTATAGCGGCAAAGTGTAAAAGTGCTTCTTTACCGCCCGTCAAAATGACGTTTTTTGCGTTAGGGTTATCACGCAGATTCAACTTCATAAATATTTTACTTTTATTTGATAGTCCATTTCATTCTGCTGTGTTATAATGGCAAAAATTGAATTAGCGAGGTAAAAGGCTTATGAAAAAATATATTTCTTTGTTTTTATGTCTGACTTGCATTTTAACTTTAGTTGCGTGTGGGAAAAAAGCTGCTCCCATTCAGTTGCCCCAAACAAGCGACATTACATCTGTTGATGTAACTGTTGGGGAAAACACCACAAATCATTCAGACACAGCTTGGATAAGTGAAATAATTTCTGACATTTCCAGTTCTGAACCAACCAGTAAGCAAAGTGTTCAAGATTTTCCGCAGACTGAAAGTTATATCAAGATTGATTTTCAGTTTGAAACAGGAACAAGTACCATTTTTGCCTATGAGGAAAACGGAAAACACTATATCGAACAGCCTTATCAGGGAATTTATAAAATTGACAGTCAGCTGTACGAACGGCTGCAAGAAACAAACTAAAATTTAACTTATCCATTCAGCGGTCATGTTTCCGGGCATGACCGCTTTTCCATGCCCTCATTTTGTAGCAGCTTCCGCTTCCAGCACCTTAGCCATTTTGTCGGCGGCGGTTTCCTTTGCGCCCTGCTTGAAAAAGCCGGACACGACAAGAACAGAGTTCCCTATACGGATTTCCGTCACGCAATCGGCGGGTGCGGTGCTTTTCATGCTGTGTCTGATATGCTCTTTTTTATCGGTCATAGGCGAACTCCTTTCAATCGTTCATCAGTTGCTTTAAGCGGTTCAGCTTGTTTTGTGCGCTTTCCCTGCGGAAGTTCTCGCCGGAGAAGCAGACAGGGGCGCACATTTCAAGCAGTCGGTCATAAATCCGGGCGTGGGGCGTGTCCTGCGGGTTCTGCAACTCGGTAAGCGTGAGGTTGGTCGTGACGATCAGCGGCTTGCCGCTTCGGTATCGGCTGTCAATCACATTGTAGACCTGCTCTAAGCCATACTCTGTGCCACGCTCCATTCCAAAATCATCAAGGATAAGCAGCGGATAGCGGCAGAGGTTGGAAATATATTCGTTCTTGCCCTCAAAAGTGGCTGCAAGGTCATTAAGAATAAGGGCAAAGTTCGTCATGCGGACGGAGATTTCTTTCTCCATGAGGGCGTTTGCGATACATCCGGCAAGGTAGCTTTTGCCTGTGCCGACGCTGCCCCAAAGCAGATAGCCGATGTTCCCGGCTTTCATGTCCTCCCAATGTTCCACATAGAAATGGGCGGTTTTCATCTGCGGGTTTCTGCCGTTGTCATTGGCAAAAGTCCATTCCCGCATAGCCGGGTCGGTAAATCCCCGGCGTTTCAGTTCTTCCACCTTGTCCCGGTGCTTTCGCTGCTGTTCGGCGGCTTCACGCTCCATGCGCTGCGCCCGCTGGCAGTCACACTCTGACGGGTGGCGGTCACGCCCAAACAGGGCGATTTTATCAGCCGGAAAATAGACTTCTTTCGGTGTCCGGCACTTGCCACAGTAGAGCAGACCGTCCTCACCTGTGTAGTCCTCCGGCTCGGCGGTGGCTGCTGGTATCTGTAAATTCATATCTTCAAAAGCTGGTTTCATAGACTTTCTCCCTCCTTGTAGCTGTAATCGGGTATGCCCCTTTTCGGGGCAGCTTTAGCGGTATCGTCAGCCACCCATCTGCGGATAGTGGCTGCATGGTTCTTGTATTTCCTCCCAGTGGAAGCGATATAGCCGGATAGCCGGTCAATGTAATACTCCCACTTGTCGGGCAGTTCTGCTTGCAGTTCGGAAAGCTCCGTATCTGTCAAAATCACATTTTTGTATCTGCCGTAAGCAGCGGGAGCGGCTCGTCCCGGTTTTAACTCTCTCTCTTTTTCTATCTCTATATCTATCTCTTTCTTTATCTCTATCTCTGGTGGACAAATGTCCGCTTTTGCTTCGGACACTTGTCCACTAAGCCGTTTTTGCTCTGAAATCTTCATTCTTGCCCTGCGCTTGCGCTCCCCCTCGGTAGAGGACTGACCGATGAAAAGCTCGATATTGCTCATATACAAAGCCCCGTTGTCCAGCGGTTCGACAAGCCCCAGCTTCATAAAGATTTGCAAAGCCCGTTCAACTGTGCCGACCTGCTGGCGGGTAATGGTGGCTATCATTTGGGCGGTGTAGGGGATATTCTCGTCAAGCTGCAAAGTGCCGCCGTATTTCAGCGATTTTAAGTACAGCTTCAAGAGGATATTGGAATACAGCATACCGTCCTGCATACTTTCCAGCAGCACGATAGCGTCATCGTCAAAATAGCTCTCTTTCAGTTTGAGGTAATAATATTTGCGGTTATCTGACATAATCTTGGTTCTCCTTATCTGCGGGGCGGGCTTTCCATCTCTTTGAGTAATACCGGGGGCAGAGTACCACGATAGCCCTAAAACTCTGCTTGCAGTCATGGGTACAGCCCCGGCAAAGGGCATTGAAAGTAATGCGGTTTCGCTCATTGAGGAAGAACGCCCATTCCATCCGCCGCTTCTTGCTCATTCTCGGCATGAAAAAACGCTCCTTTCTTCGGTTTGGTCGGGTATGAGGGGACAGGGGCAAAATCTGTATGTTCCCGGTGTCATTTTCGGGAAAAATCTGCCCTGTAAGCCCCGTTGGAAAGGTTAGGGGTATTGCGGATAGGGTATGGCATACCCCCAGCCTTTTGTATGGTTTCGGTATCATTTCGGGGCGGTTTTTAACGGTCACGTCCCGGCTTTTTATCCGGGTACAGACTTCCACAGCATACGGCGGCATGGCTGCGGATTTTCGCTTCTCCCCGCTGTTCGCTTGCCTTTGCGTTTTTGTAGCCCTCGTCAGAGAGGAAAAAGCGGTAGCGTTCCCCCTTGTACCCAACGGGGCTGTCATTGCTCAAAATATCAACCACAATCATGTGCCGGGTCTGTGGCAGATAGCGTTCAAAACCCGTAAGGTCATGCCCCTGCATAATCGGCTCTTTCGCCTGTGCCTTTGCTTCGGCAAGCCGCTGCCGGATAGAGTTGTCCCGTTCTTCAAGGAAACGGGCTTTGGTATCAGCGATAAAGCGGCTGCACTCCGGCTCCGGGATTTTTCCCAGCTTGTCTATGGTATTTTCCACGATTGCCTTTGTGAGAGGGTCTTTGAGTACGGGGACAATCTCTGCAAGCCCTGCAACGGTAGCCGCCCGGTCAGTAGCGGCGTACTGGTAAATCATTTCTAATTCGCTTCTTGTGAATGTCATGGTGCGTCCTCCTGTTCTTATTCGGTATCAATTCGGGGCGTTTTATCGCTCCTGTTCCTGTTTCTTCTGTCGGCTCTGTGTGCCGTGTAGTATCTGCTCTGCGTTCCGTTTGGCGGTGGCAAGCTGCTCATACTCCGCTTTGGCGGTGCGGTAGGTGTTGTAAGCTGCGTTTTTCTCGGAAATGAGGGCTTTAATCTCCGTATTCAGTTTGGAAGTGGCTGGCAGCTTCTTTCCCGGTGCAAGTACCTTTAGCTGACGCAGGGCAGCTTCATAGATGATAAAATCCGCTTCATTTGCCCGGTAGTAGGCTTCCGCTTTCTTCCCGGACAGCTTTTTATGAGCGTCAATGGTGGGGCGGCTGCGGCGGTAATCGCTGACAACCTTGCGCAGATTTTTCTTATCGGAAATGCTCTGTTCAATGCCCCGCAGACTTTCCCTCGCTTCGGACAGGGCTTTCCGGCTGCTCTCCACGGCTGCGTCCAGCTTGTCAAGGTCAAGCAGTTCATTTTCCATGAGGAAGTTGTGGGTAGCCGCCATCTGTTTGAGATTGTGCAGGGAAGCCCAGCGGTCATAGCCTGCGCCCTTGCCCTCGGCTCGTTTCGCTTCCCGGTCAACCATGCGCTGTAAACCGTCCTGTTTCGGGGCGGTTTTGGTGGCTTTTTTCCGCTGTAAATGCTCCATAATGCTGCCGGGGTATTCGGGTATGGCTGCGGTCTGTTCGGCGGCTCTGTGGGCGTTCTGCTCCAAAAGGGCAAGGACGGCGGTACGGTCAAAATCGTCCCCCAGCTTCCGGGCTGTGATAGGCTTGGTTCTGTCCGGGGTAAGGTAGGACAGCCGCCCCCGGCTTTCCTTAACGGTTACACCTTCCCGGAGAAGCAGGGCGGCAAACTCGTCAAAGCTGCCAGCCCGGTCAAGGGCTTTCCGTATGGTCTGCCGGAGCCGCTGCTTGTCCGTTTCAAACTTCGTCTGCTGGGGCGTGATACCGTCCGCTATCATCGGGGCATTGGCTTTATCAAGGGCAAGCTGTCCTTTCTTCTGCGCCCAGTATTCACGCTCGGTCACTCGGTTCTTGCTGCCATGCAAAAGGTCAATCTGATACAGATTTTCCCGGTGGCACATCTCCATGACTTCGGACTTGAAATATTCCATAGCTGCGTCTGTGCAGCGGTGCTTGCAGCCGTCCTTCGTGTCCGCTGGTCTGTCCATGTAGGGCAGAAGCGGGACGGCTTCAATCCGCAAGCTGTTTATGACGATATGCACATGAATGTTGCCAGAGTGATTGTGTCCGTCCGGGTGGGTGCAGACAATGGCTTGGTGTCCG
>ENA-OYXS01000533-OYXS01000533.1-human-gut-metagenome-genome-assembly--contig:-NODE-533-length-14618-cov-4.957083_pt1 | contig 14618 bp, 9 predicted proteins | sample MGYA00243240_ERZ653429 | MGnify/ENA primary metagenome ERZ653429 (study PRJEB26926, sample SAMN06164958) | human gut metagenome | biome: ENVO:00009003; feature: ENVO:2100002; material: ENVO:00002003... | reverse complement strand
TCTTTAAACAGTGTAGTTACGTCGTAAAATAGAATTCCCGGAATAGGGAAATCAGGAATTTCCCGAATGCTTTTTGCAAGAGTTTCTTTGCTCATAATCAGTATTTTTAATGCGTTTATTGAATTCTTTGTTTCACGTGGAACGTATTCGCTTTATCTGCCCGAAAGCACCAGTAATACGTTTATATCGCTTGGTGATACGCCCGGAATCCGGCTTGCCTGAGCTATCGTTTCCGGATCAATCTTCACTAGCTTCTGTCTTGCTTCGGTGGATAGGGATTGAATGACATTATAATCAAACTTCCCTTTTATTTTGATGCTTTCCAAACGAGCCAGTTTATCTGCAATCATTCGTTCACGTCCAATGTATCCTTCATACTTAATCAGGATTTCAGCTGCCTCAATTATTTCTTCTTTTCTTTCAGTAACTTTATCCAGTTCCCGGCGGAAAGCGCTGACATGCTCCGCCATGTTTTCAAGCGTAACTTGCGGACGGTTTATAAGGTCGATCAATTTGCATCCTTGGCGAAGGGGAGTGGTACCCAATTGCTCCAATACCGGATTGATTAATGCCGGTTTCATCGAATAGTTACGAGTGAATTCTATGATACTATTGATCGAGTCACGCTTCCGTTTCAGTAACTCATAACGGTCGCTCTTTACAAGTCCGAGCTTCCATGCCTTTTCGGTAAGACGCATATCTGCATCGTCCATACGTAGCAGGATGCGATATTCGGCGCGCGAAGTAAACATACGATAAGGTTCATCCACGCCTTTGGTTACCAAATCATCGATTAATACGCCGATATATGCTTCGTCTCGTGCAAGGGTAAATGGTTCACCGCCGTGACAGTTTATATGTGCGTTGATTCCGGCAATGATTCCTTGTCCGGCTGCTTCTTCATATCCGGTGGTCCCGTTTACCTGCCCTGCAAAGAATAGATTTTTAATTTTCTTCGTTTCCAACGTATGTTTTAGTTGGGTAGGGTCAAAGTAGTCATACTCGATAGCGTATCCGGGACGATAAATCACCAGATCTTTGAATGCGGGAACCTTTTTCAGCGCTTCTATCTGTATATTCATCGGGAGTGATGAAGAGAAGCCATTTAAATAAAGTTCCTGAGTTGTTTCTCCTTCCGGTTCCAGAAAAAGCTGGTGTTGCTCCTTATCGGGGAAAGTAACTATTTTAGTTTCGATGCTGGGACAGTAACGTGGACCGATACTCTGAATCTGTCCGTTGAAAAGGGGAGAATCCGGCAACCCTTCACGTAATACACGGTGTACTTCCTCGTTCGTGAAGCAAGTCCAGCATGGGAGTTGTTTTAAGTGGCGTACACTGGTATCCAGAAATGAGAATTTATGAAAGTCACATTCTCCATCCTGCGTTTCCATGTATTCATAGTGCACACTCCGTCCGTCTATGCGAACAGGCGTACCGGTTTTCATGCGTCCGTATTCAATGCCATGTCTTGCGATGGATTCGGTTAATTCGTAAGATGCAGGTTCTGCCATACGTCCTCCGGCAAGTTTGGTACGTCCTACGTGCATTAATCCGTTCAGGAAAGTGCCGGTGGTCAGTACGATACACTTTGCACGGAAGGTTACATCGAGTAAAGTGGTTAAGCCTACCACTTCTCCGTTTTCAACGAGAATTTCACGTACTGTATCTTGCCAGATATGCAAGTTTGGAGTATTTTCTAAGATTTCACGCCATGCCCAGATGAACTTATTGCGGTCACATTGTGCACGGGGGCTCCACATTGCGGGGCCTTTGGAACGGTTCAGGATACGGAACTGGATGGCGGTCTGATCGGTCACTAATCCCATATATCCACCTAAAGCATCTACTTCGCGTACAATTTGTCCTTTGGCAATACCGCCTACGGCAGGGTTACAACTCATTTGTCCTATCTTATTCATGTCCATGGTGATAAGACAGGTTTTTGAACCCAGATTTGCCGCAGCAGCTGCGGCCTCACAACCGGCATGTCCGGCGCCAATCACGATAACGTCGTATTTAAACTCCATTCATTCAATGTCTTTAAAACAGTGCAAAGTTACGAAAAAAACTACTACTCATCCAGTTTTTCTTTTTCTTATCATTGTTTAAGGGATAGTTAGTGGCTTGTGAAATCTTTATTTCTGACGGATTATGAATTAAATGATAATTCCAATATTAAGTAAATAGAGTATCTCAATTCCCCTCCTCCGGGGAGGAGGAGAATCGAGATAGTATTACTTTATCATTTAATATGAAAACACCCAAGGAAATGAGGGTTAGCGCAACAGCTTAACGCTCTTTGGAGGCTTCACGCCTCCAGCCGCTAAGGTAAACCACCGTGGTGTTTTTCATAATATTCCTTGTCGGATATATAATTAATGGCTAATTGGGTCATGGAAAAATATACATCTATAGAAGATGTATATATTTATAACCGGCAGGGGAATGTGTGAAGTTTATCAGGAACGTAAAATCCAAGATGTAAACTTAAACAGGAAGACTATTTTTTAACTGTGAAGAAAAGCAGTATATATCAAAACAAAAGTGTAAAGTAAATCCAGGCATAGTCATTTGAAGAATATTTGACCTGAAAACAAGTAATGATGTGATCCGGTACAAGTAATGTTGTGGGTGATTACATTGCTTGTTCTCATCCATAACAAGCAATGTAATTTCAGGCAATGATCACCCCATGAACTCTACAGAAACTATACATTTATAGGAGAATAATTCTTGGAAAGGGTTACATACCGCCGTCTATGCGGGGAAAAAAAGCTAAAAATGCCGGATTACGGACCTATACGGTATCTACGTTAAATACGGGATATCTTATTGTGTTATAGCAAGTTGATCTGTAGAAATGAAATTTTGGGCGTGATGGTAGGGAACTTACCCTCACGCCCAAAATTTACTCTCACTCATACTTAATGTTTAGTCTATCAACCGCTTATTTCAAGAGTGAGAGTAGTGAGGGTAAATCACATCAACTTTTATTTAGCGCTCAGCTTTGATATATAAGTACCCGAAATGCCACACTTAAGTGTTTGAAATGCCGCATCTGAGTACCTTAAATGCCACACTTAAACATCTGGAATGCCATACTTCGCACTTCTTCAAGTGTGGCATTCCGGTTACCGAGATGTGGCATTTCAAACACTTAAGTGTGGCATTTGGAGAACTGTTTTTCGAGGATATAGGAGCATCTGTATTGGAAAGACTGAACGCTCTTATTTCATTCCGCTCTTTTAGCATCTATATATCGGTGGTATTGGATATATAGATACTGCATGCCCGATATATAGATGCGACATGTTCGATATATAGATGCTGCGCGTCCGATGTATATAGCTAATATCCAGAATATGAGTTGAATTTCTGTTGGTTATGTTTTGTGCACTTTTGTAGGATTATGAATTAGTTCACCACAGAGTAACACAGAGTTATATTCTTTTGATTTCAAATTGATTAAACTCCGTGAAACTCTGTGTTACTCTGTGGTGAAAACTCATTACTAATACAAAAAAGAGTTTTTTCTATCTGCCGCCATCGTATTCCGCAAATAATTTGATATATTTGGAAACTTAAAATCTGGATGGTCAACTTATAGTCTGAATACGGTTTATGGAACAGCAACATCAATCTTTATCGGAACAACAGATAAAGGCGCAACAGAAGACTTCGGAGAAACAGGCGGAACAGTCGCAATGTTGTCCTAATTGCGGGACACCTTGTCACAGTGGTGATAAATTCTGTGAAGAATGTGGCATGGCGCTTAAAGGAACTTCATGTGTGCGTTGTAACTCTCCTGTTCAGCCTAATTGGGAAATATGCCCTCATTGCGGACAAGGGCTTCATGCAGAATTGTGCTCATTCTGCGGTGCCTCGATGGAAGCGGATGATTTCTTCTGTCCTGATTGTGGTAATCCTCGCACAGGGATTATCTGTCCTGACTGCAATACCCTTAATTTCCGCAGTTTTTGCCGAAAATGTAATCGTCCCCTGAATGAGATGGCAATGCAGGAAATGCAGAAGGCGAAGAAAGACCCCGTCTTTCAGGAAATGCTGGCATTGGCGCAGGAACTTGCCGATTTGGAAGAACAAATACTGAATACTGTCTCTGAAGAATTTCCGGTGGGGGAACCGGAACTGCCTCCTGTAGAATTGAGTGAAGCCGATAAGAAACTGATACAACAATATAAAGATCTCTTTTCAGGAAGCGGTTCTCTTGAAGGAATGCAGGTTGCCAGACCTGAACCGAAAGTGGAGGAACCTGTTCAAACTCGTCCGAAGATACAACTGAATGTGAAGAAGGTAGATCTTGACGAAGCAAAGCAATCTTATAAAGAGAAACTGGAAGAGATGAAGTTACTGATGGAGAAACTTCGTCCGGAAGGAGATATGACGCCACAGATGCAGCGGAATTACTATTCGGCAAGGAAATTGCCTGTTTTGCGGAAATCCGTAACAAAAGCGCCTGTTTGCTGGATATGTAACCTCTGCGGTTGCCACCATAGCCACCCAAGTGAGTGTGCCCAGCCGGAACTGGGGGGGACTTGGGTATATGAAGATGTGGTGACTGTTACAAAAACCTTTGAGTATCAGGATGATTGATCCTTCAGGGTGCCTTGCCGGATTGGCTAATCTTAAAACTATATAGAATTATGAGCGACTTGAGAGACAGTGATAAAACACTGCGTCCCGGTAGTGCGGACGGTGATAAAACTTTGCGCCCTGCCCTGAAAGCCGAGAAAACCCTTCGTCCTGGTGAAGAAGAAAAAACTCTTCGCCCGGAAGATGATAGTAAGAAGACCTTGCGCCCTGGTGTAGCTAACATTGACAAAACTCTGCATCCGGGTGGAATGGAGGATAAGACGTTGCGTCCGGTTTCGTCAGATGATGCGACCTTACGTGCCGAACAGCAAAAGGCGATTGAGGCTATCACTCGCCAGCATGATACGGAATATCTTATTAAAGGGCTGAATTACAGGGTTGTAAAGGTAATCTCGGATGGAACGGGAGAAGCTCAGATCTTTCTGGTGGAAAATAAGGGAAAGCAGTACGTACTAAAACTCTATTATGTTGGTATTGAGCCGCCTCCTAATCATCAGATACTTGAAATTATAAGACAAACACCGCGCTCGGGATTATTAGTGGATATCATAGATCATGGTCAGTGGGATAATCCGCGTGTTTCCGGTGAATTGAGGCATTATGAAGTAATGACTTACTGTAAAGGAGGCTCTTTGGATAAAATAAATCTGAAAGGAGACGAAAGAAGGCTTTGTGAAATTGCTAAACAAGCTGCTGCCGCCATTGATTTCTGCCATAAGCATGGGTTTATTCATCGGGATATAAAGCCGGGTAATTTCTTTTTTGCCGATGAGAATCAGAATCAGGTACTGCTGGGGGATTTTGGTATTTCGGTAAGATGCGATCAGAATGGAGTTGCCCGTACGGACCAGGCTCGTACCCGCATTTATGCAGCTCCCGAAATGTATTATACGGTTCCCGGTGAGAATCGGGTGGAGATTGATACGAAGAGCGATTTTTACTCTCTTGGTATGGTTTTGCTCTGTCTGTGGATGGGCGAGAAAGAGTTTAAAGAAAGAGAATTTGAGCTGATGAAGCGTAAACGCACGGGGGATTTGCCTTTTCCTGCGGATTTATCGGGACGAACGCTGCAATTAATAAAAGCATTGACCGCACCTCAGCCGGAAAAACGTTGTGGATTTACCGAAATCGTTCGTTGGGCTCGGGGAGAGGATGTATTTAGTGATTTTGTCGGGCAGGAAAGTAAACGTCGTTTCAGTATTATTTTTAATGCCGGAAAGAATCAAATAGCACATTCACCCGAACAATTGGCTGATTTTATGCGACAGGATCAGAATCTTGCCATAAAATATCTCTATACCGGTAAGCTTACTAAATGGCTGAATGATAATCAGCGGCCGGAATTGGTTTCGGAAATCGAAGATATTGTGGAAAAGCGCTATCCGAAAGACCAGACTGCAGGGCTGTATGCCGCCTGTTATACGCTCAATGTGGATATGCCCTATTATGATGTCAAGGGACGTCCGCGGACTACCGCCGAAGAAATAGCGCAATCTCTCATTGAGAATTTCAACACTTACCAGACTACCTTGGCGAATGCGAACGATCCCCTGTTTCTCTTTTTTAATGCGCACGATCTGAAGCGGCTTACGGATAATGCAGCTCCCTTGTTTAATAAAAAAGGTCGCCAAAGGGAGGCTTTATGGCGTTTGATCTATGAACTTGATCCTTCACGTCCTTATGAATTGATCGATGAAAAGGGGAATTTGGGGCGTTGCAATACACCGGAAGAAGTTCTTCATTATGCTTATAATCATATGTTGAGTGCCGACTCGTGGAATGATTTGGCAGAAGAGTCTTTCCTGATATGGTTGGCAGGCCGTGATAAAGGATTGGTAGGGAAGATACGTACTCAATTGAAAGGCTTCAGTACATCGGATGCTGCGGTAACTTACGGTGTACTTTATAATTTGAGTCCTAAAGTTTCCTTCACCCTGCAAATGGACGAGACAGCAAATAATTATTATTTCACACATACTCAAATAGCCCAATTCATCAATCAACAGTTGATGGTTTACAAGAATACACCGAAGAATGATCCGGATCATGAATATGCTGATTATATTCTCGGTATGCTCTCAAGTCTGAAAGGTTCGCGGCTCTATTTCTATCTGAAGTCTAAGGGTGTGTATGAGGATAAGATTGAATGGATAAATTATTGCTTTGAACTGAAATCCAAAGATAATCTCCGGAAAGCAGGTCCTTACAACTGGATAATAGCTACTTTTAAGATGATCAAGGGATTGGGTGCTTTACCTTATTATTACTTCAAGGATAGTGATAAGAGTATAACCGATTTGGACGGATTGAGGTCCATTCCATCGAAAGAAGTTAAGGCAGAATTGGAGAGTGGATATCTGAGAGACTGGCTTACTACTTTCTTTCAGGAGAATCCGTTGAAGAATCTTTCTCCCAAATTCGCATATGAGCAGGAAACGGTGAAATATCTCGAATTCATCGAAAAAATAGATAGTAAAGATACAGATGTTTCCAATTTCCGTATTGCCACCAATTTTGTGAATAAGAACCTGCGGAAAGTGCGTTTGCGTTGTAGGACGCTGACGGTGATGCGTGTCTTGCTGGGAATACTGTGTTTCATTCCTATTTTGGCTTTTGCGGTTGCATTATGCTTCTACGGGCTTCCGTTCACAGAAAACCCGTTGTCCGGTTTCTCTGTCGGTTCCATTGTGACGATGGGTATCATCTTCGGTATTCTTATTTTTGTAACTTCTGATTTTGAGAATCTTATCGGAAGTGCTATTTTAGGTTTTATTGTGGGGGCAATTATCTATTATACAGTCTATTTTGTGCTGGATCTCATCATGCCCTATGCTCATTATGTACTGGCTGGACTTTTGCTCCTACTGGCTTATTATCTGATGAAAAGCTGTTATTTCAAACTTCCGGTTGAGCGGAGATTGCATGATCATTTGCTGAATCCCGGTTTTGAGGAAACAGGCTTGGAGCCATTGCATTTTGCTTTTAAGGCGAGTGTGGGGACACACTTTGAGTCTTCTATTGGCGGTGAATCGGCGCAATATGCTAAATATCTGAAAGATTGTATCCGTAAGTTTTCTTATCGTGCTGTACTTTCCATGGTGGTGGTAGGTTGGCTGGCCTATTTGTTTGTGCAATATACTCCGGCATTCGGACTGGATGCCTCCCGTTTTCTGCAAAACGATGGAAAGCTTAAAGAACTGGTAGGTACATGGGAGGGTACGTTTGAAGGGCGTAATGCTACGCTGAACATAACGACAGCAAACTCGGAAGGCTTGAAAGCTACCATACATGTGCAATATACGAATCTGACCAACGAAGCATTGACGGGCACTGTGAATACCGTTACGAATACTATCCATTTTGACGATGTATACAAGAACGGTACTCTCGACGGGCAGTATAACGGTACGTTCACCGGCGATGGAATGGATGCTTTTGAAGGTACTTATGAGAATTATACGACCAAAAAACAAGTGAACTTCAGTTTCAAAAAAGCGAAAGCAGATGTAGAGAACTGATAAATGAAGATGACTATGAATTGTCCGAAATGTAATAAGCCGAACCGTGAAAAGGCTGTTTTCTGCAAATGGTGTGGTACCAATGTGGTTACTAAAGCTACCGAACCGCTGCGTGAGTTGGTGGGGATGGAAACCGTCAAGAACCAGTTGCAGGATTTGGTAAATACTTGTGAGTCGCTCGCTTTGCGTGCACAGCGTAGTGGCATTTCCATTCGTCTGGGCATGGACATGATTATTACGGGAAATACCGGAACTGGTAAAACCAAACTGGCAGGAGTATTGCAAAAACTATTGTATTCCAGTGGTATTATCAAGAAGCCTGCCATGAAAGTAGTGGATGCAGTGGATTATGAGGAGTTTGCCAAAGAGTGGGAAAAGAATACCGCCGATCTGAAAGGGGGGATTCTTTGCATTGAAAATGTGCAGAAGCTTTTGCCTTCGGGTGCAGCCAATGATATCAATAAGCTTGATAAGCTGTTCAGCTGTATGGATAAGTGGAATAATGATCCGATAGTCATTCTTTCCGGGCTTTCATCGGCCTTTAAAGAGTTTCTGGTATCCAATCCTGATGTGCGCAATCGCTTTGAGTATTACTTCGATCTGAAAGATTTCAGTATGGAGGAACTGAAGCAGCTTTGTATCCATGAACTCAAAAAACGTTATGGGATTGCATTGAGTGAGGAAGCGGATGCTAAATTGGAACGTGTGTTTAAGAATGAGATGCGACAGAAATCAGATGATTTCGGGAATGGGCATTTGGCTGTGAAAAAGGCGGCTGATATCTTTGCCAATACTATCAAGCGCGATCCGAATGCATCGGTTGCCATTCCTGAGGATATTCCCGGTAAAGAGTTCCGGCAGAAGAGTTATGAGGAGATCATGGCAGAGCTGGATGAGTTTGTCGGTATCGATGAAATCAAGGCAACGGTGCAGAAAATCATTAATAAGATAGATTTTGAACGGGAACGGAAAGGTGCCGGAGCAAAGCGGGAGGTCAAAGATCATTTTCTGTTCCTTGGTAATCCGGGGACGGGGAAGACAACGATTGCCCGTATCTTTGCTGATATCCTGAATTCGCTGGAAGTGCTGCCCATCGGTCAGTTGGTGGAAGTTTCACGAAAGGAGCTGGTTGCGGGATATGTAGGTCAGACGGCCTTGGCAGTGGAAAAATATGTGGATATGGCTATGGGCGGAGTACTGTTCATTGACGAAGCCTATACATTGAAGCAAGGTGATAATGACCAGTTCGGCCAAGAGGCAATTGATACGTTGCTGAAACTGGTAGAAGATCGTCGCGGGCAGTTTGTGGCTATTGCTGCCGGATATACAAAAGAGATGGGAGAATTTCTGAGTTCCAACTCGGGGATGGCCTCCCGTTTCAATGAAACGGTGACTTTCCGCGACTATAAAGCCGATGAATTGACGGAAATCTTCCGCCGACAGGTGAAGAAAGAGCATCTGACCCTGGATGAAGAGGCCGAGGCATTTATCCGTAATTACTTCTCGAAGATGTACCTGACCCGTACACGCAATTTCGGTAATGCCCGTGAGGTACGGAACGCAATGGATCGTGCAATCAAGAATCAGGGAGTCCGGTTGCTGGAACTGAAGGGTACACCGGATTATGATGCGTCTATGGTGCATGTACTGACGCGTGCCGATATTGAAGGTGAAGAAAGCAAAAATATCAAGAGTCTGGACGTTGTACTTGCTGAATTGAATGAATTCGTCGGTATGGACAGCGTAAAAGCAGAGATACGTGCGCTGGCGAACAAGATAGCCATGGACAAGGAAATGATGGAAATGGGTATTGCTGACGCTGAGGTGACTCCTGTACACATTGTGCTGACGGGTAATCCGGGGACAGGTAAGACCACCATCGCCTGTAAGTTGGGAGAGGTCTTTAAAGCCATCGGTCTGCTGCCTACCGATAAAGTCGTGGAAAAGGAGCGTAAACATCTGATAAGTACGTATCAGAATGAGACGGCCAAACTTGTGGATAAGGCTTGTGACGAAGCAATGGGCGGTATTCTTTTTATAGATGAAGCCTATGCTCTGATGCCTATCAGTGCGGGTGGAAGTAAGGATCAGACTGGAGTGGAAGCCGTGGAGGCACTAATGACCCGAATGGTGAAGGATGCCGGGAAATTTGTGGTTATCTGTGCCGGTTATCGCGCTGAAATGGAGGAGTTTGTCAATAATGCCAATCCGGGCTTCCGGCGCCGGTTTAGTAATTTTCTGCATATCGAGGACTACTCGGCAGACCAGTTGATTTGTATTTATCGTTCTCTTATCAGGAAGAAAGGGAATATACTGACACCGGATGCAGAAGAGATGCTGATTAAGTTAGTCGATGAAATGGTGACATCGAAAGATGAGAACTTTGGAAATGCAGGGGAAATGGTGAAACTCTTTGAGAAAACCAAAGCCCGCCGTGCCAATCGGCTGGCACAATTACATGCCGGAGGACAGACCTTGACTCGCGAAATGTACCTGACCATCGAGGCGGAGGATATTCCGTATGATCCGCCAAAGATGATCGATGAAGAAGAGTGCATGGCTGAATTGAACCAATTGATCGGATTATCCAGTGTGAAACGTGAAGTGAAGGAGATTGCCGATTATATCAAAGTGGAGCGTGCTAAGGCGGAAGCTATGGGTAAGAAATTCCAGGGTGTAGTGGATCACTATCTCTTTGTCGGTAATCCGGGAACGGGAAAGACTACTGTGGCACGTATCATGGGAAATATTTTCTATTCATTGGGTGTATTGCCCAGCAATCGTTTGTTGGAAGTAACCCGTAAGGATTTGGTAGAAGGCTATGTGGGGCAGACTGCCACTAAAACGGCACGGGTTGTAAAGCGTGCGGTGGGTGGTGTATTCTTTATTGACGAAGCTTATTCACTGATGGGCGATAACTTCGGGCAGGAGGCTACGAATACCATTTTGCCGATGTTGCTTGATTATAAGGGGAAAATGGTTTGCATTGCTGCCGGGTATCCGCGTGAGATCCGCCAATGGATTGATACGAATTCCGGTTTGGAATCCCGCTTCACTAAGGTGATTCATTTTGAGGACTATAATCCCGATGAATTGGCGCAAATTTTTAGGATGAAGGCAAAAAAGGATAAGCTTACACTGACTCCTGAAGCAGAAAATGCCATGCGTGTTTACTTCACGGATTTATATAATCGTCGTGAACGTAATTTTGCCAATGCCCGTGAAGTGAATAATTATTTCGATCGGGTGAAAAAGAATCAGAGTTCCCGTCTTCGTCACGAAATGGAGCGTCCTGACTTTGATCCGGCAAGTTACAGTATATTGTTGCCTGAGGATATGGGATAATTGAATCACTAATTGTTAATTACTAAAGAAATGAGTATATTAGTCAACTGCCCTAAATGCAGAGTTGAAATAGAAAGTGATAGTTACTATTGCGATCAATGTGGTGTTGAACTGTATATTTGCCCTCAATGCCATGTGTTTGGAAAGGGGAAACGATGCACGCAATGCGGTCAGCCGTTAGTATCCGCTGCAAATCAAGTGGTGTCACCTGTGCATCCTTCGACTTCTTCCGTGAATTCCTCGGCTTCTTCTGTGAGTCCGGCTCCCTCTGAGCCTGAAAAGACAATGCGTCCGGGAGTATCCGTACCTCCACTTCCTGTACGTTTGGTTTGTTCTGCCGCAGGCATTCGTTTAGGTTTGGGAAATGGTGCGGTGATTGGGCGTAGAAAGGGTGATTATGTATCTGCATTCGCTTCTCAGGGATATGTTTCCGGTACCCATGCCCGCTTACAGAAGAGCGCATCCGGACAATGGGAAATAGTGGATCTGGATTCTACCAATGGTACGTTTGTAAACGGTAACCGTCTTTCGCCGAATGTACCTGCGGTGTTTAGCATCGGAGATATCGTTCGTATAGCCAATCTTGATTTTAAGGTTGAATAGATTTGGATGGAATAGAGATAATTTTAATCGTAGGTTGTAATCATTAAATCGCAAAATTGCCTTATGTTATTATTGAAATGTCAGCTTGCCAGTGATATGGGGTGCATACGTACCAATAATGAAGACATGATACTTTTCAATGGAGGACTTTATCGTGACGAAACATACGAACAGAAGTTTGAACTCATTCCTCAGGCTCGATTTACGGCTTTTGTAGCGGATGGTATGGGCGGACACGAAGGTGGAGAATTTGCCAGTGAGTTGGCTACCCAGGCATTCGACCGTTTTATTACCGATCTTCCTTCCGATCTTTCCCATGAGGTACTGTCCGGCGAGATAAAGAATTGGGTGAATGAAACTCATGCTCTGATAACAAACAAGGGCGTTGAACTTCCTCAATACGAGGGAATGGGAACCACTTTTGTAGGCATGTTCAGTTATGAAGAGCGCATCTATATGGTGAATATTGGAGACAGTCGCCTGTATCGTTATCGTGGCGGTATTCTGAAACAACTTTCGTCGGACCATTCTATGCGGGAGCTGACCGGAGATATGACTACTCCATCCAACGTAATATATAACTCTTTGGGTGCCGGAACATCTGCTTTTGCCGATTTCACCGAATTAACCGGTCAATTATTGGATGAAGATCTCTTTTTGATTTGTTCCGATGGTTTAAGTGATATGCTTACAGATGATCAGATTGAAGAAGTTCTTCATCAAGAACCTACTGCAATCAATCTGATAGAAGCTGCAAAGGCGGCAGGTGGTAGAGATAATGTGAGTGTTGTGCTTCTGCGGGTAACAGAATAGAAAGAGGTAGCGGATCAAATGAACCATGTAGGTTTGTGAGTCAGCTTTTTTTGAAATATATATTGCTATTTCTCTATATTTTTATTTTCTTTGCTGTCAGATAACCGAATATTTTAAAGTGAAGATGCAGTTTCCATTTATCTATCTGATCGTTTTCTGTTTACTCGTGATTCTTTTTCTGGTCTGGTATATTCAGCGGACAAAGCAGCGGAAGAAGTTTCTCGAACAGGAGCATAAATACGATCAGGCTTTATTGGAAGTACATGCGATAGAGACTGAGTATTATATTTCTTTATTGAGGGATAAACAAGAAGAAACTCAAAAACTGCTTTCTCAGAAAGAAAATGAAATCAGAAAATTGGCCGATGAAAAGGCGCAATTATGCAATGTGATCTTTAAAGAGACATCCATTTATAAAACAATAGAACGGCTTAGTCGTCAAGACAAGACTAAAAACAAACAGGATTTACGTATTTTATTGGAAAATGAGCAGAAGAAACTTCGTTCTACTATTATGGAGATATACAAGGACTATATAGAGTATCTGCACCAAACCTATCCTAAATATACGGAAGATGATTGTCTATTTTCATGCCTCTCAATTTGTGGGTTAGATGATTTTACCATTGCTCTTTGCTTTGGGAATGTCAATAAGCAAATTGTGGCTCAAAGGAGGCATCGGATAAAATTGAAGGTTGCTAATTAGCCTGCTTTTTGAAGATTGTTATTACTTCTCTTTGTAAGTAAGTGATAAATAGCTAATTGTGAAAATTAGATGTTATCACTTATATTCTCTTTTTATGCTTTTATGTCACTAACTTTGTCACATTACGAATCGGGATAAATGTGAAAGGCATATGGGTGAACGCATTACTATTAGTTTTTATCCGGCGGAAAAGCCTAAGAGGAAAAAAGGATTTTTTGCTCGCTTATTAGAATGCATAAAAAGATGGATTAAGAGACTTCTGAGTTTTAGTTAACATATTTAATAACTTCTTCAAAACGCATTATTATGGATACAAATTTATTGTCGATGTCGCAGCAATTCTCCGGGCTGCCAATGGAAAGCTTAATCGGAGGTCCTTTGAATGCAGCCGCTAAGGCGAATTCTGCAATGGCTCTTACGCAAACGATGTTTATGTTGGACACTTGCTTCAAAAAAAAGAATATTAGTGGGAGCGAAAAACCACCTGTTTATAATTATGAGCCTATCATGATTGATATGGTATTAACTAGAAGTGTTATAACTCAGGGTATGGATACTACTAAAGGAATTCCTCAGGCCAGTACTAAGTTTACTCTACCTTTATTGACAATCCTGCCAATTAATTCATTGGCTGTGGAAACTGTGGATATTAACTTTGAGATGGAAGTAAAATCAAGCTTTTCAGAAGATGACAATCAAGCAAAAGAATCTGAGACTACAGGCGAAGGTAGTTTTGAAACTAAAATAGGTTGGGGGTTGCTAAGTACAACTATTAAAGGTTCGGCCAGTTATTCTTCAAAAGATTCTTCGAGCCATAATACACATTATGAGAAGAGCAATTCTGCCAAGTATACGGTAAATGTACATGCAGGTCAATTGCCACTTCCTAAAGGAGTAAACACTATTATCGAAGCATTTACGCAAGCAATTCAGCCTATAGAATTGACGCCTGCCCCTTCTACTCCTACTCCTCCCTGTCTCTTATACACATCTCCGAGCCCACGAGACGGAGCTACATCTCG
>ENA-OYXS01000532-OYXS01000532.1-human-gut-metagenome-genome-assembly--contig:-NODE-532-length-14641-cov-4.726656_pt1 | contig 14641 bp, 11 predicted proteins | sample MGYA00243240_ERZ653429 | MGnify/ENA primary metagenome ERZ653429 (study PRJEB26926, sample SAMN06164958) | human gut metagenome | biome: ENVO:00009003; feature: ENVO:2100002; material: ENVO:00002003... | reverse complement strand
TAAGAGACAGAGTCAGGAGCCTTCTCTTTTGCGATTTTTACGGCTTCCGCGACCATCGTCACGTTATCGTGCTTTGCGCTACCCTTTGTCGAGAAGGAGAGCATGGCGACCTTCGGCTCGATTCCCGCGATTTCACGCGCGGATTTCGCCGTAGCAATGGCGCAATCCGCCAATCCTTCGCTGGTATAAGTGGGATTGAGACCGCAGTCCGCAAACACGACTAAACCGTCAGGACAATACTGGTTTCCCTGAGGAGGGCAAATCATGAGATTGAAACTGGAAACGGAGGAAACTCCCTTCGCGGTCTTTATGATCTGAAGTCCGGGACGAAGTGTATTGGCGGTCGAATGGCACGCTCCGGAAACAAGTCCGTCCACCTCGCCCATTTTCAGCATCATGGCGCCGAAATAGGTTCCGTCCGTCAGAAGTTTCGCCGCCTGTTCCGGCGTCATGCCCTTGGAGGCACGCAGCTCGCAGAGTTTAGCATTATATTCCGCAAGGCGGGGAGAAGTTAGCGGATTGACGACGGTCACCTCCGTAAGGTCTACTTCGGGATTTTCTGCTTTTATTGTCGTTTCGTCGCCAAGCAGGACGATTTCGGCAATTCCTTCTTTCGTCGCGTCGGAAGCCGCTTTTACGACGCGCTTATCCTCGCCCTCGCACAAGACGATTTTCTTGTGCAGAGCCTTCGCCTTTGTTTTGATTTCATCAAGAACGTTCTTCATAAAATATCTCCTTGGAAACGCTTTATTTCTTTTTGACTTTCGTGTATAATAAATCTTGAAAAAAATAAACCCGTTCCGATTTTCTATCGGATTTAATTATAGCACACATTTTGCGGGTTGTAAAGGAAAAGGAAAGCGGTAAAATGAAAATTTGTGCGATAATTTGCGAATATAACCCCTTTCATAACGGACATTTCTATCAATTGGATGCGGCGAAGAAAAAATCTGGCGCCGATGCCGTCGTTTGTTTCATGAGCGGAAATTTCGTTCAGCGCGGAGAAGCCGCCGTATTGGAAAAATATATCCGAGCGAAACATGCCGTCCTTGCAGGCGCCGACGCCGTCGTCGAGCTCCCCGTCGTCTTTTCGTCTGCACCGGCGGAGCTCTTCGCCAAAGGCGCAATAAAACTTATCTCTTCCGTTCCCGAAATCACCGCGCTTTCCTTCGGGTGCGAAAGTGGAGACGAAGATATTTTTTTCAAAGCCGCTTCGTTAATTTTGGAGGAACCCGCGGAGATTTCAGCCGAAATCAAACGCCTTCTGAAAGAAGGATTCAGTTTTGCCCGCGCGCGAACTGAGGCTTGGAAGAACTTATTTCCGCGAAATTTTCTCTCGACACCGAATAATATTCTCGGCATAGAATATGCCAAGGCTCTTCTTCTTGCAAAATCGAAAAGCCGCCTGTTTCCCGTACAGCGAAAGGGAAACGGGCATACGGAAACAACTCTTTCAAACAATTTTTCTTCCGCTTCGGCAATCCGTGCCGCACTCGAAAGAGAAGAATTCGAACACCTTTCGGGAAATCTTCCGCTATTTGTATTAAGAGATCTCTCTCATACCTCCAATTATCTTTCCATTCTCGAAAAGGCGGCGTTAATCGAAAGAGATACAGAAAAAATCAGGGCGATCTGTGACTGTACGGAAGGACTGGAAAACGCCCTGAAAAAAGCTGCGTGGAGAAATGAAACCGATATCGTCGGAAAAGTTACCTCAAAACGTTACACGTCTTCAAGAATACGGAGAATTCTTTTGCATAATCTGCTCGGGATTTCCCGTAACTTCATTGAAAAATGTATGACGGAGCCTCTCTATCTCAATCTTTTATCCTTCAAAAAAGGAAGCGAAGCAGTTTTGTCCGCTTTGGGAAAGTCATCCTTCCCCCTTCTGACAAAAGGTACAGACGCAAGAAAGCTGAAAGAAACGGCAAAAGAATGTTACGGACTCGGCCAAAAAGCCGATGCAGTCTTTTCTATTGTTCGGGATATTTCTCCGTAAAAAATTCCCTTTTTCCTTCAAGGAAAAAGGGAATCGTTTTATACTGTCTGTTTTTCCGAAACGAGCTTTTTCTTCTTTTCCCGACACTGACGGACGCTCGTTACATACTCCAAATTAATGATTTCTTCCGCATCGGAATCTCCGCTACGAACAACGAGCCAATTTTCTTCGACCGACTCAATTACGCCCGTATATTCTTCGTCTATTGTCGAGATATCACATTTTTTTCCGATAAAACGATTGATGAGATTCAACATATCGAACTTTTCTCCTTTGCCGCTCATTCTTTTATCTCTGAGATGTTTCCTGATTACAGCTGTCTTTTTCATTGGTTTCAAAGAAAAAAACAGTAGAATAATTACAGGCAAAACACACCAGACTAAAAAGACCAATCCTCGCATGTCTTTTAATCCTTATTGATTCTTTATGTATATTATATCGCCTTATTAGTTATTTGTCAAGTTTTCCAGACTGATTTTTACCGTCTCCTAACGTCCTAGATATTTGCATAGTAAAGGATTTCCTCTTATCTCTGAAAATATTCTTCGATAAGTTCTTTACCGCCTGCCTCGCTACCATGCCGTGTTCTATAAGGTAAGTTCTATCACAGAGTGTTTCTACACATTGCTTCGTAAGTAATTATAATAATATCAGTGCCCGTCTTTCTATGGAATTTATTTAAAATTTCTATCAGCGAACAAAATCTGTTATATCCAGTCCTACGGTCCGTTCGTCTGAAAGTAATACTTCTGGTTCACTGCAACCATAGTAACAATAGATATCCTATGCTTTACCCTTGGAAAATAAATTGAAAATGACGACGCCATAAATGTTCGATATTGAATAATGCAATAATTTTCTTTGCGTATTCGAAAGATTCTGCCCCCCAAATTGCTCTTTTTTGAATGTGGGAATAAATAATTTATAGTCGGAATTTTGATAACTACACCGAACCTTCGACAAATATATTTGAACTTTCGGTCTTTGCTCATTTCCCTGTCAATGAGCATTTTCTCCCTGTCCCTTCCTTATAAATTACATCACAAGTAGTACCACGCTTGCACGATTTTATGTCCGCATGGATCTCGTAACCGATATCTTTATAGCCCTTCAATCTCTTATGATACATATTTTCGAGCATTGATACGTTCAAATCGACATAATCGTAAATAATTACTTCGTTTTTACCCGCATAATCTCGGTGAAGCCGTCCCGCGTATTGTGTCAGTTTTCCTTTCCACGAAATAAGCATAGCCAAAAACAGCGTGTCCAGTCTCGCGAAATCGAAGCCTTCTCCCACATATCGACCGATCGCTACAATCGCAAAGCGCTCCAAAGGCTTTGCGGCGGCAATCTCCGCCAATTTTTCCCTTTTGAGTTTTGCCGATTCTTTCCCGACCAGCAAGAAGACCTTTACGCTCCGTTTTTCGATTTCGTCGGTTAACAGTTTCGCGTGTTCGGAACGTTCGGTCAAGACAATGGGCATACGACCGCAATCCACCGTTTTCACAACGTCGTCCACTATTAATTTGTTGCGGTTTTTGCTTACACAAAGCTCCGAAAAAATCCGATTGAGCGTTTTCAAGCCTCCGTCCGCGCGAACAGGCGTCGCCGTCAAACCATAAACATATTTTGCATTCACCGCTTTCAGCACTTGCTCGAACATGAGCGCGGGTACATGATGACATTCGTCTACGATAACGAGGCCGTAATTCTTAACAATCTCCTTTACACCGTTTTTTCCGCCGAGAGACTGCATAATCGCAATATCGATTTTGCCGTTCAGCGTATTTTTGGCCGCACCCAGTTGCCCGATATACGAAAGTTCTTTCTTCCGGCCTCGCGTTTTTTTCCATTCGGGCAATTCATAACCAAAATCAAGAAATTTCGTCAAAGTGGATTTCCATTGGTTGAGAAGTGCCGAAGTATGTACCAATACCAATGTATTTCGTTTTCTTTCGGCAATCATTCGCGCCCCGACCACCGTCTTTCCGAACGCAGTAGTTGCCGACAATACACCCGTATCGCGCGACATAAGCGCCGAAAACGCGCGCTGTTGTTCTTCACGCAAAGTTCCGTTAAAGGATACCTTGATTTTTTCTCCGCCGTTCCTTCTGTCGTCCAACAAAAATTGCACTCCCGCTTCTTTTAACAGCGAGCGTAACCTGTCGAGCCGCCCACGCGGAATTACGATATATGCATCGTCCTCTTCGTACACGCAAATAAATCTCGGTTTTCCATAAGTAGGTAAACGCATTTTTTGAGCCTTAAAAAACTCGGGATTGGCATATACGCCCATTCGTTTAATCGCGCCGAGCGCCCGTTCGGAAACGCCGCTTTTTTCCGTATAGATCATATTTGAACAAGAAATACGGATAATCGACGGAAAATCCTCGGCGGACAAGCCTGATTTTTGCTTTCTGCCGTCATGACTTTCAGTTGTCCGCAATATTGATTGTTCAACTGGCTCGTCATATATTGAAAGTACTCTAACCTTTTCTTTTAGTTTTTCCTCATCTATCCGCGAAACGCAGGCAAGGACCTGCCACTGGTCGGGATATTCCTTAAAATCTTCATCGACGAATACACTGTTTCCGTTTCGACGCGGACCGCCCTGTAACGGCAGCACGATCAAATTTCCGAAACCTCCTTTCGGCATGACATCTTGATTAGGGAATAATCTGTCATACGCAGAAAAGCCGATGTCGTGTCTTACCTGCATAGCTCCGTTAATCAGAAGAGTTCCCAATCTCCGGGCCTGTGAGGCTTTGACTTTATCCGTAAAGAAGAACCAAAGGTGTCCGCCCTGCCCCGATCTAGAACGTTCGGCAAGAACGGGAATATCATTTTTTCCGCATATTTCCCGCACGGCGGAAATATCTTCTTTCCAACCTTCACCGTCAAAATCTATGACGAGAAAATAACAGCATTCATCCTTCGTCAACGGATATACGCCGATTGTATCCGTGCTATTTGCGACTTTTCCCTGTAAATGCTTGCGGATAACATTTTCCGTAAGCGGAGCAAATTTTCTGTTTTTACAATCCGCACACTTCGTTTTCCTCTTATCGCAAAGCCATGTATTCCATTCGTTTAGGCATACCGGTTGATACCCGCTTTTTCCACTCTTTTCGCTGTGCCAGCGTTTGGCGCATACGTCCTCCCGCCCACGGAACAGCGACATAAATAACTCGATTTTTTCTTCGGACGTACTGCAATTTGTCACAGCGGGGGATATTTCTTCAGTCTTTTCTGCTTCCGAAGCGACATCACTGGAATTATCTTCGTCGGGTAATTCTATACCGTAACGAATGCACAGACTATCTAATTTCTCTCTTAATTTCGTATTTTCCGCTCGTAATTGCGCGCATTCTGTCTTTAACTTTTCATATTCTGTATACTTATCCGCAATTGGATCTATAATGCAACTTGTCATCTTTTTAAAATCCGATGTCTTACTCATTATATCCCCTCCAGACAAAAATGAACGAATCTTTCCATCGCCATGTCTTCATTTCGATTTATTTGTTTCATAATTAAATTCACTGTTTTGCGCTAATCGTATAAACCAAACTCTCAAATTCTTTTCCAACCTTAACTATATCATACTCTAACAACAATAAAAAGTCAATGTTTTGAGTTAATAATGATCGTCGAGAATGGAACTTTACTCAATATAAAAGAAAAAACAGACAAGACAATTGTCTCGCCTGTAATTCACTTTCTTTTTTAATCTCTATAGAATTATGTTTGTTTGACTTATTCCTTTTTTCGTATTCGCGAGTACCATAAAATTTCAATTTTAGAAAGACTATTTTATTGACAAGGGGTCTTGAAATCCACATTTGAAAAATTAAATATCTTCCTGAATTTTTCAAGCGTATATACTTCTTTCAATCCGCCATCGTTGTAATTCGGCTACTGAAAAGCCATAAATATCGAGGTTATATTGACATAGACGAAAAATATCCAAAAGCCAACGACGGGAAATGTTAAAAAAAACACTGGATACAAACCATTTCTGTGTTCCCTTCCCGTATAGGCCAGATTTCCTTTCATTGTATCTATCATACAAGTCTCAAATTTTTACATCCATTATAGCATACGATTCCTTCATCGTCAATAAATTTTTTTACGAAGCATCCATGAATCAAATATATTATGGTGAAATATGCTGAAAATATACTATATAGTACTTAAAGGCATTACCGGTATATCAGACATCAATTGATACCATGATTTTGAAGGTAAAAGATTCTATGTAAAATAATAAATAAAATTGTGAAAATCTTCGAGAGGAAACTCCACGATTTTCTTTATTATGACAACGTTTCCCCAATTTACTGATATTCCCCCTTTTTCACCGTTTCCAAGATATGAATACAGCGCTTTCGGGAAAGGTTCAGTTCTTTGGAGACGGCGATCAAGTCCTCTTCCGTCGGATTGCCGTTTCCGAGAACCGTCATTTCATGTTCGGGTTTATTCGGAGTTTGCGTCAAATCGTAAGCGGGAGACAGACGATACATATATCTCTTTTCGTCGTAGAGAAAGGAAAAATTTTTTCCGTGGTCATCCTTGTTTTCATAAAAAACATTGAAACACATCCGCCGAAAAGCCTCGTACAAGTCGTTCATATCGCCGCAGATGACGGAAATCACCTGAAACAAGTGCATATAGTCGAGATTGGGTACGCGATGCGTCGTTTCCAAAACGGACGAAAGGGAAATCATATGCAAATGCTTTCCGTCCTGCCTGTCAAAACGTTTCGCGCCGAAATATCCGCCGCAGATCTTCGACGGAAACAATTTACATTCATTTACGTCGATTCCGCAGCGTTTGGCAGCGAAATTCATTTCTAGCTCTTTCCGCCCAGATTCGGGCGAATCGATACGGCAAGGAAACTTCACAATCCATTCCTCTTTTCCCTCACGAACATGCACTTTGGGACGAGCGCCTCCGCTCGAACCGCCCAAATAATAAATCGTATCCAAATCGGCATTGATGTCTCCGTCCTCCAAAACGTCTGCCGCCTGCTGCGCCAAAGCATCGAGGTTATAGCCGACGCTCTCTTTCTCCGTTTGAGACGGTTCATACGTTAACCCTCCGAGCCCGTTTTCCGAAACGATTGAAAGCTTCGTGAGCGGAGAAAGCTCCGCATAATTCATTCCTTGTTTCACCAACATGCGGCTGACGAGAAGTTCCCCCCAACCGTCGGGCAGAGAATCATGAAACACCCCATACAATCCTTCAAACGTATCTTTACGATTGACATATACTTCCCTATTCAAGGGAAGCGAAACCGGCGAAACCGAAAAACCGTTCTTCACCCACTTTTCGTCATACTGAAACGCGATTTTCCCTTCTTCCACCTCAGCCAGAATTCCTACGGTCCTATCATTATATTTTACAGTAAGTTTTTTAATGTTTTTAATCATCGTCGTAATCTTCTAAGTCAGAAATAACGGGCGTTTTGAACAGCTCGTTAAAATCTTCGAGGCAGCCGAGAACACGTGCGAGCTCCATCAGCGAATGAAGGGAAATTCGTCCGCTACTTTCAAAACGGCGCACGGAAGCGTAACTCACTCCGGATTGCTGAGCAATTCTTTTCTGAGAAAGTTTTTTCTCCTTCCGTCTTTTCCGAAAACGCTGTGCTAAATTTTCCATAGCCGTTTGGACCGTCAACACGTTCACAAAGGCGCTTATATCGAATCGATTTTTCATAGTGCTAATATTTTAGCATATTTTTTTGGATTTGTAAAGAAAAAGTGCTCAAAAAAGAACAATTTTTTCTCTTGCAAAAAATTTACGATTTTTTATAAAAAATTTTTGAATTTATCCCAAAAATATATTGACAACTGTTTGATTTTTCGGTAAAATATATTTAGATAAGCTTAATATTGTTCATACATCATCAGTTCAATCCATTAGGTATAGTTTTTGTTTAGAGACCGCGCCCCTTTCGGGGCGTGGTTTCTTTTTGTGAAGCAACGGTGTTTTTATTTTCTATGTTTTTGAAAACTTGCGCGAACATTTATTTATCAAAACTCTGTTAAAGCCTATTCTTTTACTCCTAAGAGAAGAATTCCGCACTTTCCCGACCCATTCTCATCCAACCCTTTAATGCGTCTTAAAACACCAATTTCGAGCTATACGGACATCATCGAATTTTCCCGAGGATTTCACGATGGCTCAAATACGAATGTCACATTCGCCCCTGAAATAAATATATAAAAAAATATTAGCTAATCGTTCAAAAGTGATTGACAAATCATAAAGAATACGCTACAATATATTTTAGAAATTCGTTGTTGTCATAAGCGGTTAAAGATTCGTCTAATGATCGACATCGAATCGACTTTATACCTATTGGTATAGACAACCATTCTTTCGTTCACAGTTCCCAAGTATATTTGTTGAAAGCCGTACTCCTTTTGAGAGTACGGCTTTCTTTTGTAAAAAGTTTAATTCCTTTTTAAATTTATATTTCCATAGTCCTTTATTTATATGGTAGAAATCTCAACTAATCACGGAATTTTCTGTGAAAAAATTGAGATTTTTTCGTCCATCAGAACTTTCTCCAAACCATTTTATTGACGACACTTGTATATGACTGTATGAGTTTTACTACCTTTGTCGACACATTCTCGTCCGTGTAGTCGGGTACGGGGATTCCGTAATCCCCTTCATCGTTCATCCTAACTGCCGTTTCTACTGCTTGTAATAAGGACTTCTCGTCTATCCCGGCCAATATGAAACAGCCTTTATCCAACGCTTCCGGTCTCTCCGTACTCGTTCGGATACACACCGCCGGAAACGACTTTCCTATACTCGTGAAATAACTGCTTTCCTCCGGTAACGTCCCGCTGTCCGACACTACCGCATATGCGTTCATCTGCAACTTATTATAATCATGAAATCCCAAAGGCTCGTGGCGGATTACTCTCTTATCCAACTTAAATCCGTTTTCGTCCAAACGTTTTTTGCTTCTCGGATGACAGGAATATAATATCGGCTTATCGTATTTCTCCGCTAATCTATTGATTGCATTGAACAATGATAAGAAATTCTTCTCCGTATCTATATTCTCCTCTCTATGTGCCGAAAGCAAGATATATTTTCTCGGTTCTAAATTCAGTTTTTCAAGGATATTGCTTTTTTCAATCTCGTCGAGATTATTATGCAATACTTCTGCCATCGGGCTTCCCGTTACATACGTCCTCTCTTTCGGCAGACCGCATTCCGCCAAATATCTTCTCGCGTGTTCGCTGTATGCCATATTCACGTCCGAAATAATATCTACAATCCGACGGTTTGTCTCTTCAGGCAAACATTCGTCTTTACAACGATTCCCCGCTTCCATATGAAATATCGGGATATGCAATCTCTTCGCCGCGATTGCTGAAAGACAGCTGTTCGTATCTCCGAGAATCAGTAATGCCTCGGGGCAGATTTGATTCATCAGCTTATAGGAACAGTTGATGATATTCCCCACTGTCGCCCCCAAATCCTCGCCCACCGCGTCCATATACACTTCCGGGGCTTTGAGTTTGAGGTCATGAAAAAATATCCCGTTTAAGGTATAATCGTAATTCTGTCCCGTATGCGCAAGAATACAATCAAAATACTTCCGACATTTTGTAATCACCGCTGCAAGACGGATAATCTCCGGACGCGTCCCTACGATAATCAGTAGTTTTAATCTGCCGTCATTCTTGAATTTTATATCGCTATAATCGAGTTTGATTTCCGTATTCATTTTTCTACCTTTTCTCCGAATGTGTCGGGATGCTTTATATCAAATGTCTCATTTGCCCACATCACCGTTATCAACGGTTCTGTGTTGCTCAGATTGATGATGTTATGCGTATACCCGGGTAGCATATGAACAGCTTCGATTTTCTCTCCGCATACTTCGAAATTCAGTATTTCCTCCGTTCCGATTTTCCGTTCTTGTATCAGTCCGTGTCCCGATACCACGATAAAGAACTCCCATTTACTGTTATGCCAATGTTCCCCTTTCGTTATGCCGGGTTTACTTATGTTCACGCTTATCTGACCGCATTTTTTCGTTTTGAGTAGTTCCGTAAAACTTCCGCGTTCATCTATGTTCATTTTCAACGGGAAGCTTATCTTTTCTTTCGGCAAATACGATAGATACGTCGAATACAGTTTCTTCTCAAAACTTCCCTTCGGAATCTCGGGCATTACAAGAGTAGTCGGCTGATTTCGGAATGTTTCCAAAAGTTCGACAATTCTCCCAAGCGTCTCTTTATGCGATACGGGCACATAGCAATATTTTCCCGTTTCAGTCGGTATCGGATTGAGTCCCTCATAATCGCATCGATGCGCTTTTCCTTCTAAGCTATCTAGCATTTCCGTCACGAGGTCGTCTATATAGACCAGTTCCAATTCGGTATTTCTGTTATTTATCGTTATAGGCAAATCATTCGCCGTATTATAGCAAAACGTCGCCACCGCACTGTTATAGTTCGGTCGGCACCATTTTCCGAATAAATTCGGAAAACGATATACAAATACTTCCGATTCCGTTTTTTGGGCATACGCGAAAAAAAGTTCTTCTCCCGCCAACTTGGATTTCCCGTAATCGCTCTGTCCGTATCTTCCGATCAGTGTTGCCTGTACCGAACTCGACAACATTACGGGGCAAGTGTTTTTATACTTTTTCAACGTATCCAACAAAACGGAAGAAAACCCGAAATTTCCCTGCATAAATTCCGCATTATCATTCGGACGATTTACTCCCGCCAAATGAAACACGAAATCCGCTTTCTCACAGTATTCCGCCAACAGCTCTTTGTCCGTATCCAAATCGTATTCGTATACTTCTTCTATACTGAGATTCAGACGTGTTTTGTCTTTCCCTTCTTTTATGTTTTTCAGAGCACTTACCAGATTCTTTCCGACAAATCCTTTCGCTCCCGTTATCAGTACTTTCATCGCTTTATTTTAATATTTTATTCCCTGTATGTCAAGCTCGTCACGTATATATTTCAGTGTGAGTAGTTTTTTCTTCACTTCTTCCACAGCCAGAAGCTTTGTATTATTCGAATTGAATTCTGTAAGCGGATTTCTTTCTGTATCTCCCTGTTTGAAATATTTGTCATAGTTCAACCCGCGTTTATCGCACGGTACACGATAAAATTTATCCATATCTATCGCATGTGCGCATTCCTCGTTCGTCAGCAAAGTTTCATACATCTTTTCCCCGTGACGAATTCCGATTACTTTGATATCCTCTTTCTTTCCTCCGAACAATTCGCACACTGCCTCTGCCTGTGTCTGAATCGTACATGCCGGCGCTTTCTGTACCAGTATATCTCCGCTTGTCCCATGCTCGAATGCAAACAATACCAAATCCACCGCTTCGTCCAACGACATGATAAATCTCGTCATACTCGGTTCTGTAAGTGTTATCGGCTGCTTGTTCTTGATTTGCTCTATCCAAAGCGGGATGACGCTTCCCCTCGAACACATCACGTTTCCGTATCTCGTGCAGCAGATTTTCGTCGTCTGCGTTGTACGGGATTTTGCTACGATAACCTTCTCCATCATGGCCTTACTCGTTCCCATCGCGTTTACTGGATATGCCGCCTTATCCGTGGAAAGACAGATAACCGTCTTTACTCCTTCATCAATCGCCGCTGTCAAGACGTTCTCCGTTCCGAGGACATTCGTCTTGACCGCTTCTACAGGAAAAAATTCACATGACGGCACTTGTTTCAATGCTGCCGCATGAAATATGTAATCTACTCCGTGCATTGCGTTTTTTACTGACTGTATATCCCGAACATCCCCGATATAGAATTTGATCTTCTCGGCAACTTCTGGCATCTTCGCCTGAAACTCGTGACGCATATCGTCTTGTTTCTTTTCATCTCGGGAAAAGATTCGGATTTCTCCGATGTCCGTTTTCAGAAAGCGATTTAATACCGCATTTCCGAAAGAACCAGTTCCTCCCGTGATCATTAACGTCTTATTTGTGAATAAGCTCATTGTCATTTCTCCTCCAAAATATCCGCAATTCGTTTACAGGCAAAACCATCGCCGTATGGATTGCTCGCATGCGCCATTTTATGATAAACTTCCGAATTTTCCAAAAGCAATTTAAAATTGTCGTAAATCGTCTGTTCATCTGTTCCAACCAGTTTCAGCGTTCCTGCTTTAATTCCCTCTGGGCGTTCTGTCGTATCGCGCATAACTAAAACTGGCTTTCCAAGCGACGGTGCTTCTTCCTGTATTCCACCGCTGTCCGTTAAAATCAGATAACTACGAGCAAGGAAATTATGAAAATCCAGTACCTCAAGCGGATCAATGATATGGATCTGGGCGCAGCCGCCCAACTCTTCATCAGCCGCCTGACGTACGATTGGGTTCATGTGAATCGGATAAAGCGCCTTTATGTCAGGATGCTCATCCATTACACGCCGAATCGCACGAAACATGTTGTGCATCGGCTTTCCAAGATTTTCACGACGATGTGCCGTAATCATAATCAATCGACTGTCCTTTGCCCATTCTAATTCCGGATGGGTATAATCAGTCCGCACTGTCGTTTTCAATGCGTCGATCGCGGTATTGCCCGTAACATAGATCGATTGCGGATCTTTCCCTTCCCGTAGAAGATTTTGTTCAGAAAGCCTTGTGGGTGCAAAATTATATTTTGCGATAATTCCAACCGCCTGCCGATTGAATTCTTCTGGGTATGGACTGTAAATGTTATAAGTACGCAGTCCTGCCTCTACGTGTCCAACGGGAATCTGCAGGTAATAACAGGCAAGAGCCGTGACAAAAGTTGTCGACGTATCCCCATGGACCAATACTACGTCGGGCTTCACTTCTTCCAAAACTGCTTTAATTTTCGCTAGAATGTTCGTTGTAATGTCGAATAGTGTCTGCTTATCCTTCATGATGGATAAATCATAATTAGGAACGACATTAAAGACTTGTAACACCTGGTTAAGCATTTGACGATGCTGTCCTGTTACACAAACAACAGTGCGGACAGTTTTACGAGTTTTCAATTCATTTACGAGTGGACACATTTTAATAGCCTCAGGTCTCGTTCCAAATACAAGCATTATCGTTTTCATTTTCCCTTTTTTCTCCTTTTTTTGATGAATCTAATTCTTTTCTATTGTTTCTTAATTATTTTGATTAGAAGCTCATAAAGTATCTTAAATTCCTGTATTTTAAAAATACTAGATAATAATATATACACAAAAATCCCAACTATTATTTGGCATATAAGTAAAAGAGCCATATTATTAATTATATAATGTAATGGCCAAATTGTACAACACATCAAAATACTAATAAAAAAGGAACTTTTAATATCATTTAATTGTTGCAACATAGAATATCCAATAGTTCGTCCATAAACAAGCATACTTGAAATTAATGAAAACAACATATATATCCCAAAACTTCCTGCAATATAAATAGGCGAATTACAATATAAAATTACAATCAACATAGTCAATAGACCAAACAATTTATTAATTATTTCAATCCTCATAACAATACCACTTTTCCCAATCGCTTGAATCGCACGCTGATTTAGTTCTATAATTGGAGTACAAATATACGACAAAGCAAAAATTTGCATATATGGGATAGTAGAAACCCATGTTTCCGTATAAAGTAGAATTACCAATGGCTTTGACACAATCATAAGCCCCATCATCATCGGCATAATCACATAAGTACTAAGTTTAATTGAAGCTCTTAAAGTGTTTTTTAATTTTTCTTTTTCATCTTGAATCTCTGCCATTAAAGGAAACATAACAGTCGTAATTGAAGCGTTTACAGTCGTCAATACAACATTAGGTATTTGAATTCCTTTATTATAATATGAAATAGAGTTATCTGAATATTTTTTATCGATAACTACAGATCTACACTCGTCATATAACTTTGCAAACAAAGCCGAAAAAGTTAATTTCCAGCTAAACCGAAACATAGGAACAAATCGGCGCCATGAAAATTGAAAGCTAAACGGGTATCTAGCTATAAATAAAAATATCATTGTTGAAATAATTGAATTTGATAAATATTGTGCAATTAAAGCCCATGTGCCAAAACCTATTTGTGCCATTACTATACCAATTATACCTGATATAAGCGTACCTATCAATGTCGCAACAAAAATTCTATTGAATTGCATACTTTTTTGTAAATACGCTCTTTGAATTGAGTTCAAAACAGCGAGAGGAATTCGAATTGACATCGCAGAAAGATAATGCGACAAATGAGGTATTTCAAAAAAGCCTTCTATAGTTGGGGAAATAGACGACAAAATTATCGCAACAACTATAGATAATGAAATACTAAAAATACTTATGGTAGAATAATCCAATTTATCTGCATCATTTTTTTGGATTAACGCCATTCCAAACCCTGTTGTAACCAAAACATCACAGATATTTATGAAGATTAAAACCACTGCAACTGCACGATATTCTGTTGGTCCTAACAAACGAGCCAAAATAACCGAAATAATTAAACTTACCAATTGAGGTAATAACTTTTCTGCAAGGCTCCAACTTATGCCTTGCAACAAATTCTTTTTGCCCATCCAATTCCTCTAACAAAGTATTCTTTTTCATTATTTAGTAATTATTC
>ENA-OYXS01000529-OYXS01000529.1-human-gut-metagenome-genome-assembly--contig:-NODE-529-length-14689-cov-5.803335_pt1 | contig 14689 bp, 10 predicted proteins | sample MGYA00243240_ERZ653429 | MGnify/ENA primary metagenome ERZ653429 (study PRJEB26926, sample SAMN06164958) | human gut metagenome | biome: ENVO:00009003; feature: ENVO:2100002; material: ENVO:00002003... | reverse complement strand
GCAATCTGGAATGAATTTTGGCTACGTTACTGTGAACGGAGTGAACAGTAACGAGATTTTTCATAGAGTCAGGTGGATATCCTCAATTGAAGCAGGGCTTACTTAATTTGGTTAATTTACAGTATTCTCTGAAATTATTACGAGTATACTCAAAAAACAGCAGAACAGATACAAATATACAAATTATCCATCCTGCTGACGTTCCTTCCATAGCAATCTGCGTAAATAATATATTAATCCAGTTCAGTAGAATTTCACGCTCTGCTGAACCACATCACAATTCATTATTTTCCAAAATTGCAATGCTCATAATGTAGTTATAATCTTATACAATGTCTCCACGCTGTACGGCAGTATTCTCTCATCCAATTGAAATTTCGGATGATGCAGAGGATGATTCTCTCCTGGTATTCCCGCAAGAAATACTGTGAAAAGTCCTCTGGTTTCTCTAAAATATCTGTATGCGTTGTCACCGGAAAGAAACAACTCATCTTCTCCTTCCAGAACAAATTTATCTCCGAATACTTCTGCACCCACTACCTTTGCTGTCTCTGTAAGTTTCTCATCATTGACAAACGCATATACCGGATCTTTTGGAAATTCCATACGGATCTGTGTGCCAGTCTGCTTTTCAATTTCCTGCAGATTTCTCTCCAGCTCGTGCTCAAGTGCCATGTAAGTTTCTTCATGAACTGCGCGTATATTTCCGTTTAATACCACATGGTCTGCAATAATATTCGTATATTCACCGCCATGGATCGTACCCGTACCCACAATATATTTTCCTGCATCCGGATGCTGTTTTCCAAAACTTTCATTCAGATTATGAATGGCACTTATCACTTGAGCAGCTGCATAAATTGCATCAATCCCCTTATCCGCTTCACACCAGTGACTGGATTTTCCATGAACATGAATCTGCATACTGTTGATCATGGAAGATGCCTGTCCCCGATGCACTGCCATCCCAAATGTCATATCCGCTGCGTAATGAAACATCAGAAATGCATCTGCTTTCGGATTCTCTAATGCTCCGGCCTGAAGCATTCTTTTTGCACCTTCACCAATCTCCTCTGCAGGTTCAAAAAGGAACCGGAGCCTGACCGGAAAACTTTCCTGCATTCTTTGCTCTTCTGCCACAATTTTTGCAAGGATCAGTGCTGCTGCCAGGATCATATCGTGACCGCAGGCATGCATACATCCCTGATTTACTGATGCATATGGTAGATTTGTCTGCTCCTGTATGGGCAATGCATCCATCTCCGCCCTGAGTACAACCAGTTTCTCCCTGTTTCTCAGAGATGGAAGTTCCGCGATCAATCCTGTAGGTTCTATCGGCACAATCTCATATCCCAGTTTCTCCAGATATTTCCGGATATATGCAGACGTCTCCACTTCCTGAAGTGCCAGCTCCGGATGTTGATGAAAGTAATGTCTCAATGTGATTAATTCTTCCGTATATTTTTCTATATTCATCTGTTTTCCAACCTTTGTTCTCAGGGATTACCATTTTCATCTTCCGACATACTCAAAACCGCATTCGGACGTTCCAGGCAGAACTTCTGTATCTCTTCCAGAAATCTCTGACCGTATTTCTTTAGCTTATTCTCGCCCACACCGGAAACCTCCAGCATTTCTTCTTCATTTGACGGACATTTGATGCACATATCTATCAGCGTCTTATCACTGAACACGATATATGGAGGCATGGCTTCCTCTTTTGCAATTTGCAGACGAAGTTTCCGCAGGGCTTCAAATAAATCGTAACCTGCTGCCGTAAGCGCATCTGTACTGCGTTTTCTGACAGATTTCTGGGGCTTTTTCTTTTTATCCGGTTCTTTTTCCTCGTAAGTACGCATGATCACGTGAGTATTTTCATCTCTTAGCGGAGAAATATCGCCCAGTTTCAGCACACTGTAACGTTCCTGTGTCTGATAGAGATATCCCATCTCAGTCATCTGGCTGATCAGTGCCCTGAGTTCTGCCTCACTGTGATCATTCAATGCTCCATAAGATTTATACTTATCTGCTCCAAGCTCCCTCAACCGGGCTCTCTTAGCCCCCAGCAAAGTACCAAGCACAATTGTCAGTCCATACCTTCCTCTCGTCTCAGCTACACAGTTCACTACCCACTTCGCCTCTCTGGTCATATCTGTCTCATGGTATTCTCTGTGGCAATTTCCACAATTATCACAGGGACCGAAGGTCTTTTCACCGAAATACTCCAGAATATAATTTCGCAGACATCCTGTTGTTTTACAATATCCTTCCATGATCTGAAGCCTTCGTATATCCCGCTGACGAATGAGAAATTCATCCTCTTCATCCACATCGGAAAAATCTTTGTTATCCAGAAGCATTCGGTCGATTATAACATCCTGTGCAGAAAACAATAGAACGCACTGGGAATTCTCTCCGTCACGCCCTGCACGTCCTGCCTCCTGATAATAATTCTCCATACTCTGCGGCATATTGTAATGGATCACATATCTCACATTGGATTTATCAATCCCCATTCCAAATGCATTTGTTGCAATAATAACAGGGGTTCTGTCGTAAATGAAATCATCCTGATTCTTTTTTCTGGTTTCATTATTCAGTCCTGCATGATATCTGGTAACAGCAACTCCTTTTTGGAAAAGCAGTTCAAAAAGATTGTCCACATTTTTTCTTGTAGAGCAGTAAATAATCCCGCTCTCTGTTGGATGTCTGTCTATGTAATCCACCACAAAATCGTCTTTTCGCCGGATATTTTCCACGCTGTAATATAAATTCTTTCTATCAAACCCGGTGATCACTACTTTCGGATCTTCCAGATTTAAAGTACAGAGAATGTCGTTCTTTACTTCCTCTGTTGCAGTTGCGGTAAAAGCACTGACGATCGGACGACCGGGAAGATTTTTTACAAAGTCTACGATTTTGACATAGCTTGGTCTGAAATCCTGTCCCCACTGTGAAATACAATGTGCCTCATCCACTGTCACCATGGAAATCTCCACCTGTCTGGCAAATTCCAGAAACTCATAATTTTCCAGACGTTCCGGTGCAACATAAATAATTTTGTATCTTCCTCCTGCTGCCAGGTACAACGCCTTGCTAATCTGACTTTCCGACAGTGAAGAATTGATAAATGCGGCATGTATTCCCGCTTCATTCAAAGCCTTTACCTGATCCTGCATCAGTGAGATCAGAGGAGAAATTACAATCGTAATTCCTGACAGCATCAGTGCCGGTACCTGATAACAGATGGATTTTCCGGCTCCTGTCGGCATGATTGCAAGCACATCCCGGTGTTCCAGAATGGACTCCACAACACTCTCCTGCCCTTCTCTGAATGTATCATATCCAAAATAAGTCTTTAAGGTTTGTACTGCCTGTCTGTTCACCTGAAGCCTCCCTCTGCATTTTAATCTATTTTAATCTCTTTTTCAGCTCCTGAATCAGTTCAGAATAGTCTCTGTGCTGCATCTTCGGAAATGCCTTGATGATACGCCCCTGACCGACAACGGTATGATTGGTAATAGAACTGGACAGTTCCTCAAACTGAGCCTGAAGCTCCGCTCTTTTTATACGAAGCATTTCGATAGATTTTTCTCGCTGTGCGGCAGTTGCATCACGCAGTTCTGCTGCTGCAAGAGTTGCCTGAACCTTTCCTTCTCCCACTTTCTGTGCTGTGCCAATCGTAGTCGTAGCCAGTGTATCACTCAGTTTATCACTTACAATTCTCAAATCTGAGCGAACCTTATCCAGTCTGGTAAGCTTTTTATTCAGTCCCTGGATCACTGCTACCGTCACAATAAAATCTGTCAGATACACAGCATACAAAACTGCTATCACAATCCACTCCCAGGTTGCAGGTGTATGTAACGCATGTGCCTCTACATACTTCTGGAAAACTTTTACTACCATAACGATAGCCAGTCCCCAGATCAGAGAAAACTCCAGGCAAATGTAGCCATGAAAATTAAAGGGTTTATCTGAATAATCCCACCATCTTGCGTGGAAACACACATCCAGCAGCCAGCCTGCAACCAGCTCCACCGCAGTTGCCAGAACAATTCCAAACACAAAAATCATTCCATCACTCATCTGACGCCCGCTGCCCTGAATTGTATTGAGCAAAGCAAAAACAGAAAGCACCCCAAATCCATATACCGGGCAAACCGGTCCATTCAGGAAACCTCTGTTTATAACTTTTCCCAACGCTACTGCATGAAAAATAACTTCAACAACCCAGCCGCCAAAAGAATAAATAAGAAAATACAGACATATCTGAAAATACGTCATTCCACAAATCATTCGTTGCTCCTCCTTGCTTTCATCAAACCACTTTTCATATCCCATTATCACAGTTCAAACAGAAAACTTACCCCAGACTGTTTTGTAATGTACTGATCAGTTCCTCTATAACAATTGGTTTGGATAGAAATCCATTCATACCACATGCCAGTGCTTTCTTTTTGTCTTCGTCAAAAGCATTGGCAGTCATGGCAAGGATCGTAATTCCCGCCAGTGCCCGATCATCCAGTGAACGGATCTGCTCAGTAGCCTCATATCCGTTCATTACAGGCATCTGCACATCCATAAGCACCAGATCATAATCACCTGGTCTTGAATTCTTAACCTTCTCCACAGCCTCTGCTCCATCTTCCGCTGTATCAACCTGAAAACCATATTCACTAAGGAGCGCTACTGCAATTTCACTGTTCAGTTCATTATCTTCCACAAGCAGTATGCGCCTGCCTCTGAAATCTAAATCTGCTGCCGGAAGAATATTATCCTCTGCCCCGGCCTGCTTCTGACCGATAGCAGCCATCAGAGTCTCTCTGATATCTGACATAAACATAGGTTTGGCACAGAACGCAGTCACCCCTGCTGCCCTGGCTTCCACTTCAATATCTGACCAGTCGTAAGCAGTCAGGATAATGATCGGCGTATCATCACCAAGACTGCGAATCTGACGGGTAACTTCAATGCCGTTCATATCAGGCAGACGCCAGTCAATAATATAAGCATGGAATGCATCCCCCATTTCCACAGACTGCCGTGCACGGAGAACAGCCTCCTTACCGGAAAGTGTCCATTCCGAACGCATTCCAACCTTCACAAGCATCTTAGTCACACTGTCACAGGTATTGAAATCATCGTCTACTACCAATGCCTTCAGACCTTCCAGTTCTGCGATTTTCTCTATACGGTGGTTCTCAGGCTGAATCCGCAATGGCAGACGGATAATAAATTCAGTACCTTTGCCCTGTTCTGTTTGAACCTCAATGGTTCCGCCCATCATATCCACGATGTTCTTGGTGATAGCCATGCCCAGTCCTGTACCCTGAGTCCTGCTTACAGTGGAAGTCCGCTCTCTCTCAAAAGGAGAAAAGATCTTCTGTACAAATTTCTGACTCATGCCGATTCCGTTATCCTTTACCCGGATTTCGTACAGTTCACAGCCTCTCTGTGTACCCGGATACTCTCTCAGCCGAACAGAAACGGTTCCGCCTGCAGGAGTAAACTTGATCGCATTGGACAAAAGATTCAGCAGTACCTGATTCAGCCTGGTCTTGTCGCAATAAACATCCTCATTGGTAACATCCATGACATCCATGTAAAGCTCTAACTGTTTCGCATGGATCTGTCCGCTGATAATGGTTTTCAGATCATGAAGAACCTCTGACAGACTGACTTCCGTCTCTTCCAGATGGATTTTCCCGCTCTCAATACGGCTCATATCCAGGATATCATTGATCAGTGAGAGCAGATGATTACTGGAGGAAAGAATCTTACCCAGATAATCCCGAACCCTTTCTTTATCATCAATGTTGCTTACAGCCAGTGTAGTAAAACCAATAATCGCATTCATTGGTGTACGGATATCGTGAGACATATTGGAAAGGAAGGTGCTCTTTGCCTTGTTTGCAGTCTCCGCAGCGCGGACCGCCTCAGAAAGGGCCTGATTCATTTTTCTATCAGAGGTACGATCTGACAGAACCAGGATATATTTCTTTTTCCCGTTTACCTCGCTGCCCATTGCAACGTTATGAAACCAGCGGTGTTCTCCTGTTTTCTGATGAACATATTCAAGATCCCATTCCTGCTGCTCATGAACCTGGATTTCTTCCAAATACTTCTTCTCCGGATCTTCAACGTCCCCGGGATGCAGTTTTCCAAGGACACAAATATCTTTACGAATCTGTTCTACTGTAATTCCCAGCAGTTTTTCCACATTGGGACTGACGTAATCTGCCTGATATGTTTTTGCATCCAGCATCAGGAAAACGTCATCTACATTCATTGACAGCTTTTGAAACAATTCGTCCCTGTACAGGATCTCCGTATCCTTTCTCTTCAGGTTTACCCTGTTTTTCCGGAGAATAATTCCAATAAAAAGACCGGCAATACACACCGCTACTGCACTTACAAGCAGCACAGTGCTACGCTGCAGAACATTCATACTTGCATTGACGATATCAGCCTGGACAAGTCCCAGAAAGATCCAGTCCTGAGGTTTGGATTTCTCATAGACCAGATAGTAATCCTCTCCATCCAGATTTATCAGCATTGCATCTGTATGTCCTTCCTTAAACTCTTCTGAAAGTTTAAGGATCTCTTTTTCAGACATATTGGAATGTTCTCTCAGAATCCCAAAGAAATTATACACCTCTCCCCATGCCTCAGAAGAATGATCCACAACAACACGGCCATCCGGATGAACCACATAACTCTGGGCATTTCCATTGAAAGCAGAAATATTCAGCACATTTACGATATCAGAGTTTTCATAGGCAATGGCAATGGCATCATATTCAAAGCCCTGATAACTTCCATGAGGCCTGGGAGTAGCAAAAACAAGGAGCTGGGATTTTCCGGGAACCGTTGCATTGGTTATCACATCATTTCCCTGCCGGATCTCATCTTCAATATTTTCCTGTAATCCCAGATACCCGGTTTCACCTGTTACCATCTTATAGTTCCCGTCCGCTGACAGGAAATAAAAATCTAAAAAGCCTGCATCTTCCTGTGCTTTCTCTATATACTCACGAATTTCACTTTCATCGGAAGTGTTCTGCAAATATTCCCCCCATATATGGAGATAAGTCAGATTCTTATTTGTCAGCTCACTTAGCATATTATCAGACTGATGAAAAATTTCTGTCAGGTGAGAAACACTTTCCTCATAAACAGTCTTCGATACAAACCCCAAATATTGGAAAACAGTCAAAAGGATTCCAACAAATAGGGCAATAAGAACTGCTGCATTCCATCGTTTTCTCACAACCCGTTTCTTTCTGTTTGTATTATGATTCTTAACATCCATTCTTCTCACCTCAGAGTAATGTAGTCTTCAGGCTCTGCAAGAATGGCATTACCATCTGAAACATATGTTGTCCAGGTATCTTCCACAGAGGTATCCCCTCCATCAAATACAATATTTTCCTCTGCCGGATAAGCTTCCATATATTGTGGTGCTGCAAGGCAGGTCACAGTAAAAGTATCCTTGTCCTGAATCTGTTTTCCATTCTTTGAAACTTTACTCAATGTATAACCATTATCCGTTTCCCTGATTTCTACAGAAATACCACTGAACACAGGCAGAGAGCCGCGGTTAAAGGGGATAAAGCCTCCCTGATAGCCTTCTACGAAGTTTCTGACCGTTTCCTTCAGTTCTGCCCCGCTCATCTCACTGCTGTAAGCGGAAAGCTCGTTTGGCATAATCATGTTGCCTGCCATTTTTTCTGTATAACCGGCCTTCAGTACATTTCCTGTAAAGCTGTTTCCTGTTGCAATCAGCACATCCGTCCCATAAATACCACGCAAAGTGTTTGCCATAACAGAATAGGCTTCATTGCCTCCGCTGGTATGGAAACGATTGGAATAAGTTTTCTTTGAATCCAACACAATATCCTCAGAAGTGGATTTTTCTTCAAGAAGCTGGGAATTAAATGACTGATAAGCCTGCTCTGCATTATATTCTCCTGAGATCATCTTAGACACCACATCCCTGGAAATGGAAAAAAAGTCATTTGACGCAATACGGATATACATATGGTTTTCTTCGATCACAGGTTTCACATCCTTCAGATATTCCGTAAGCCGGAAATCCACATCCTGGCTATAGCTTAACAGATCCTGCCCATCATAAATGATCCGGTTCTGCGCATCCTCTGAAAGCATTGTGTTCAGTACCTTCATTGCTTTCTGCCGACGTGTTTCATCCTTTGTCAGGTCACGGTTTAAAGCTATCTGGAAATATGGTGTAGTCATCAGCCACTTTTCGCCGTTCTGCTGAAAGAATGGCAGGAATGTTGTGTTAATGCCCTGATCCTGGAACATTTTTACACCGGCAGAACTGCCGAAATACATGGCAAGCTTACCACTTTTGTACATCTCAACCACATCATCATAATTCATATCCAGATCATCCTGGCTCAGCCCTGTATCCTGAATAAACTGCTCCATACGTTCAAAAGCCTCCGGCCAGACAATACTGTCCAGACCTTCTCTCTTTGTATTGTCCGGGTCACTGTAGATGGTACGCCACTTACGTCCATCCCCAGAAGACAGCTCTGATGCAGACAGACCCTGCAGTGTTTCCATACAGGTATAATCATAGTAATAGTCTGCAGTAAACCCACGGATACCCACCTCATCAAATGCCTGGCAGGCAGAAACGAAGCTTTCATAATCCGTTGGAAGAGGAATATCATACTTTTCAAAAAGATCTTTGTTCACTACAAAGCCATGGGCATCTGCACACACAGGAAGCCAGTTTACGCTGCCATCCTGATTTTTGAAATTGTTAAGGTAGGTATCATAGACAGCACCTGCAGCATTGGTTGTGGAAAGATCCATCAGACTGTCCTTCAGGGGGCTTGCATCATGGAGGGAAAACCTGCAGCAGGTTATAATATCCGGCAATCCGCCGTTTTCATTCAGAAAACGATAGAAATCCAGATCATTATTGCCTACTACAAATTCAACGTTGATATCCGGAAGCTGTTCCTGGATGTATGGCGCATATTTTTCATACAGCTTTGTGCTCCATAAATACACTGTGATGGTTTCTGCATCTTCTTTTTCCGCACTTTTCCCGCCGCAGCCAGACAGAAGTGATACGGCTGTCACCATCGCCAAAAGCACAGAAACTAACTTGTTCCATTTTTTCTTTTTCATTATAACTTCTCCCTCTGATTGCGTTTTACTAACTCATTGATCACTTTTACTAATAATTTCCCATCAACAGGCTTGGCAATATGTTCATCCATTCCTGCTTCCTTTGCTCTCATTTTGTCCTCAGTGAACGCGTTTGCTGTCATGGCAATGATCGGTATCACTTTTGCATCCTCTCTGTCCAGAGAGCGGATCATCTTTGCTGCTTCATATCCATTCATGACAGGCATCATAATATCCATAAGAATAGCATCAAATTCTCCAGGTCTGCTTTTTCTGAATATGTCAACAGCCTTCTGTCCATTCCATGCTTTTGTCACCACAGCGCCTTCATTCTGAAGCACAAATTCTGCAATCTCCATATTCAGCTCATTATCCTCTGTCAGAAGAACATGGAGTCCATGGATAGAAGTTTCCGTTTTTTCTTCAGCTTCAGTCCTGTCCTTCATATCTGTGTCAATCCGGAATGGAATCCGGATCACAAATGTAGTCCCTGTGCCTTCTTTACTTTCAAAGGAAATGGTTCCGCTCATTTTTTCCACCAGTTTTTTTGTGATTGGCATTCCCAGCCCTGTTCCGGCGAATTTTGTGCGGCTTCCTGCATGTTCCTGTGCAAATGGTTCAAAAATGCGTTTCTGGAATGCCTCTGTCATTCCAATTCCGGTGTCTCTGCAGACAAATTCCAATGTGGTCATTGCTGTCTGTTTCGATGGGATTTCCCGACAGCTGATATAGACATATCCGTTTTCTTTGTTATATTTCACCGCATTAGACAAAATATTCATTAGAATCCGTTTCACATGCACCGGACTTCCAATAAGATTCCAGTGTGTAACTTCTTTCTCTTCCCAAATGATCCGGATATTCTGCTCTGTAGCCATATGTTCGATCACACCCAGTATTTCCTCAGAAATACTGTTCAGATTAAATGGGATTTCTTCCAGAACCACTTCATCTGACTCCAGCTTGCTCATGTCCAGAACCTCGTTTATCAGTTCCAGCAACAGATGAGATGCCTCTTTGATCTTTGCCCTGCATTCCGTCTGTTTCTCCATATTGTCTGCATAATAGTCTGCCACATTGATCATGCCGCAGATTCCATTGATCGGTGTCCGGATATCATGGCTCATTCGCTGCAGAAACTCGGTTTTTGCCTCATTGGCTGCCTCTGCTTTTTTTGCCGATTTCAGAAGTTCTGCTTTATATTTTTCATCTTTTTCCTGTTCCTGTTTCCGGTGTGCCAGATCCGCTCTGTAACCCCAGAAGCAGAATATACCGAATATGAGTAAATAAAGAAAAACGACAGCTGTTACACTTAGCGGCAGGTTACGGAATACTTCCGTATCCGGAAGATAGGCATAAATATAATAATCCCGCTGCTTCAGCATGATTCCATAACATCTGGTTCCTTCATTTTTTAAATGAAAAATATGCTGACTGTCTGTATGCTCTTTCATTGCCTGGACAACCTGATTGCCGGCAGTATCCTGTCCCAGCAGGCTTTCATCGTTGCTGGCAACGATGGTTCCCTTATCTGCAACAATAATCGTTCCATCTTTCTGAGTGCTATAGCCATTTAAAAGGTTCTGTATTGTCAGGGTATAATTTCTGACAAATTCCGGAGATGTGTAATAATAAATTGCAACCATACCTGGTGCATCTTTTCTGGCACAGGCTGCAATGTCGATACGTGATCCGTCTTCTCGGTCAATCCGTTCCGAATAAGATCTTTCTTCATATCCGGTAAAATCCATGATAATGTCTTTTTGCAGATAATCTGTGATCTCATTGGTCAGAGCCTCATCCATGCTGTATTTGCAGACTGTCTTTCCCTCTGCATCCAGCACAAGGATACCATCCACCCAGAGGGTCTGCAGATTTTCTTTCAGAAACTCCTGGCTTAACCGGCAGCCGTTTTCTGTTTCCATGTCGATATTCGTACTCATCTGTCTGGCACTTTCAATGGCGCGGAGGAGACTTTTAGATTCCGAAGCTTCATTATAATGGGTGTAGGTGGAACACTGCACTTTGACATAGTTTACAGTTTTCACCATCCTGTTCTCTGCTTCCTTTTTCTCTGCCTGAAAAAAGTAATACAGGGAAGCTGCAGTCACACAGATTCCAAGCAGAATGCCGAATATCCAGAATCGCTTTACTTTTATTCTTCTCCTAATATCCAAGATTATCCACCTCCAGATACTTCTGGGGATCATCCAGATATTTTTTAATGATTTTCAGGGATGTGCCATCCTGACGCATTTCTTCCAGCGTCTGATCCATCTGCTCACAAATTCCTCTGTCATCCTCTTTTGCAAAAGCAACACCTATCCCGACCACCATCAGCGGATCTTCCAGGATACGGAAGCTTGCATCATAATCCTTCATGTACTGGACAATGGATTCCTCATGTGCAGCAACTGCATCTACATATCCTTTTCCCAGAAAGGTATAGATTAGTTCCCTGTGCCCAAGACTGATCAGATTGCCCAGTTTGGGGATCCTTTCATCTGTCCGGTTCAGAAAGATGCCTTCCGGTTTGGTTGTGGACTGGACGGCAAGGTTCTTTCCCTCCAGATCACTTAGTTTATAGATATCACTGCTCTCATTTACAGCAACTACCTGGCGGCTTGCTATGTAGGGTCCTGCCCAGCGGTAATCGTCAAGGCGTCCTTCCATGGAAAAACAGCCCATAATACAGTCGATCTCTCCGCTTTCTACCAGTTCTTTTTTCTTCTCCCAGTTGATCTGGACAACATCCACCTGATACCCCATTCTTCTGAAAGCTTCTGTAGCCAGTTCCACATCAATTCCTGTGGGGATTCCATCTTCATTCAGATAATTGTATGGCGGATAACTGTCACTGCCCAGGGTGATAACGGGCTTTTCTCTTTCTTTTTTAGTAACATCTGCATTTTTGCACCCTGCCAGGGCAGTTGCTAAAATTCCCACAAGCAGAATGCCTGCAATCACTCTTTTTCCTTTCATCTTTTCTCCATTCCTGCTGTTCTTCTCTATTTTCCATCAAATTTAACCGAATCAGGTAAGTCCCCTGCGGAGGTTGCGAATATCCGCTTGAAGACAAAAAAAAGTTCCTTGTAAAAAATTTTACAGGAACTTTTTCCATAATGCCCATTTAACATTTACCTTTTTTTATTACTGAGGCATGATGCAACCGGCTGGCATGGCCAGATTTCAATCTGACTTTAGCTCCTTCTGGCTTTGCGCCCCGGCTTTTCAACCGGTTTGCCAATAAATGCCATAAAAAATTATTTTTATTATAGCACTCATACTATATCATGTCTATAAGAAAATATGTTACTGTTCACAGCAACACGCTTCGCAGGATATTGCCAGTGAACAGTAACGAAAATATACCTCTTAACATACAAATCCAGCTTCCCATCAAAACTTAAGAGAAATTTACCGGAATGAAACTCCTTCATCAACCGGCCATGATTTTCTAAGTGCCCCATAGGAGATCAGAAAATTCGCAAGCCATCCGGCCGGTACAGCAAGCCAGACAAATGCAATTCCATAACGCGGTGCAAAAATCAAGGCAACTGACAGCCGAATGGCAAGGTTTACCATATTGGCAATGAGAAACGGCCGCATAATTCCAAGTCCACGAAGAACTCCATCTGTTGCCATCTTAATACCCATAAAAATAAAGAAATATCCCAGCCATTTCATATAATCCCCGGACACCTGATATGCCAGAGCGGTTCCATCTTTTCCAAGGAATAAGGAAGAAATTGGGGTGTGCAGTGTTTCAATGACTATGAAAGCAAGGACTGCGAAACACAGATCTAACACCAGTGCAGCGTGATATCCTTTTTTAATACGTTCAATTTTCTTTGCTCCAAGATTCTGGGAAACATAGGGCGAAACCGCATTTCCAATGGATACAAATATCAGTGAAAAAACATTCTCTACTCTCATGGTTGCCGCATAACCTGCCAGCGCCTGTGTACCGAAGGGATTTACAACCGCCTGTACGATCATCATACCAATTGACACTGTGGATTGCTGAAGAACCGATGGTACTGCAATACGAAGCATGGAATGTAACTCCTGCCTGTCAAACCAGTTAAAGCGGCTTTTATATCGACGCATCCGGTTAAAGAAAATCAAAAGCGAAAACACTGCGGAAATCCCCTGCGCAATGAGAGTTGCAAGGGCGGCACCGAACACACCCAGCCCTAAACCTGCCACCATCCAAAGATCCATAACAATATTCAAAACAGAAGAAAATATCAAAAGGCCCAGCGGAATCTTCGATTCACCGATGGAATTGAACATCGTTGAAAGGATATTGTACATAAACAGAAAGGGAAATCCCACAAAATAAACACGCAGATACAGTACCGCTTCATCCAGTATGTCAGCAGGTGTTTGTAATAAACTCATCATAAAATGAGAAAAAACAAAGCCAAAAACCCCCAGAAGTATACTCAGAATCAGAAAACTGATCAACGATGTTGACACAATTGTTTTCATTTTGCTATAATTCTGAGCTCCAAAATAGCGGCTCACAAGTACACCTGCTCCTACACCGGCTCCCAAAGCCACACAGATGAAAACATTGGTCAAAGCGGCACAGGCTCCAACTGCCGCAAGTGCAGAGGATCCCACAAACTGACCTACGATAATGGAATCAGCCATATTATATACTTGTTGAAAGAAGCTGCCCAGAATCATAGGCATTGCAAAAACAGTCAGTGCTTTAAGAGGGGCATCTGTGATTAAATATTCATCTTTTGACATTCTCATTTTCCTCCATCAATTCCTGCTTTTTATCCGAAATCACGATTGTATTTTCAAAATGTAAGTTTAAGATTTCGTTACGCAACAATTATATGTAGTTACAGCAAATAAGTCAAGCTGCTGTTTACTTTTAGTAATATAAATGATATGATATTTGATATTGAAAAAAGCTGCTATCAGATGGATATTATTTTATATTATTTTACAGGAGGGAACTTATGTACCTGGACGGTTTAGATGAGCTGGATCAGAAGATTATCCGGCTGCTTATAGAAAACGCACGTATCTCTTACTCTGATATCGGTGAAGAAACCGGTATTTCCAGAGTGGCAGTAAAAGCCCGTATCCAGGCTTTGGAGAAAAGAGGCGTAATCGAAGAATATACAACAATTATTAATCCGCAAAAAATCAGTGGGGCTGTATCATGCTATTTTGAAATTGAAACAAAACCGGAGTACCTGGCGCAGGTGACAGATATATTGTACAAAAATGATACAGTCTCACAGATTTACCGTGTCACAGGAAGAGACAGGCTTCATGTACATGCCGTTGCTTCATCAGGTGATGAAATGGAGTACTTCCTGCACAATGTCATTGATACACTGCCTGGCATTATCAGCTGCAGTTGCAATATGATCTTATCACGCATTAAAGATATTAAAGGATTACGGCTATAAAAGTCAGAAGCTGCAACCAACCTTGATCCATACCTGTCTCTTATACACATCTCCGAGCCCACGAGACGGAGCTACATCTC
>ENA-OYXS01000526-OYXS01000526.1-human-gut-metagenome-genome-assembly--contig:-NODE-526-length-14706-cov-5.182035_pt1 | contig 14706 bp, 10 predicted proteins | sample MGYA00243240_ERZ653429 | MGnify/ENA primary metagenome ERZ653429 (study PRJEB26926, sample SAMN06164958) | human gut metagenome | biome: ENVO:00009003; feature: ENVO:2100002; material: ENVO:00002003... | reverse complement strand
TTATGCGATCGTCGGCAGCGTCAGATGTGTATAAGAGACAGCAATGACCGCGGGGGCTTCAGGGGAAACCGCGGCGGGTTCCGCAGTGACCGGGAAGAGCGCTGGGGCGACCGGCCCCGCAAGGATGACAGGAAGAAGAGGTTCTGACGCCTGTTCCCTTTCTGCAAGGAGGAGTGTTTTCTCCTTCACGGTCACCATGGGCTGTCTTTGCCTGGCGGTTAAATCCTCCGTTTTTCCGGCGCGGAAAATTTCGGTGTTTATACAACATGAGGCGGCCTTTCCTTTCAAGAGAAAACATCATCCCTCACGCCGTATCTGAAAAAAATCCGGGGTTGTCCCGCGCCTGGCGGGACAACCCCTTCAGTTCCCATTGAAGCCTGAAGAAAACAAAGGGCCGTCAATGGGAAATTTTTCTGCTCCTCCTCCACAGCAGGGCGGCCAGTCCCAGCAGGCTGAGGGTTGCGGTTCCCGGTTCCGGAACCTGGGCGAAGATCATGGCGGTGTTGGCCTGGGGGTCCGTCGTCATCTGCGCGTCATAGAGGACGCCGTTGCTCAGGAATTTGATATTGTCCAGATTGGCGGGAATTTCCGTCAGGGAAAGCGTGTAGTTGCTTGTTCCGGTGATGTCCACGATGACGGAACCCGCGGTAAGCGCCTGAAGCGTCAGGGCCGCGTTTTCCCCCAGCACCAGGGATGTCAGGTCCGAAGCTCCGGCCAGCGTCAGGGCGCTCCCGGATTCAATGGTCAGGGTGAGGGCGCCGCCCAGGGAATCCAGCGTGGTATTGGTGCGGTTGACCACGGAGACGTGGGTAAAATCGCTCAGGGAGGCCTGGAAGCTGTTCACGGTTACGTGGTCCAGAATCAGGGTCCGGTTGCCGCTGACATTCGTGCCGCCGCTGATGGCTCCCGCGTATTTGTCGAACCCGTAGGCCGCCGTGCCGGAAGCGAGGTCCTTGATGCGAACCTCGGAATTTCCGCTGACGGTGCCTCCGGAGCCTCCCCCTGAGATGCCGCCCCAGGAAGAACCGTTGTGAAGCACGGCGGAGTTACCCGTCACGGTGACGGACGTATTGCCCCGGACGGAGCCGCTGGTTCCTCCCGCGTAAACGTTCCCCTTGACGAGGCCGCCCGTCACGTTCACGGAACTTCCCTGCATGATGCTGTCCCCCTTTCCCGCCCCGTACACGGAGCCGGAGATGACGCCGCCCGTAACCGTGGCGTTCGTGCCGCCGTCAATGGTCCCGGTCAGGCCGCCGCCCATCACGTCCCCGTTCACGCTGCCGCCGTTGACGTAGACGTGCGTGCCCCCGCCGATGGTTTTATCGTTTCCGGAGAAAATGCCGCCCATGACCTGGTTGGAAAACGTGCCTGAATTGATCACGATGTCCACATTTCCCCCAATGTTGGATTCGAAGGAACCTACCACGGAGGAAGCGTCGGTGTTTGTGAAGGTGCCGAAGGATGCTTTTTCCGCGGAGAATTCCAGATAAACGTTTCCGGTCACCTGGGTGGAGTTCACGGCGCCGAAGACAGTGCTTCCTCCCTCGGCGGAATCCGTGAAACGCAGATAGGCGCTGCCGTCGAGCGTGCCACCGTTTTGATAGGCTCCGGCTCCGTGGGCTCCGTACCAGTTAGAAGCACTCCCTTCCTTGGAGATGGTCAGCCAGACGTCGCCCGTGTAGTTCCCGCTATTGCCGTAAATATGGGTGGCGCTGCCGGAAGTGATGGTCGCGGAGACGGAGTTTCCCGTCTTCCCGGTGGAAGAATCCGCCATGGAGCGCGCGTTGAAGTCCCCGGAGCAGGCCAGGCCGTCCCTGACGTGCGTGAAGCCCTTTTCCGGCCAGACGATGTTTCCCTGCGGGGCGCCTCCCCCCGCGTTGCCGGAACCGGAGGAGATGAACGCGTTGTCCTTGTTGACCAGTCCGGAGGTGGTGGGGGCGTAGGAGCCGGTCCCGTCCAGGGCCAGGTCTTTGATGATGGCGTTCCCCTTGCCGTCATACTGGATGATGACGCCGTTGATGGCGGAACCGGAGGTGACGGAAAGGGCCTCCCCGATCAGCATGTCCCCAAGCCAGATGTAATAGCCTCCCTTCAGGCCTTCCTGTTCATTGCCGTTCACATAGGCCATGCGCAGGCTGTCCGTGTTGGCGGACATGTCCATGGAATACAGGATGGTGTCCCCCCATTTGATGTAGGCCTCGCAAATATTGAGCGTTCCGTAAAAGGAGCCGTTGCCCAGGCTGACGCTGAACTGGTCGGAGACGTTCCAGCCGCTGGCCGCTCCGTCTCCCAGGCTCAGCGTGAAGTCAAAGGTGAATCCGCCGGACAGGTCGGTCCCTTCCGTCCATGTATGGCTAATCATGCTGCTACCGGGCTGTCCCAGGCTGATGCCGGCGGAAGACACCGTGACGTTGGACACGGCAAAGCCGACATCCGTCAGATCCTGCACCCCGGTCCATGCGGGGGCCTGGCCTCCCTGGTGGAAATTGACGGCCAGATCGGAGACGGCTTTTCTCTGTTGTCCCGCGGAACGCCCTGCGTAGCCCATGGCCTTGGCGATGTTGCCCGCCATGATGAGGTCTCCCTGCGCGTTGGGGTGCAGGCCGTCTTTTCCAGGGGCGTTGAACATGGAGCCGACGCCGTAGAACGGGGTTTTGGAAGCCACGTCGATCATCCCCTTGTTGACGTCGATGACGGAGACTCCCTGCTTGTTCTGTCCCCAGGATTTCAGGGAATCATTATAGGTGTTTACGGCCGCGTGGGTGGCGTCGGAGTTGGCATTGCCGTGTGTCGTCCAGCAGGGAAGAGTCATCACGATGACGTTCGCACTGCTGTTGGCAGTGAGCATGCTGTTCACGATGGAATCCATGTTGCCCAGCAATGCGTTCGTGGCGTTCTCGATGCGGTCGCCCAGGGTTGCGTTGTTCCCGTCGGACAAAAGGTCATTGGTGCCGATCATCAGGAAAAAAGTGTCCGGCGTGTCGGCTCCGGTAAAAGTCGGCCCCGTATAGGCGGCTCCGTTTGTCTTGGTGCCGGAATGGCCCAGCCAGTTGTCGATGTTGGAGCCGTTAAAGCGGCCTCCGTATCTTTGTCCTGAAATTTCCCATGCCCTGGCGCTGGACTGGGAGGAGTGCTTGTTGTTGAAAACCTGACCCCCATAGGAAGTTCCAGCCGTGACGCCGCCGGAGTTGTTGCCGGTGTTCACGCCTTCCGCGTTGCAGGAAATGCCATTGTCCGCAAAGATCTTGTGCAAGGCCCAGCGGTAGGACCCGCTATTGACGCCGTGGGTGATGGAATCCCCCACGAACATGACATTGCCCAAATCCGTTCCCGAGGCGATGGTGGTTGAGGGGACGGCGACCGCCAGCAGCGCGGCGAGCAGGGAAAGGGGAAGCCTGGTTTTCATGGAAATGGAGAAGAGAATGAAACGGGTATTTGAATTTCAGGTAAAGAACGGCCATCCGGGGCGGGCCGGATGGCCGTGAAAGGTTGTCAGGGATGAATTCCGGTCAGGATCTGCGGCGGCGCAGCATCAGCACGCTCAAGCCCAGCAGGCTAAGGGATGCCGTGGCCGGTTCGGGTACCAGCTGGTTATAGTAACTCTTGAAGGCATTCTCATCCATGACTCCTCCCGTTACAATTTGCATGCCTTCGAGAGTCAGGTCGCTGGAGGTAGTGAAGCTGTTGGTGATGCTTCCGCTGTCGGTTGTTCCTTTGCCTCCTACGAAAAGATGTTCCAATTGTTTGCTGAAGTTGATTCCTCCGCCATTGGATGTGATGCTTCCAATTTTACTACTGTCCAGATAGACATCCAGATTGACATTGTTATCAGAGGTTTTTGTCCATACAACAGACAGATTGCCTGTATTTCCTGTTACGGAGACGGTGGGATCTGTTGTCCCGTATTTCCCGTTGGTTTGGCTGGTACCCCAATAGCCGAAATGAACTCCCCCTTCCTTGTACTGGGCTCCGAAAAGGCCGGCGTAGGCACCAGTTCCAAATTGGGCGGAAAACAGCGTGGAGTCTGTTGCAGCGTTAAGAGTGGAGAGATCGAAGGTCAGGGCTACGCTGAAAGACTGGTTTGCACTAATATTCGGGCGATTCGTTGCTCCGGTCATGGTAAAGTCCAGGGAACCGTTGTTCAGGGAAAGGCCTCCGGTACCTGTTGCGGTGGCATTTATTCCGATCAGGGAAATGCCGTCCTGCGAGGTTCCGCCGAGAAGGCCGGAAAAATCCGTAATGGTGGTGGTTGCACCAAGGGAGACGGAACATCCCAGGGCGGCAAGCAGGGCGGATATAGATTTAATCTTCATGCAGTATAATATGTGAGGGTTGGAAAGGCTGTACGAACAGCGACGTAGGTTCTTTACCGGATTAGAAATCCGCAAACAATGCCGAATATTGGAGAGCAAATCCTTAATTGACCTCAAGTTATTCTTTTTTAGAAAACTATGTTTGCTCTGGTCTTTCGCTGGAAGGTTTTTCCAGCTGACTATGAATCAGTTATCCGATCATATAAAAAAGAGGAGAGTAAGCGCGGATTTCTAATCCGCCGCAGGGCCGTGCACAAACATGATTTTTGCTTCTTTTTTCTACGCAATGTTCTCCAAATGAAGAAAATATCCATTTATTACTTCTGTCACGCCAATTTCTTTCCGATGGACCGGAAGAGAAGCCCTGACGGGGCGGAGGGTGGGCTGCGGCGCACCGGAACGATCGGTACGGGGTGATCTTTTGCGGTACCGCAGCCGGTACTGGCCTTTCCGTCCGTCGGTTCTCCTCTTCCTCAAGGAGGTGAAAGAAAACAATTGTTTTTCCGAATATATCGGGGGCTGTCCTGAATCAGCAGGATAAAATGGTTCTTCAAGTGTTCTTTGACGCTTTCACATGCAAACATGTTTTCGGAGTACCGTATTGTCCAGGATTTTAGGGATTCCTCTTGTATGTGATAAAGAAGGGCTGAACGGAGGAGGAGAATGCAAATAAGAACAAGGATGAGGTTTCATGACACTCTCCACAATAATTCGTGTGGCTCCATGGTCAATTCGGCGGCGCTGTTTAATTTGCTTGAGGGGAGTCAGGTTTTCTGTAAGATTGGTCGTCCCTGCAACGTTTACATGTTAATCACATTTCCATTTTCAAGATGAAATTGCTGCCCTTCCTGACCGTTTTGCTAACTGCCGCCATTCCCTGCATGGCCGTTCCGGGAAACGCCGTGAACCCTTCCGCCAAACCGGGAAAAACTGCGCGGCCCAATATTATTTTCATCCTTGTGGATGATATGGGTTGGGGCGATCTGGATTCCAACTGGAGCCAGGAGAATTTGAATGGACGCACGGTGGGCAGGAAGAACGAGTTTAAAACTCCGGCCTTGTCAGCCATGGCCCGTGAAGGGATTCAACTGCGCCGCCATTATTCCGCCGCGCCCGTGTGTGCTCCGGCACGCGCTTCCCTGTTGCTGGGCGTACACCAGGGAACTTCCCGCGTGGTGAGGAATAACCGCTTTGACCATCCCATTGAAGATTCCCATACTCTGGGTTCCGTCTTGAAGGAAGCCGGGTATGATACCGCCGCCATCGGCAAATGGGGCGTAGGCGGGGGCGGCCAGAGCAATGGCCCGGTGACGGGCGGCCCCCATCAGCGCGGATTCAATTATTTTTACGGCATTCTGGACCATTTGGCCGGACATTTCCACTATCCTTCCGAGTCCCGAGATATTTTTGAATACAACGGTTATGCCCCGAATCCGGAGTGGAAGAATATCAAGGAGCAGGTTCCCCTGACCGCTTATTCCACGGATTTGTTTGGCGCCCGCGCCAAGCAGTGGATCATGGACCAGCGCAAGTCCGCCCGCAAGACCGGCAAGCCGTTTTTCCTGTATCTGGCTTTTCCGGCTCCTCACGGGAGCCTGACGGTTCCCGGTACGCCCTATCCTTCCGGCGGCGGTGTGAAAGGCGGTCTGCAATGGGTAAAGAAGAACGGCACGGAATCCGCCAATACGGCTTTTGACCCCAAGGCGGAGAAGGATAAGGATACTTATATTTATCCGGACAATTCCCGTTTTCCGAATGAGGTGGCCAAGCGCCATTCCACCATGATCCGTCGTGTGGATGATGTGGTGGCGGATTTGATTCACTTGCTGAAGGATTTGAAGATAGACAACAATACGATGATCGTCTTCACGTCCGACAATGGCCCCCACAATGAAGGGGGCGCCGATATGAAGCATCAGCACGGAGCGCAGAATCCGCAGTTTTTCAAGAGTTACGGGATGATGGACGGCATCAAGCGGGATTGCTGGGAAGGCGGCATGCGCGTTCCCACGCTGGTGCGCTGGCCGGCCCGCATTCCCAAGGGACAGGTCAGCCTTCAGCCCGGACAATTCCATGACTGGCTGGCTACCCTGGCGGATGCCGCCGGCGTGCCTGTTCCGGCCCGTAGCGACGGTGTTTCCCTGATGCCGACGCTGACAGGGCACGCGGACAAGCAGAAGCCCGGCATTGTTTATACCGAGTACAACCACGGAGGCAAAACCCCGGGTTACAAGGATTTCCTGGGTGAGCACAAGGGAGCCCAGCGCGGCCAGCAGCAGATCGTTTTTGTGGACGGCTTGAAGGGGCTGCGCATGGGGGTGAAGGATGCGGACAAGGATTTCATGATTTTCGATACCTTGAAGGACCCGCAGGAAAGCAAGGACCTGGCCGCCTCCAAGCCGGAGCTGCAGGCCCGCATGAAGGCTGCCTCTCTGTCCAACCGCCGGGCGTCCCATCCTTCGAAGACGGTGTTTGATACGGCTCTGGTGCCTGCCGTGGAAGCGAAGGGAGTTCCCGGTCTGAAGTGGTCCCTGTATGAAGGGGAATTCCCCTGGGTACCCGATTTCCGCCAGATGAAGACTCCGGCGGTTTCCCAAGGCGTGACGCAGGCCCCGTCCGTCAAGATGAACGGTCCCAGGAAGCGCGGCGTGGAGCTGACGGGTTACGTGAATGTTCCCGAAGACGGCGCCTACACTTTTTATCTGACTACGGACGCCAACAAGGGGAGCAAGGCTTTTGTCCGCCTGCACGGCATGGAATTGATTGATGCGGACAAGGTGTATCATCCCGGAACGGAAGTGTCCTCCGATTTGGGGAAAGAAAGCAATCCCGTGTATTTGAAGGCGGGCCTGCACCCCATCCGAATTGGTTATGTGGGAACGGCCGGTTCCGGTTCTACACTGACTCTGAAGTGGAAAGGCCCCAATCTGCCCAAGCAGGAAATTCCCGTTTCGGCGTTCAGCCATTCTCCGGATGGCAAGTAAAGCCAATCCATGAGCGATCTTTACGAGTACCAGGCAATTGACGGTTCTTCCAAAGGACCGATTGCCCTGGTGCTTTTGTTGCAGGCCCGGAACCAGGGGCGGTTGTCCAACCAGGCTCTGGTGAAAAAGTTGCCCGACGGGGCTTGGAGGCCTTTGTCTTCCTATATTCCGCCCATGACTGTTTTGGACGAGGATAGAGACAGGGCGGCGGAAGGAGAGGCGAATTGTAGCCGGAGAGTTCTTGTTCCCCATTGGTCACGGAAGAAGCATTGGCGCAGGGTGATCAGGGAGTGGTGCAGTTTCCGGGGGCGTGCAGGCAAGGGTGAGATGCGGGAGGTATATGCCACTCTGGGGCCGGTGTGGCTGGCTGCGGCCTGTCTTCCGGCCCTGGAAAAGTACGATTTTTTCTCCTATCCGGCACCGTGGATGGAAAGCGTCTTTCTGGGGCTGTTTTATATGGTTCTGTCTGTTCTGACCATTCCTCTGGCGGCTACCATGGTACGCCGTCTGCATGATGTGGGGAGAAGCGGTATTTGGCTGGTGTGCCTGGGGCTGCCCGCGCTGGGATGGCTGCTGCTGTGGTATTTGTCTTACGGGGAGAGCCAGCTGGGGGAGAACAGGTACGGGGATCCCCCGTGGAATTGATGTGTTCCAGGGTTATAGGCGCTTGCCCATGGGAGAAGCCTTCTGGTTCAGGAACGGATTCTCCGGAGAGGTGGATACAAGGTGCTGGCGGGAATGGTTCCGATTTGTTCCAGGTAAAGTTTATTTATGGAAAATCGGAGCATGGAAGGCTCCTTCCCTTCGGAGACAACTTACTTTTGCAAGTACAGAGAAGAGGATTTTTTAAGGCCGGAGAGAGAGTTTTTCTACTTTCCCCTTTTATTCCCGCGTCACTTTCAGACGCAGGAAACGACGTTCCGGCGCGTTGTGATTAATCGCTACCCGATCCTGGTACTCGCCGCGGGATGCCGTCGGAGTTACCGTACCCTCGTCATCCCATTTTTTCAGGTCTGCCGAGCTTTCCACAGTGAAGACGACATCCGTGGCATCCGGATTTACCGGCCATTCCAGCACCAGATGCGGAGTGCCATCCACTTCCCTGACCGTCAGCGTGGTGACGCTGCCGCAGGGCTGAAGGGGCGGCAGCCCCGTGGCGTATTTCATCAGGTTGGTGATACCGTCCCCGGCAGGAATGGCGTCCGGAGCGGTTTGGTCTTCCGGAGTGTCGTCTGTAAAATGGTCATTCTTCCATTTTTCATAGGGAGAAGGAATGGGAGTCCAGCTTAAGACCAGAGCGCTTTTTCCTATTGTTTCCTCCCGGTGCAGGGAGAAGCTGCCCGCCTGCTGCCACGGAGCGGCTGTTGCCGGATCATAGGAGACGGAGGGCTGGCCCGTCATGGACAGGGCACTGCCTTCCACGAGTTTCCAGGTTTTGCCTTGTTTTGTGTCCGTCATTTCCGGCAGGGTCACGTGGAGTTCCGCAGCGCCATTCAGGTTAACCGGTCCTTGAGCGCTCCATTTGGCATTTGCCGACGGTTCTGCGGGCAGCGTGAAGCCCAGACGGGTTCCTCCGGCTATGTCCAGTTCCGTCATCCCCTGCAGGGAAGCTGTCGCACCCAGATTCACCGTGCCGGCTTCCACGCTTACCGGAAAATGGCATCGGGAAATGCCTCCACCGAATCCGAGGGTACCGGGCCCCGTTTTCCGCAGGCTTGAGGTGGCGGAGTATCCTGCAAAGGAGTAGATGGGGTCCTCCATGCTGATCAGGCAGTTTTGTTCCGCCTGCATGACCATGCTGACGTTGCCCATGACCGTGATGGAGTTGGCGCCTCCGCCCGAAGAGGTTCCGACGGTCCTTCCGCGGTAGTTGCCGCTGAAGGAGATGGGGCGGGAGGAGTCTGCGGAGTGGAGCGTCAGTTCCGTTTGGCAGGCGGCGTCTTTGCCGGCTGCATAGATGGCTCCTCCCAGCTTGCCCGCGCTGTTGTTCGTGAAGGTGCTGCCGCTTTCAATGTCTGCGGTGCGGGGGGCTTCCCCGTCATTGGCATCCAGGCACAGGGCGCCTCCGTTGTGGGATGCCATGTTGCCGGAAAAAGAAGAGCCTGCCGCGATTTTTACGTTTCCGCGGCAGTAGAGCGCGCCGCCGCTGCCGGATTCCGCCCGGTTGCCGGAGAAGGAGACAGCCTCATTCTGGATGACGGAGCCGGCGTAAACCGCACCGCCCTGGGAAAATCCGCTGACCGTGTTGTTTTCATAGACGGCCGTTCCGGAAATGGTGACTTGGCCGTAGTCCAGCGTGCCTCCCCCGTTGCCCGTTTTTTTTGCATTACTGACGCCTCCTCCGGCATTGATGACGGTGTCGCCCATGAGGAGAGCCCCTGAAAGGAACATTCCAGTGCAGATGACCAGCCTGCCAAGCCGCATGCGGGCAGGAACGGCGGAATAATGGCGTGGTTGCTTCATGATTCTTGTCCTGTTGGTCGGAGTGTTTATTCCTGAAGGGGCACGACGGACGAAGGATCGTCCGGGTCCGTTTCCCCGGGATCGATGAGGCCGTTTCCATTGGCGTCTTCAATCAGGTCCGGTACGCCGTCCCCGTCGGAGTCCACATCCGGCAGGTCCGGCATGCGGATATAGGCCGTGGCGATGATTTTTCCATCTTTTTTGAGGACGGGGTATTGTGCGTCCACCTGGTTGAGTTCCCGGATGAGGGCGCGCGCCATGCGCATCAGGCGTACCTGGTGGGCGGGGTCCTGAGCCAGGTCGTTGCTTTCGCTGATGTCGTCCTTCAAGTTGAAGAGCTGCCACGGGAAGCGGCCCGCAGTTTTGTAGCCGTTGCTGGTCCAGAGGTCCGTATTGGCGTACTGGTCAATATAGTTGTAGATGACTTTCCAGTCTCCTTGCCGGTAGGTGGAGTAGAAGTTGGCGTAGGCATGGTGGTGCGGGTAGTGATGGTAGATTTTCTGGGTGCGGTGGAAGGAGGCGTCTCCCTTGAAGTAGGGGCTGATGTCTTCCCCGTCCACCTTTTGTTCCACAGGCACCTTGAGCTTGAGCATGCTCAGGATGGTGGGATAGATGTCCCACATGGCCACGATGTCATGGTTCACGGCATTTTGAGGAATAGGATATTCCTGCTGGATGGGGCTTTCCGGGGCTACTTCCGCCCATCCCACGATCATCGGAACACGGGTTCCCCCCTCGTACCGGCTACACTTGCGCCCTCTCAGGGGAGCGACTGCGCTGACCTTTTCAATCATGGGAATATTTTGGCTGTAGTTTTGCTGGATGGGGGCGTCTCCCCCGTTGTCGGACAAGAAGATGACCAGTGTCTTGTCGGCCACGCCCAGCTCTTTCAGATAGTCCATCAGATCGCCCAGGGATTTGTCCATGCCTTCAATCAGAGTGGCAAAGGTGCGGAGGCTGGCGTTCACCTGTACTCCGGATTCAAAGGCCGAGCCGTTGGGAACGGTGTATGTATCATAATCCCCGTTGGGGTCCGGATTGCCGTGCGGCTGGTGGACGGCATAGTGAGTCATGTACGCGAAGAAGGGTACATGGTCATCCACAGCCCGCTTGATCTGCTTTTTCATTTCCTGCGTCAGGGCATTCGTCAGGAAGTTCTGCTTTTGCTTTTCATTCGTGGGGGAGGTGCCCTGGGTATGGTATTCTTCCAAGTCCGGGACGTGGTAGGTTCCGGAACCGAAGTTGTCCTGGGAACGGTAGGAGCCCGGCTGGCCAATGGAGCTGCCGGCAATGTTGACGTCGAAGCCCAGGTGGATGGGGTTGGAAAAGAGCCTGGAAGGAGGAGCGAAGTGTGCCTTGCCCACCGTGATGGTCCGGTAACCCGCATTCTGGAGGACGCGGGGAAGGGGAATTTCCGTTTCATCCATGCCTCCCATGTTCCATTGGGGCGCCTGGATATGGGGCAGGGCGCCCCCCGATTCATTGAGTGTGGCGGAGGTGGCGTTGGTCCAGTTGGTGACGCGGTGACGGGCGGAGTTTTTGCCGGTCATCAGGGAGGTGCGGCCGGGGGAGCAGACCGGGCAGGAATAGGCATTCGTGAATTTCAGGCCCTGTGCCGCCAGCCTTTCCATGGAGGGTGTTTTGTAGAAGTTGTTCAGTGCCGTTTTAACGGGCTGGCCGTTTTGATAATAGAAAGGAACGGAGGTGTCCTGCCAGCCCATGTCGTCCACCAGAAAGACCAGGACATTGGGCGTATTTTCCGCCAGAACGGAGATGATGAGAGATTTGCTTTTTTGTGTTCCATCGCCGGCGGTCAGCGTCAATGTGTAGAGAGTTGTTTCCGTCGGTTTGACCCGGAGAGTGCCGGCTCCGTTTTCACTGGTGATGGCGATGTTTTTTCCGTTGGCCGTCAGTTCCAGGTTTTGCGCTTTGACGGTGCTCCAGGTCAAGGTGGCCTCCTCATCCGCTCCGGGAACTACCCTTTTTTTATCCGACTCAAATACAAGGATTTCCGGTTCCTGTTTCTTGAAGGTTACCGTTACTTCCGCCGTGGATTTCGTTCCGTCCTCTCCCCGCGCGTTCAGCACATAGGTAGTCGTTTGTTCAGGGTTGACCGTGATCGCTCCCGTGCCGTTTTCCGTGGTGACGGGAATGTTTTCACCGTCTTTTGTGTTTAAGGTGACTTCTCCGCATTTCCAGGTTTTCCAGCTTAGTTCCGCGCCCGCGGCGCTTCCTTCCATGATTTCAGGCGGTGTAGCGGTGAAGGAGATGATGCCGGGAGCAGGGGAGATCAGGCGCACGGCGTTGATGGCGGAGCGGGTGGAGTCCGCTCCGTTGCCCGTGATGGTGATGACGCCGTTAACAACAGGAACATACCGCAGGGTGACCTTGTTGGCTCCTTCGTTAAATGTGCCGGAGAAGTTTTCCCTGTCCTGGATGGTTTTCACCATGCCGTTGACCGTATAGAGCATGTCGCGGTCTGTGGTGTTGCAATCCCCGTAGATTTCCACATGGCAGTATTCCGCCATGGAGTCGGGGAGCTGGGAGATGACTACATTTTCCGTGCCCCGGATTCCGGCCCAGGAGTCCATGAGCAGGTAGTCACGGTTTTTGTCGGCGGCAAACGTGCCGTTGCTGAAGCAGTAGCCGGGATTGTTGAAGGATATGGAGGCCTGTGTGGCTGTTCCACGAACAGTTTTCAGGCCTGTTGCCGAGGTTTTGGCCGCCGCCGTCGGAGTGATGAAGTTCCATGTTTCCCCTTCCTGCGCCAGTGTTCCGGGCTGGGCATTCAGAAACGCCGCTTCCGTAGCCACGGTTCCGTTCAGGACGCCGATACCTATTTCTTCCGCATTCAGGGAGCCCGTACCGGCCAGGAATAGAAGGAGAGTTGTCGATATGCCGCGGAGGAATTTCATGAGATTCAAGGAGCGCCTGCGTTCCATATTCCTTATTCTAACAAAAAAATGTATATTCTCAATGGGGAATCCCTCCGACCGGATGATTCCGTAAAAAGAAATCAATGGAGACCGTCATTGTTGCGGCCTCCATTGATGAGAGAGCTTGAGTCGCATTAAGCCCGGCGGCGGCGCATCGCCAGGACTGCGAGACCCAGCAAGCCGAGAGAGGCCGTGGCGGGTTCCGGGATGCTGGATAATGCAAGAGCGTTGATGTTGCCGGTACCGTTTGAGGTCAGACTCAGCGTGGTGTTGTCCTTCGTGACCGTAAAGGTGTATTCCACCAGAGCCCATTCTCCTGCTCCAGATTCCGAGAATAACGTCGTGCCGGAAAGTGAGGCATTGGAACCGGCCGAATAGTCAAGCAGGGTGGCGGAGAGACCTTCTATATTCCCGGTCAAATCATAGGTTGAAGAGGCGGTTCCAAAAGAGTTGCCGCGTCCTACAAGCATGGTCAGCGTATAGATTCCGGCGGAGAGTCCCCGCATCTGCATGGTGTAAGAGCCGGAATTTTTATTGATGCATCCTCCGTTGTTGCCCGTTGTGATGTCGGAACCGAATGTGTCAAAAAACTTGCTGGAGTTGTCAGGATTATGGGAACTTTGAATATTGTCTGCTGTCAGGACGCCTTGGCCACCGCAGGCCCCTGCTCCTGTTACCAGAGTGATACCCGTAGATGAACCATCGAAGTTTTTGAGGGCGCCGCTTGTATAACTGCCCCCTGAACTTCCGGTTTTGATCAGATTTACTTTGCCCTGTTCTCCAAGATAGGTGCCATCCATGGAGGATGTACCTTGAGCCAGGGAGTTTACGCCGAATGTTATCACCACCGTGGCCGCTTGAACCGCGATGGAGGAGAGTGTGATGAGGGCCGCCAGGAATAATGTTTTCTTCATAGACAGACTAAAATATGTGGTTAATGGTGGCGAGTTGACCGCCACTCCATTTGTCAATAGCGGATTAGAAATTCGCTGAAAATCCGATGAATCCATTTTAATGTAAAAAAATCATATATCTTTTATAATCAATCATTTCATTTTTTATATAACATCTACAGCACTTGAGAAGCAGCAGTAATAGACTGGTCCTCCTTTCTTGGCAGGCTATAAATAATGCATTGGAAATGAACATGAGAAAAAGAAAATTCTGGCTTTTTATATTGACTTCGAATTTCTAATCCGATTCACAGGGAAGAAGTAATATATTCATTAGATTAATCGTTTTTCTGTGGAAAGCAGGTTTCATGCGATCAATAACAGCATGAGCCGGAAAAAGTGCTTATTCCAGCCGTGGGAGCAATTTGAAGGAACCCCGGATGGTTCCTTTGTGGGCTGATATCCCATGAAGGGAGATGCTGCCTGATCGAATTCATTCTGACGGAGAAGAATAAAAAAGCCGTCCCGGATCAGGGGACGGCTTTTCACGGTTAAGGTTGTATTTGCTTTATGCTTCCACAGCCTTGGAGAATTCCTCCACCGTGTCACAGGTGCAGATCAGGTTGCGGTCTCCATACACGTTGTCCACGCGGCCAATGTATGGCCAGAATTTGTGGACGCGCAGTCCGGGCACCGGATAGGCCGCCTGGCTGCGGGAGTAGGGGTGCTTCCATTCGTCGGCTGAGACCATTTCCGCCGTGTGCGGGGCATTTTTAAGAACGTTGTCTTCCTTGTCCGCTCCTCCGTTGATAACGGCCATGATTTCCGCATGAATATGCTCCATGGCTTGAATGAAGCGGTCCAGTTCTTCCCTGGGTTCCGATTCGGTGGGTTCCACCATCAAGGTGCCGGGCACGGGGAAGGACATGGTGGGGCCGTGGAATCCGTAGTCCATGAGCCGTTTGGCGATGTCGTCCACGGTGAGGCCGGCGTCGTGGGTGAGCCGGCGCGGGTCCAGGATGCATTCATGAGCTACCAGACCCTTGTTGCCGGAGTAGAGGACCGGGAACCTGTCTCTTATACACATCTCCGAGCCCACGAGACGGAGCTACATCTC
>ENA-OYXS01000521-OYXS01000521.1-human-gut-metagenome-genome-assembly--contig:-NODE-521-length-14759-cov-33.800871_pt1 | contig 14759 bp, 16 predicted proteins | sample MGYA00243240_ERZ653429 | MGnify/ENA primary metagenome ERZ653429 (study PRJEB26926, sample SAMN06164958) | human gut metagenome | biome: ENVO:00009003; feature: ENVO:2100002; material: ENVO:00002003... | reverse complement strand
TGAAAAAGGTAATGGCGGAATGCGGAATAGAGAAGCAAATCTCCTACCATTGCGCTCGTCATACGTTTGGAACACTGGCTCTTAGCAAGGGGATGCCCATTGAAAGCGTGAGCCGTGTTCTGGGACACACGAACATTGTCACGACTCAAATCTATGCGAAGATAACCACGCAGAAACTTGACAATGACCTGACGATGTTCGGCAACAAGCTGAACGCATCGTTCGGAAGTGTAACCCCATAACCAAGCATAGCCATGAAACGAAGCATCATAACAACAGACGGTAACATCATCATGCCGACCGACATTAGCGCAACCGCCATGAGCGAATGGGAACTTTGCGACCTGTTCGGAGTAACCGCCCCGACATTCCGTGCAGGGCTGAAGGCTCTTTGCAAGAGCGGAGTTTTAAGGGAATACGGGATAAGGCGAAGCATACGGGTATCCGATAATTGCTGTATGGAGGTTTACAACCTTGAAGCGATAGTTACCCTCGCTTTCCATATCGGCACATTCGGAGCGGAACGGGTACGCAATGCCGTTCTTGAAATACTGTACCTGCGAAAAGAGAAAACAAGCATCTTCTTCTCGCTGAATACCAACGGTATATCCAAATCCGAATACTTCTCGTAGCTGAATGCCTGACATAATTCACTCGGTAAGTCAGTAATTCATTAAGTCAGTACGACAGACGCTCTGATTTTTTCTCCCGAAAAGCGTAATCCGACATTCGCTTTTCGGGAGTTTTCCGTTTGCACAACCCGTTTCCTGTCCCAAACCATTGAAAGTTTTTGTTTCGGGGGCTATTTGTCACCATTCTGCCGTGTTTTGCATAACAACCTATCCGATAATTGATTATATTTTTGCAGCTGGTAATTTTCAAACTTAAAACCATTTGATTATGTCAGCTATCGAACAACAGGACAGCCACAGACCGCCATCGGATGGCGGCATGGCAAAGGAAGAGTTTATCCGAGTGGGGACAACGCTCTATAAGATTGTGGAGCAGCCCAAACTGAACGGAGGGTATATAAGGAAACGCATCGCATGGAACAACGAGACCCTGCGACAGGATTACGGCAAGGATTACATCGGCAGAGTTCCCAAGTATGACGGCTTCTGCACAGTACCCGAACACATCGGCTACCGTTCCGTGGTCGGCAAGTTCCTTAACCTCTACGAACCGATAGACCACCGACCGCAGGAGGGCGATTTATCGCATATCCAATCTTTGGTACGGCACATCTTCGGGGAACAGTACGAGTTGGGGATGGACTATCTGCAACTGCTCTACCTGCAACCAATTCAGAAGTTGCCTATCCTGCTGTTGGTGTCGGAAGAACGCAACACGGGCAAAAGCACCTTCCTGAACTTTCTGAAAGCCCTTTTTCAGAACAATGTGACTTTCAACACCAACGAGGATTTCCGCAGCCAGTTCAATTCCGACTGGGCTGGCAAGCTCCTTATCGTGGTGGATGAGGTGCTGCTCAACCGCAGGGAGGATAGCGAGCGGTTGAAGAACCTCAGCACCACACTTTCCTATAAGGTGGAAGCCAAAGGCAAAGACCGTGATGAGATTGCGTTCTTCGCCAAATTCGTGCTGTGTTCCAACAACGAGCATCTGCCCGTAATCATAGACGCAGGGGAAACACGCTATTGGGTGCGCAAGATAGACCGCTTGCAGTCCGATGATACCGACTTCCTGCAAAAGCTGAAAGCGGAGATACCCGCCTTTCTCCATTTCCTGCAACACAGAAAACTGTCCACCGAAAAGGAAAGCCGGATGTGGTTCAACCCCACATTGCTGCATACAGAAGCCTTGCAGAAGATTATCCGTAGCAACCGCAATCGGCTGGAGATAGAGATGTCGGAACTGCTGCTTGACATTATGGTTGCAATGGATGTGGATAGCGTTTCATTCTGCCTTAACGACCTTGTCGTACTGCTGGTGCACTCGCAGGTAAAGGCGGAAAAGCACCAAGTGCGTAAGGTGGTGCAGGAGTGCTGGAAACTGACACCTGCACCAAACGGGCTTACCTACACCACCTATCAGGGCAATTACAACAGAAGTTGTCACTATGAGCCGATAAAGAGGGTGGGACGCTTCTACACCGTCACAAGGAAGCAACTCGAATCCCTGTAATACTATCATTTTTCTGTTGAATTGTTGAATATGGGTATAAATACACTGACAATAAACGATATACATTCTCAACAAAATCTCAACAAGCCAAAAGAGAAGTTGAGAGACCACCGACACCCGTTTGTGGATTTCTCTTTTGGCGAGCGGTTTGTTGAGAAGATGTTGAGAGGTTACGAGGCTGTATATAAACATATTACATTGACAATTCATCAAATCAACAAATTTTCATCAACTTCAAAACCGTATGTAATATGACAATCCAAGATGTAAAGCAAATCAAACTGGCAGACTATCTGCAAAGTCTGGGCTATACGCCTGTAAAGCAACAAGGCAGGAATCTGTGGTACAAATCACCGTTACGGGAAGAAACGGACGCATCGTTCAAGGTAAACACCGAGCTTGAAAAATGGTATGACTTCGGCATCGGCAAAGGCGGAAACATCCTCGCATTGGCAGCGGAACTCTACCGTTCGGAAGATGTAGCCTATCTGTTGAGACGCATAGAGGAGCGGACAGCATACATCCGCCCTGCATCGTTCTCTTTTGGCAGACAGCATTCCGACAATCGTACTTATCAGGGATTAAAGGTTGGAGAATTGTCCTCCCCTGCTCTTATAGCCTATCTGCAAGAAAGGGGAATAAACATCGGACTTGCCAAAAGAGAATGCAGGGAGCTTCGGTTTATGAATGCCGACAAACCCTATTTTGCCATCGGCTTTCCGAACATGGCAGGAGGATATGAAGTGCGCAACAGATACTTCAAGGGATGTGTCGCCCCGAAAGATATCACCCATATCCGACAGCAGGGCGGACAACGATGTATGTGTTACCTGTTCGAGGGGTTCATGGATTACCTTTCATTCCTTACCATCCGAGTAGAAAACAATCCGCAACACCCGCGATTGGACACACAGGACTATATCATATTGAACTCCGTTTCCAATCTTGCAAAAGCGGAAAGCATATTGGAGACCTACACCCAAGTCGGCTGTTTCCTTGACAACGACACGGCAGGACGGAACACTTGCAAGAAGCTGAAAGAGAAGTTTGGGGAACGGCTGCTTGACAAGTCAATGTACTATCGTGAGTATAAGGACTTGAACGACTACCTGTGCGGTAAGCCCTTGTCCCAATCGGCAGAGCCGATAAAGGAGAAGAAGCAAGTCCAATCCGCAAGGCGGATGATGCAGCCACCGAAAAAGAAAGGGGGATTTCATCTGTAATGTGCTCGTCTGCTTTCCGAAAGGTATTTAGACAGAAATACCATAGCTCAATAGGGCGTTTTCTTCACGCATTACTCCGTAACGCTAAAAACACCCTATCGAGCCAAAGGGAAATCCCTTTGGAAACCCTGTGCAAACGAGAGCAGAAGCCAAACTCGTTTGGATTATGCCGAGTGCAGCAAGGGTTCATTTGCATAATAAACCCTGTGAGCCGATGCCACAGGCAGAGAGAAGAAACATAACGATAACCGCAAAATAGAAATAAAATGGGATATTTTTCATTGGACATTAAGAAAGCAAAGGGTACATCGGACACCACTCAGTCCGACCATATAGAGAGAAAGATAATACCTAAAAACGCAGACCCGACAAGGACACATCTGAACAGGGTGCTTGTCGAATACCCCGATGGCGTTCACGGCAGGGATGAAGCGATTGCCCACAGACTGAACACGGCAGGCATCAGACGGAAAATCACACACGACCAAGTCCGTGTCGTTCGGGTGGTTTTGTCGGGTACGCACGAGGACATGATGAACATACAGGAAAAAGGAGAACTCGATGAATGGTGCAACGACAGCATCCAATGGCTGCAAGCCACATTCGGCAAAGACAATGTGGTTGCCGCACATCTGCACATGGACGAGAAGACTCCGCACATCCACGCAGCCGTTGTTCCCATCGTGACGGGTGAAAGGCGCAAAGCCAAGAAAGAGCAAACGGACGGTAAGCGCAAGTACCGCAAGAAAACAAATTCCGTCCGCTTGTGTGCCGATGACCTGTTCAACCGCCAGACCTTGGTCGCCTACCACGACAATTACGCAAGGGTGATGGCGAAATACGGATTGCAGCGTGGGGTACGGGGTTCGGAAGCACGGCACACCACCACCATGCAGTATTATAGGGACTTGAAAAAGAAGAATGAAGTCCTCGAAACTGAAACCAGACTGTTGCAGGAGAAGAAAGCCGAGGCGCAGGAGGAACTGAAGCAGGTGAAAGCGGAAATCCGTACCGACAAGCTCAAAAACGCAGCCACCGATACGGCAACCGCCCTTGCAAGCAGTGTGGGCTCTCTTTTCGGAAGTGGAAAGATGAAATCGTTGGAGCGCAGGAACGAGGATTTGCAAGACCGCATCCTTGAACTTGAAAACGAAGCCCGACAACGGGAACGGCAACAAGCCAAGCAGATACAGGAGATAAGAAACGCTTACGAGCAACAGCACCGCAAGCTGTCGGAGTTTGCGGATTTTGTCAGACGCTACTTTCCATATGTGGAGAAGCTGATGCCTATAATAAACTTCCTGCGTGACCGATTGAAGTTCAATGACGGAATAATCAGAAGACTGTGCGAGTTCAAGGAGGTCGGGATAAAAGGCGAACTCTATTCTTCCGAATTTAACCGAAGTTTTGATACCCGACACTCCGTCTGCTCTATCAAACAGGATGAAAACGGTAAATTCGATTTCAAGATAGACGGGGTTTCTCACGTGAACTGGTTCAGAAAGAAGATGAATGAGTTTAGAGAAGCCATCGGAATACCGAAGCCAAGACAGAATAGAAGTATGAAACTGTAAATCAAAAAAATCCGTGATAGTAGAATGGTATATCACGGATTTTTCATACTTTTGTATTGGATTGAGGCTACTCTTTCCAAAACATATTAGAATTAAGAAGAAGCGTTATGCTTATCTTGTACTTGAAAACGTAGGAAATTTTCAATTAGATGCAAGGATAGCATAGTGGTTCTCACGCATATAGCGTGGGCTACTATTGTTACATCTGCATCTATGGTTTCCTACGACCTTCAAGTAAGAGTGTGGCTTTGTAGTTCACGCTTTTTCGTAGGTTGGACTAAAATGTTTATTAAATATAATACAACAAATTATGAAGAAGTTGATTGTATCATTCGCATTTGTTTTAATTGCTTTGACATCGTATGCTCAAAGTAGTTCCGAACACCTTACCTTTAAGGGAATTCCCATTGAGGGAAGTATGACTGAATTTTGTCAGAAGTTAAAAGCTAAAGGATTCACTTCTATTGGCAGTGAAAACAATCTTGCATTGTTTATGGGAGACTTTACAGGTCGTAATGCAACTATAGGTGTAACAGCTACAGATGATGGGAAAAGTGTATTTGCCGTAGCTGTGTTGTTTGACCCAAGTGGTGAATGGAATACGCTTGTTAATACTTATAACTATTATAAAGATTTATACACCCGAAAATATGGCAATCCGACTATTTCAAAAGAGAAGAACCCTGCCCATTCGGATTCCAATACAGCTTTAATGGCAGAAGTTCATCAAGGAACTGTTGTTTGGGGTAGTGCTTGGGAGGTAACAGGAGGAAACATTGAATTATCGATAGAAAAAACTTCTGGTATTTATGAGGGTATGGTAATGATTCGTTATCGTGATTCTCAAAATGTAGAAACTAAAATTCAAAAAGATTTAGAGGATATTTAGTATCCAATGTATGCGACTTATTCAAAATGTATCTGGTACATGAATAAGAAATACAATCCGTTAATTGTCAAATAATAACATAACAGAATTATGAAAAAGCTTTTCGTATTATTCGCTTTAATGGTTATAGCTTTTACATCATATGCTCAAGTCTATAAAATGTATAAGACTCGGAACTATCATAATCAACTTCGCTTAAATACAATGACAGGCGAAGTACAACAAATTCAAGATGATGGTCAGTCTTGGGAAATTTGTAGTGCGAGAGAAATTTTAGGAGATAAAGAAGGACGATTTCGCCTTTATGAAACACAGAATATGTGGACATTCATAATGCTTGATACATATACAGGTAAGAATTGGCAAGTCCAGTTTAGTGTCAAGGGTGAGGATTACATGTTTGCTGCACCAATCAACATATTTTCTCTTGCATATCCTGAGAAGTCGTCAAATTGGACTAATAGATTTCAGATGTTTGCCACTGACAACATGTGGACATTTATATTGTTGGACTCATATAATGGACGACTATGGCAAGTTCAATATAGTACACAAGATTTAGACAACCTATTTTGTATTCCTATAAATAAATACGAATTAGTAGAAAATAACGAAAGGTGTATATTCTCTATTCAGCCACTGACAAGTATGTATCAATACTATCTTATAAACGATAATACAGGTGATATGTGGAAATTTCAGTGGAGTACTAAGGGGGATGATTATAGATGGATTGAAAGATTCAGATAAATATTACTTCCAATATGCAGCCATTGTTCATTTGGGTAATTTGTATAATTGCTATTTCGGTTATTGTAATAGCGATGGTACGAACACGCCTAAAAAACAAATCCAAAGAGCTTGCAGAAAAGCTAAACCATATATCTGCATATAGCGAGAAATCAAATTATGAGCAAGCAAAAGAGAGATTATCGGCTCTTAAGGAGGGGGCGTTTATAGATATTCCCTCAGACTTAAATAATGGCTTTTATGGCAGGGTAATCTCCGCAACGCAAGAAAAAGATTTCATCAATCATTATAAGGTACATTTCCAAGAGGCATATTCACTTCTGAAGAAACTTAAAGCCTTTAACATCACTCCATCAGAAACCATATCCAAATTCATTAACGACTTTGGAAGAATCAACAAACTTGTAAAACAACATAATGATGGTGTTATAACCTTTCTACTTGACACGCACAGGGACTTTTTCGACCATTGCCTAAAATACCCATTAGACAAGCAACAAAGACGCTCAATTGTTTCAGAAGAGGATAATTGTTTAGTAGTCAGCAGTGCAGGTAGTGGTAAAACCTCTTCAATTGTCGGTAAGGTTAAATATCTCACCGAAATCAAGGGTATAGCACCTGAAAGAATTTTACTTATCAGTTATACCAACAAAGCAGCAGCCGAACTAACCGAAAGAATGGCGACCAATGGATTGAAAGGTTACACATTCCATAAGTTAGCCATTGATATTATAGGCAAAACGACAGGTACAAAACCATCTATTTGCGACAATACAGATTCATTGTTTGTAGATATATATCACAAATTGTTAGATAAATCGTCTTTCAAGAAAAGTATAGTGGAATACTTTATTGATTACCAAACGAATGAAGCTGATTGGGAACAACGCAAGAATGAAAGACGGGAGCAATTATCAGGACTAAAGAATGTGCAGCTAAAGGCGATGTTCCCCGATATGGACGGCAGAGCCATATATGTGAGAAGTGAACAAGAACAAAAAATATGTTTTGCTTTGTCCTCGCTGGGAGTGAAATTCAGATATGAAGAACCATACGAACATCAATTAGCAGATGAGATGCACTCACAATATCGTCCCGACTTCTCAATATATTTTAAGCAAGGAGGAGTAACCAAACGCATCTATCTTGAACATTTCGGAGTTGATGAACACGGGCTTGTTCCTGCTTGGTTCGCAAAAGATAAGGGTATAACCTACGAAGAAGCCAATCAGAAATACAATGATGGTATAACTTGGAAGAAAACTGCTCACGAGAAATTTGGCACACAACTTTTAGTAACATCAAGTGCAGATTTCCATTATTCTGATATTAGGGATAAACTCCGTAAACTATTAGCTGAAGCAGGTGTACCAATTCAAGAAAAGACCGATGAGGAGTTATACGATTTAGTACTACCCAAAGGCAGCAAGCAGGAAAAGGCGTTTATACGACTTGTTGTTACTTTCGTTACATTGGTAAAATCAAGTTGTAAATCAGTTAAAGAGGTTTTAAAACAAGCCAAAAATGCAGATGATGAACGAAGTGTGTTTATCATCAAGAATATATTTCAACCTGTATATGAACGCTACATAAATGCGTTAAGCGATAGTAACCAAATTGATTTTACCGATGCTATTCTTCAAGCCACTGAGATATGTCGTACTTCACACCCTGTTGAATATGATTATATCATAGTGGATGAGTTTCAAGATATATCTGTTGACCGTTACAACTTCTTGAAAGTATTGCGAGAGGGTAATCCTCCTGCAAAGTTGTATTGTGTGGGTGATGATTGGCAGTCTATTTATCGTTTTTCGGGAAGTGATATGGCTCTATTCAATCAATTCCCCGAATATTTTGGAGCAACGGAGATAAACAAGATTGAAACTACATACAGGTTTGGAGAGCCTTTGGTTTCTTTATCGTCGAACTTTATACAACGCAATAAAGCCCAAATACAAAAGAATATCCATTCGTTCAGCTCAGAAATGAGAACCGAGTTGGAATTCTATGCTTATGATAGACGAGATTACTGCAATACGATAGGGCAACTTGTGGCTTCTATTCCATCGGATAAATCAATATTCCTATTGGGGCGTTACTCTTTTGATGATTACTACCTCTCTTTTATGTACCAATCAATTAAAGAGGGTAATAGATTCTACTATGTGATAGGAGGACGAAAAATAGAGTTTTTAACCGTACATAAGTCAAAAGGTCTTGAAGCGAATTATGTAATACTCTTACAATGCAATAAAGATACATACGGTTTCCCATCACAGGTGAGTGACGACCCTGTGCTTAACTATGTGCTCACTAAGAGCGACCAATTCCCATACGGAGAAGAAAGAAGATTATTCTATGTTGCAATAACAAGGGCTAAGATAAAAACGCTTGTATTATACGATAAGCGTTTCCCGTCTGTATTTGTGGATGAATTCTTGCACCCCGAAAAGGTGTCAGAAGAAAGCTATGTAAAGCACCCTAACGCCAATAAAAGATGGACAAGAAGTGCAGACCAATTTTTATTGAAACTGCACAATGAAGGTAAGAGTGTCAAATATATTGCAAACAAAATGGGTAGAAGTCAAACTTCGATTGTAATGCGATTAAACAAACTAAAAAAATAGTCGAACTTTTTCTTTGATGTACCTTGTGTACATCGGACTATTCTATTATTTTTGTACACAGAAACGAGTTACTTGAAAGCAATTCAAGGTAGAACGCAGCAGATTGTACCGTTGCCAAGTCATTACCTCAAAAACGGGTAATTATCCCAAAGTCCTTTGTATAAGGTACTAACAGAAGTTTTCCAGAATTAAACAAAAACTTTGGTTCATTGATCGCCTGTGATAAATCCAAAACATGGTTTTTATATTTAAATCTATCCTCTGTTATTTCCGCTTTGAACTTCATTTGCTCTGCAGATAGTTCTTGTAATACATTCACTCCCATAATCAGCCCTCCGTAAATAGATTAAATTGCGTGTCCTGTGGTTTACGTTGCCACTTTTGAGGGTCTGCCGAATAGTGTTTTGCCTTAAACCTGGTTCTTCTATCACGAGCAATATAAATAGCTTGCAGTAACCCCATATTTTCCAAATCTCGGACGTACCAAGTGATACAGTTGCGAAGAACACCAGTAGCAAAGAAGCAATCAAGTGTTGTTCCTACCGTATAGCGGAAATATTCAAGAACCTTGTTTAAGTCCTTGGGGTTATGTACATTTGTGGTGGCGTTGGGGCGGCTTTGGTCGCCTTTTTTCTTTTCTTCCATAGCTTAGCCCTCCATAAGTTTAGTTACATCGGATAAGCGATAGCGCACCTTGCCACCAACACGTACCTTAGTCAGATACCCGGTTTTGTCCCATCTCCATAGCGTTGAGATGTCAACCCCTAAATGTTTAGCCGTTTCGTTGGCAGTTAAATACTTTTCCGGCTGGGACGTGTCTTTGGACTTGGTTTCTTCGCACCATTGCAGGAACGCTTCTTTAAGGTCAAGCGCATTGATTACTAATTGTACATTTGCGCAACTGTCTAAAATTGAAGATATATTCATAACGAATAATTTTAAGTAGGGTATGACTTCATATCCTTTCTGTGGGCAAAGCTACATAACAATGAAAAGGTATAAAACAAATGTAGGTGTACACAAGTGTTTGTACACCTGCATACACCTACACATCAAAAAAATGCAATTTTATGAGAATATCACTATTCTATTTGCCCTATCAAGCGCATTGACATTGTTATCACTCATGTAGTTAGAAATAGCACTCCACGAACCTTTTAACTCAAATTCGCTTTCAAATTCTTTTTTCGTTGGATTCCTTGTTATGTAATTTTTTTGTCGTGCATTCAGCAAAACTGCACCTACATCTGCACCGCCTTTCTCGTCTATGAGTCTATGAAGTCTATCTAACAGTTTTTCTTCGTCCTTATATTGAATAATTCTTCTAAAATTGGCCTTTTGTACTAACGGTTGTTTCGTCTGTTTAGTGGGGCATGTTGTTTGTTTATCATCGTTTTTATAATAATCTGCTATTTCTAAAAACACTTTGCATCTATAATCTAAAAGACTAAAAGATTTCATCCACTCTCCATACTTTGACACAATTCTCCCATCGGACAGAAAGGAATAAGGGTTGTTTCCGGTTTGATAATATGCTATCAGTTCCGGAAGTAATAAACACTGTTTTTCTTTTTCTTTGTATAATTGTCTATACTTCTTCATTCCTTCAAGCATTTTCATTACAAACAAGTCAGGAACGCTTTTTTTCATTTCATTGTTTATCAAACAAGAAAGTTCTTCGTGATAAACACTAAAATCGAGCAATAAAGGATGTACACCACCTAACAACATAGAAAAACGAAAATCGGGGTTATTAACATAGTTAAATAGCTTCTTCTGAACAAATTGGGGTATTATGTTTTTTTTGAAATCTATCTGTTCAATCTCTCCCCTGCCTATAAATCCCCGTATTTCATCGTCTATATTCTCTAAACCAAAATTTATCGTATTTAGCCGGTAGGAATATTCTTGCGGTGTTTTCATCGGTGCATAAGTTTTCATAACGATCTCCTTTAATCTATCAACTTAATAACTTCTTTCTTTACCTTATCGTCAATTGCTCGATAGCGGGCAAATGCTTTGCTTCCCTCTGCGTGTCCGCTCATGGATGCAATCAGATTGGGGGCTTGGACTTTTTGATACAGATTGCCGACAAAACATCTTCGTGCCATGTGGGATGAGGCTACTTCATTGATAGGTCGCTGAACTTCTTTGCCTGATATACTATCTACTACTGTTACATTACGAGTAATACCGCATACGGTGAATATCTCTTTGATAGTGTCATTGTACTTCTGTGAACTGATAAAAGGCAGAATTAGCCCTTTCTTGGTCTTCCCTTTGTATCGGTTAAGTATTTCCATTGCTCGATTGTTAAGGGGAACACTGACCGTCTTTTGGTTTTCTCCCTTTGTTTTGGTGGGGATGTATTCCACCGCTCCATCAATGATATTGCTTTCGGTAAGTCTCATTAAATCAGATACACGACAACCAATGCAGCATTGAAAAATAAAAATATCTCTTTGGACAGCCAATGCAGGACGAGCGGACAAATCAAAATCTGCAATTTGGTTACGTTCCTCCAGCGTAATATAATAAGGCGTGCCATACTTTTCCGATGTTACACCTTCATAGCTCTTAAATGGGTCATTTGTAGTCTTTCCCTTTTCAATTGCCCAATTATAGAACGCTTTTAGCTTATTGAATAGGGCGCAAATCGTATTGTTTCCACGTGGTTTCGGTTTTGGACTTTTACGTTTCGTGTCTGTTGAGGCTGGTATCTTTTGAAAGATATTCGGATATTCTTCAAGCAAAGTATGTTCATTGCGTAGGAATGATTCTATATCTCCCAACGTTTCATTGTTAATTGTGTCAATATCAAGAATGAAGTCTTTACGCTGCTTGTCTGATAGTCGGACAAACATTTCATATCGTTTAAGTGCACGTACCAATACATCAAAGTTCTTTTTCCATACGCCTGACTTGTCGCCCTCACGCTTGCCGTTGATTTTCTTTTTAGAGTTATCACGAAAATCAGTCATGTAATCGAAGAAAGGGCGTTTATTAGCCTTGATGCTTTCGGTCTCTATCTCTTGGCGTTCCTTTTCTATTAATGCTTTGATATGTAGGTAACTTATATCTTCAATATTGGTATTGTCTTTATTAATAAGTCGGACAGAGGTAGTTATCCAGTCCGTTGTGAGTTCATCTTTATGTTTCTCGGAAGTGACATCGCATATTGCCTGCAATCGCTCAATATAAAGCGCGAACTTCCGCTTAACTTCTTTCAGGTCTTTAATTTCGGCAAAATTCTGTGTGCCCTCTCTTGGTACATCAATCTCATAACGTCTGCACCTGTCTGTACTGTCTAAAGAAATAAACCTTTGCGGATTGAGATAAAGACCACTTCTAAATTGTGGTCGGAAAGTTTTAGTAACATAGAGCCTAACTATAAGTTCCGCCTTTCCGTCATCACGTGTTTTTGATAGCTTAATATAGTCAATCTTTGCCATATCAGAAATATTTTAATCGCTATACAAAGATAATGCAAAGTAGTGACACAGGAAAGTTTTGTGTCACCAAAATGTCACTTCGATAAAATTAGATGCAAAAAGAATGAGATTTTATAAAATGCAGATTTGTAGTAACTTGCTGATATTCATTTGCATTATGTCTCATGGCGTTTTATTAGATTTTGTACTATGTCTTCCCGCTTCGAGTACTTGAAGGGACGAACGGTGATTTTCACTGTTCGTCTCTCTTTTTTTATCTTCATTATTCGTTGGAAATGAGTAGTTTAGCAGAAAGAATTGATTGACGGTTTTAGGTTCAATATGCTCGTTATTTTTGTCGTAGATAAACCCGTCGGGAAATACCAATTTTTGTAACCTCCTTCTTCCTTCTAATCCTTGTAATTCCCATAAATTGAATAAGTTAGAGCGCATTGAGAACGCATAATCAATGAATTTATCAAGGTTCAATATTTCTGTGTTCACCTTTGAATATTCTACCTGCAAACTTCTGATTTCTGCTTCTAATCTCGTCATTACCTTTACGCAAATTTCTTGTTTCTTTGTGTCGGAACAAAGTGCATAATTGGTTTCGACTTGCTCCAGTTCTTTTTCCTTTGCTTTGATATTGGATTTTATAGACTGAGCTCTTTCTTTATTCATGTTATCAAAGGTAATGGTTAGTTGTGTTTTAGGAGTTCTGATACCTTATCAGATAGAGAGTACTTGTTTACTTCCTCTTCAAAGGCTTCATGTACATTTTTGGTTGAACTGTTATACTTGCATCCTTTGCGGCTACAAACATAATAACCAATATCAGTACGCCCGAATTTCTTTCGCATCTTAGTTGATATACTTGCGGATAGATTATTGCCACAACAGGGACATTTGATGCTGCCTAGTAATGGTGCATACTCTTTATCTATCTTTTGTTCATATCCACTATGGTTTTTGAATAACTCTCCATTTACTTTCAAGAAAATTTCTTTTGGTATCAATGGAGGATGATTTCCTTGTACAATTATCCCCTTGCAAGAATTTATGTGCCATATAGCCACAATAAAAAGTGTTCTTGAACAGTTCTGATAGCTTCTGTTTACAGATATGGAAACCTTCTGCTGCCAGTCTATGCCTGATTTCTTCGTTAGATAGTTTGTTATTGGCTTTCCAAAGGAATGCTTTTCTTATTAGTTTTCCTTCTTCATTGATGGTTATAATCTGCTCTTTCTTTGTTGTTTTTTGCTCATATCCTCTTGGAACTTTACCAATCCATTTACCTTTTAGTAATGCTTTTACGCTGTTTTCAACAGTTGTTGCTCTCTTTTCGTCATTTTGAAACCTTGCATTTGCGAGTTCCATGAGTTGCATATACTTTCCGACTGGTGTACGTGGGTCATAATTTGATGTTGCAGATACTACGTATGCTCCTCTAGCTTCTACTTCTTCAATAATGGTTGTGCTTCCCGTTCTACTGAAACGGGAGGTACTGAACACTATTACGGTTTTTACTATCTGATTGCTGCCTTTCTTATTGCTCTGTTTGATGAAGGTTAACATACGGCTAAACTCCTTGCGTTCTTTATCGCTTTTAGCTGATTCGTAGGTTCCTCCAAACTCACCTACAATATTGTATGAGCGTGTGTTTGCATATTCTCTGCATTTATCTATTTGAGCCTCTGGACTTTGATCGTCTACTTGTTCACTGGAACTAACACGAGTATAGATGATGGCATTGCCGCCTACTTGTTCTTTTTGTTGTTTTTTGCCTTTAGCAAACCTTTTAATTCAAAATTTTCCATATTGTGCATCTTTTTTGTTATATGCCTCATAGCTCAAAACTGAAAAAGCATATAGTGGATCAATTAATTCTTTTGCATCCTCTTGGGATATTCCTTTGAAGTTGCGGTTCTCTTTGATGGTATCTAAGTTTAAATACTGTGCATTCATATTGTATTTCTATTACAAAGTTCATTATTAGTAAATTAAAAGGGAAAAGAAAGTGAATGTTAAACTTCCTCAATGCAGACGTAGGCACCAATGTCCTTTCCAAACAGGAGCCAGTTCTCTGCGTGAGCAAGCTGATCCCAGTGTAGGTAATCACT
>ENA-OYXS01000501-OYXS01000501.1-human-gut-metagenome-genome-assembly--contig:-NODE-501-length-15118-cov-7.076612_pt1 | contig 15118 bp, 17 predicted proteins | sample MGYA00243240_ERZ653429 | MGnify/ENA primary metagenome ERZ653429 (study PRJEB26926, sample SAMN06164958) | human gut metagenome | biome: ENVO:00009003; feature: ENVO:2100002; material: ENVO:00002003... | reverse complement strand
GAGTATTATTATATAAGATTAAAAACGGGCTGAAAAAAAGAGTCCGACAGGTATTGGAAGTGTACGATTTGGATTTTGAAATTAAAGACAAGTATGATATTGACGATCTTCTCGAAGTGACGAGGATACTCAGAAGCGAGAACGGCTGTCCGTGGGACAGAGAGCAGGATCATAAGTCGGTCAGGATGAATGTTCTGGAGGAGGCTTATGAGGTGATGGAGGCTATCGACGCAGATGACGCCGCAATGCTTAAAGAAGAACTCGGAGATCTGCTTTTTCAGGCGGTTTTTCACTGCGAGATCGAAAAAGAGCGTGGCAGGTTTGAATTCAACGATATATGCGACGATGTCACAAAGAAGATGATATATCGTCATCCGCACGTTTTCGGAGATGTAAATGTCAATAATTCGGACGATGTTCTTAAGAACTGGGACAAGCTCAAAAAGAAATCCAAGCACCAGGACACCGTTGCGGATACCCTTGACAGCGTGCCGATGGTACTGCCTGCGCTTATGCGTGGCGAGAAGGTTTTCAAGCGTGCGTCAAATGCGGGCGTAGCGCTTTCCGGTACAAGTGAAGCCGTTGATCTTGTGAAAGAAAAGCTCGCAAGCCTTGAGTTGGCTATTAATGACAAAAACGAAGCGCTTACCGAAGATAATTTTGGGGAACTTTTACTCTCTTGCTGTATTTTATCACGTTTTATCAAAAAAGATTGCGAAAAAGCCTTGACTTTTGCTGTAAATAAGTTTATAATGCGTTTTAGAGAGCTTGAGAGTAATACGAGGTCGCAAGGCAAAACGCTCGACAATCTGTCAGATGAGCAGATAAAAGCGCTGTTTTTAAATTCTGATTAACCGTAAAGCAATTAGTCGGTTGACCGTATTACGTCTGTTAGCTTTTATGCTTAACAATATTAATAATTTTAATTGGAGGATTACTCAAATGACAAAAGCAGAATTAGTTACAATGGTTGCTGAAAAGGCAGATCTTACAAAGAAGGATGCAGAAAAGGCAATCTCAGCTTTAGTTGAGAGCATTTCAGAAACACTTGCCAAGGGCGAAAAGATCCAGCTCGTTGGTTTCGGTACATTTGAAGTTCGTGAGCGTGCAGCTCGTGAGGGCGTTAACCCCCGTACAGGCGACAAGATCAAGATCGCTGCTTCTAAGGTTCCCGCTTTCAAGGCAGGCAGTGCTTTAAAGGATGCAGTTGCTAAGTAATTAAGTCTGGTTCAATAGCGGAGGCGGTATTTTTACAGCCTCCGTTTTTTGTTTTGTTTTAAAGGAAAGGTTTATTATGCGGCTTGATAAATTTCTTAAAGTATCACGTCTTATCAAAAGAAGAACAGTGGCAAATGAGGCGTGTGACGCTGAAAAGGTTTCGGTAAACGGTAAACCTGCAAGAGCCTCTTATGATGTCAAGGTCGGAGATGAGATTGAGATAAATATGGGCAAAAGCCCGCTTAAGATCCGTGTTCTTAAGGTAGTCGAGGTAGTCGGCAAGGACGGAGCCTCAGACCTTTACGAAGTGGTATAAGCATAATACGGACATACCCCGAATATTATTTATCATGCGGTAAATAACATTCGGGGGTGTTTTTTATGGAAAAATCACTGCAGAAGCTGACGCTGACCGACAGGAGAAAGCTGGAGGTGGGCGGAGTGCTTGAAATCATTTCCTATGATGATGAGAACATAACTATGTATACTGCGCTCGGCAATCTGCGTATCGGCGGAGAGAATCTTGAGGTGGGTACAGCGTTCAGTGAAAACGGCACTGTTGAGATAACGGGATACATACGCACGATACATTTTTGTGACGGCAAGTCAAGATATGCGGATAATTTCATATCAAGAATATTCAGGTAGGTGGGTGTATGAACGAAGAAACATCGCTGATGTGGCAGATTGCCTGCTTTTGCGTCTGCGGGGCATTGCTGGGAGTCTTATATGAGCCGCTTCGCATATTACGTCTGATAATCCCTCACCACAGCTTTATAACGGGAGTGGAGGATACTGCTTATCTTTCCTTGTGCGGCGTTGTCCTGTTCGGGCTTTCGATGGAAACGGGAACCGGAAATTTCCGCCTTTCGTATCTTTTAGCCGCCTTCGTCGGAGGGGCAGTGTATTTTCTTACTGTGGGCAGGCTTATAAAGATTATTTATTCTGCCGTGATAAAGACCGTTTTCAAGGCGGTGAAACTGATAGGAAGAAAACTGCTGCGGCCTGTCATAAGGTGCTTTGTGTCAATTGCACATAAATTGATGCTGCCTTTTGTTAAACTTTACGAAAATATTGACGCTAAAATGAAAAAGCATAAAGCGGACTTGAAAACCTCTCCTGAAATGTTATATAATAATATTAATAATCACGGAAGGAATGAGATGTCAGTTGGCAACAGGATCGAAGGCAAAATCGGGAAAATTCAATAAAGTAATGCTTATACTTGCACCGTTGCTCGTAATTGCGCTTGTTATCTGTGTTTATAATTTCATCTCGATACAGGTGGAAATAGCACAGAAGAACGAGGAACTGGCAAAGCTCACCGCCCAGGTAGCCGAAGTGGAGAACGAAAACAAAATGCTGAGCAGATATTCCGATGAACAGTATAAAGTTGAGTATATCGAAACTATCGCAAGGGATAAGCTGGGTTATGCGAAGCCGGAGGAGCGGATATACTACATTGTTCCTGCTGATTGAATAATATGAACAAATGAGGCTTTCACGTTTTTGTGAAAGCCTCTGCTTATATAAAGTCTTTTATTTGGATATGCTTCTGTTATATCATTCAGCTATGACTATTATAACAGACTACCGATAGTTCTGTTTGTCGGATAGCCGCATTGTTTTTATTTGCACTGCTATTTATTACATTTGCTATCATTTTCTTTTTTTTTGTAGGGGAGGCGGCTTGCCCCTCCCGTTGCACTAACTTCTAACCATTCACCGAGTTTATAATCTGTCAACTATCAACCGTAACCCAAAGCTTAAATTCCTTGCAAATTGTTTATGATAGGCACTACAATATTTCGGGAGGGGCGAGCTGTATAGTGTGATAACATAGTTTACAGAATGTGCAAGGACATAGTTTACATATTTATGATAAAATAGAGGCATAAAATTCGAAAGGAGTCAAAGTTTATGCCTTGGGAAGAGAAAGTAATAGTAACTATGAGAGAAGAATTTGTAAAAAGAGTGTTGTCACACGAAAAAAGCAAAGCCGAATTGTGCCGGGAATATGGAATAAGCCGACCCACCGGTGACAAATGGATTGAACGTTACCTGAACGGTCAACCGCTATGTGATCAAAGTAGAGCACCGCATATTGTTGGTAACAAGACAAATGATGAAGTTGAGAAATTCATTGTAGAATACAGGAAAAAGTATCCTGCGATAGGTGCAACTAAAATACACCGTATGCTCCGTGATGAGGGAATAACAGATATTCCTTGTCCAAGAACCATCAATGATATTTTTAAACGCAATGGGTTGATAACAAAGGAAGCAAGTCAGATTGCAACGCCTTATGTCAGATTTGAAAAAAGTGAACCCAATGAAATGTGGCAGGCTGATTTTAAAGGACATTTTGCCATGAGAAACGGAGTAAGATGTCATCCGCTTGATATCATTGATGATTGCTCAAGATTCAGCCTTTGCTGTGCACCGCTCGCCGGGGAAACATACATAGAGGTAAGGCAGCAAATGGAGCATATTTTTTTGAAATACGGTATGCCGTTTTCATTTCTTTGTGATAACGGCACACCATGGGGAACATCTCAGTCTACGGGATTTTCAAGATTTGAAGTTTGGTTTATGGAGCTGGGAATATTGACTTTACACGGGCGCATATTCCATCCGCAGACACAGGGCAAGGAAGAACGGTTCAACGGCTCATTAACCAGAGAATTTTTAAAGTATGAAAGCTTTGAAGATTTTGAAGACGCAAAAATAAAGCTTGACAAATACCGTGATTTCTACAACACAAAACGTCCGCATTACGCATTAAATCTTGACACACCGGCAAAACATTACCATCCGAGCGAACGGGCATACACGCCCGACATATCAGAATGGGAATACAGCGATGAATATAAATTGAGAAAGGTAAAAGAGAGCGGATATGTCACCATAAGAAATCAAGGTTATTATTTAAGCGAGGCGTTTAGCGGAAAAACTATTGCTGTAAAAGAATCCAATAAAGGACAGCATCTCATAAATCTATATTTCAGGCAATTCAGAATAGGACAGATAGATATAGAAAAGAGAGTGTTTACCTTTAAAAAAGCTTATCTAATCGAAAATGACCCACGTTTCGCCGAGGCGAAACATAAAAAATGAACTTTCCATTCGGGCTTCGCCCTCATTTCAAGTTCATTTTTATGTTCGTTTGTTATTGATAACATGTAAACCATGTGCTTGCACAAAGTGTAAACCATGTTACTCTTGACACAAGCCCCTCCCCTACAAAAAATTTTCGATGATATTAATTTTTCTTATAGCTTTGCAATGAAACCAAAGTCGTAATTTACATCAACAACGGAACCCCGCCGTTTCGCTATCCGTCGCTAAATTGCAACATTTTCAAAGGCGGAATTTGCTGCGGCTCACAGCCGCAACGTCACATTGCCGCCCCGCCGGTAACGAAAGTTACGCCGCTGTCAAACCTTTAAAACGGCGGAATTTGCTATGCCCCACGGGCATTAGCGCTTGAGGTTTACTATTTCTTCGAGCATCGTGTCCGAAGTGGTGATGATTCTTGAGTTTGCCTGGAAGCCTCTCTGCGTGATGATCATATCGGAGAATTCCTGCGACAAATCAACGTTAGACATTTCGAGCGCACCCGATACTACAGAAGCAGAACCGTTTTCGCCTGCAATGTTTACCTGAGGCTGACCCGATGAAAGAGTTTCTCTCCAGTAGGAGCTTCCCACCTGCTCAAGACCGTTGGGGTTATCGAATGTAACAATATCAATTCTGCCGAGCATTATGATACCGTGTACGCTGTGTATACCGTATATAGTGCCGTCCTCATTGATATATACGCTGTCAAGATCCTTTACCGTCTGCGTAGCCGCAACACGTCCGTCTGTCATCTTGATATTGCCCAGAAGCTCGACCATATCAGAGTAGAAGTTGTTCGAGCCGCCTGCAAGACCTACCTTGCCGTCTGTGGCAAGAAGCGTTTCAAGTGAGCCGTTTGCAGCGTCCCAGTCCGTACTTGTAACCTTAAGCTGATACTTTTCGTTACTGCCTGCCGCCTTGTCTACAGCCGTCTGTATGTCGGCTACCGTAGCACCGGGGCAAACGCTTATCGTAAGACCGTTGTCCGACCACTTTGCCGTTGTGTCTGCGGCATTCTTGGAATATCTTAAGTTTATCGTGTAGTTGTTTGCGTATTCTCCTGCGTTTACTGTCGTAAATGTAAGAGAAGCCTTTGTTGTTCCGTCGTCCAGCTTCATTGTGTTGGTAGCTGTCGTTGCGGGAATGTCTGCCGCAGGGGGCACCGTATCAAGCTCAAAGTGGAGCGGAAGTACGCCATCAATGCTTACACCGCCGTTTTCACAAGCACGGGTAACAGCGTCCTCAAGATCGTTGAGGTTTGTATAATCATTCTTTTCGTTCAGCTGTACAACGAGCTTGTTTCCGCTCATATAAGCGTAATCGCTGTTGCCTACCGTAAAGCCTACCGATATGTTGCCGTCCGGAGTCGCTGTATCTGCTGATACTGTAAGCGGATATGTACTGCCCTTGTATGTAATTGTCTTTGAGTAGCTGGCTTCGTTGTCAAGCACTTCGGGAACTACAAATGTAATTCTGTTGGATGATGCGTCAACGCCTGTTGCATCACCGCTTACGCCGAGTACCATATTACCGTTTGAGTCTACGAGGTTTCCTGCGTTATCAACGTTGAAAACGCCTGCTCTTGAATAGAAGATGTTGCCGGCTTCATCCATTACCTGGAAAAATCCGTCGCCCGATAAAGCACAGTCATAAACGCTGTCAGAATATGTGAAGCCCGACTGTCCCATTACCTGTCCGATAGCGCCTAGCTTAGTGCCGTAACCTACCTGAGAGGGATTTACACCACCCTGGAGGTTAGAACCTGCCGAGCCGTTCTTCTTAGTCTGGTAATATACCTCCTGGAAGGTAGTTACACTTGTCTTGAAGCCTGTAGTGTTGACGTTTGCAATGTTGTTACCTATAACGTCCATCTTCTGCTGATGTGTCTTTAATCCTGACACGCCCGAGAATAAAGATCTAACCATGATCTGTTCCTTTCTCCATCGTGCCGACCGTTCTTACCCGTCTGTCATTCGGGGTAAGGAATACTTCCTTTCGGTCCGGTATTACATAATTACGGTCGAGTCGATGTTCGTAAAAATATTTCCTTTTAAATCTTCCTGTGACATAGTTGTGATTACCGTGCGGTTTTTCACACTTACCACAAAAGCAGTCCTGTCTACGAGTACCAGTGTTTCGTTACTGCCCTTTTCTGCGGCTATCTCAATGCCGTCATTAAGTCTTTGCAGCATATCCGAGTCAAGTATCTCGATATTTCTGCTTTCTATACGCTTCATTGCGTGTTTCGAAAAGCCTACCGCCGAGTTTCTCGCATCAAGCTCGCTTTGCAGAGCCTGCGCAAATGTTCCTCCCGACTGTTGTGCGGCCTTTTCAGCATTCCCTGCTTTTGCGGTGTTAACGTTGCCTGTCGAAATCTGCAGATTCCGCAGCTTGAGTTCATTTATCAACATAACACTGCCGCCTTTTTATTTACTTGTTGCCCCCGGCGCTTCCTGCCGGAGCTTCCGTGTTCTTGTCAGCCGTACTTCCCGTACCCTCGCTGACGTGTACTATCTCGTCAATAGAGTAGAGATAATTGTCTATCACTATCTTTGCGTCGCCGTCCTGCATTTCTGCCGACTCGACCTTGCCCTTTGCATAGTAGAATTTGCCGTCGTCGCCGAGTACCTTTACCGTTACTTCCTTGCCCACATATCCCAGTGCCTCGGTCATCGTATGTAACGTACCCTTGCTTACCGTATCGCTTATCGCCTTTACCGCCGATAAATCATACTGCTTGCCGTCAACTACTACCTTAACATCGCTTCCGCTGATGTTCACTCCGGTGCATACGCCCGATAAAAGCGTTCCGTCGTCGCTCTGCGCATTCATTGTAAGCGTCTTTCCTACAAGACCTGCCGCATAGTTTGACATACTGTACTTCAGATTGTCCTGCTGTGCCTGTAATGCCGTGAACTGTGCCATCTGCGACACGAACTCGGTATTTGACGTAGGCTCAAGCGGATCCTGGTTGCTCATTTCCGCCATAAGCAGACTGAAGAACGTATCTGTGCTTATCGTATCGTTCTTGCCCGAATTCTTGAAAAGGTCCTTATACTTTTCGTGATTTGACTGTACACTCTGAAGACTTGAAATGTCTGCCATCTGTTATCCTTTCATGTCAGTCCGACCGATAAAAATCAGTCCATCGTCTGAATCTCCCCCAACAGATTTTCAAAGTCGTCCGTGTCATTCTTCTGCTGACTGTGCGACTGCTGTCTGTAAGGGTTCTTACTGCTGCCGTCAAAATCTCTCTGGAAAAGTTCCGCCTGTGAGGTTTCCACCTTGTACGAGGTAAGTTCCACATCGTCATTCTTCAGTGCATACGCAAGCTGCTGTGACTTTGCCTGTAAAAGCTCCTTCGCCGCCTGAGTTTCCGTCAGTATCTCAACCGTGAGCTTTCCGCCCTCATTTGCCATACGAACCGTGATTTTGCCCAGTGTTTCGGGTGTAAGCACAACTGTAAGCGTGCTTTTGCCGTTTGCCTTAGGTGTGTGTTCGCTCACAAACTCAGCCATATCGCTTATCGGTACTCTGAGAGTGCGGATTTCCTGCCCGTTTTCGTCATAACGGTTTTCTGTTCTTGCAAATACATCACTGCCCTTTGCAAGCATATCGCTTACCGCATTCTTGTCGGTAACCTTCTGCTCGGTTTCAAGGTCGCTGTCAGATCTTGTGACCTCGTTTCCTTTGGCTATCGCCCTCAGCTCATCGCTCTTGCTTTCGATGTTCCTCTTGGCAAATGCCATTCTCGGAGCATTGTCATCCTGCGTCTGTATATCTTGCTTTACGCTGTTGTCACCGTATTTTTCGTATGACGTTACCTTAAATTCAGCCTTAACAACCTCAGGACTATCTGCTTTTACACCGGATGTTTCCTGCCTGCCTGTTTTTCCGATAAAGCCCATCTTATCGACAAAATCAGTCTTTTCGGTAAAAGTCGTATCTGCCTTTGAACGTATATTATCCGCATCTGAAGACTTTTCGGCATTTCCGACAGCCACGCTTGCAAAAGCGTCTGGCTTGTCAGCCGCTGCAGCCACAGCATTTTCACCGGCAATGCTGTCTGAAGCGGTTTCCGCTTTGACGTTCGTCTGTTTTACAGTATCCGCAGAGTCATCGTTATTCATCTGAATTTCACTTGCAAAATCATTTACGGCGGAAATCTCTCCGTTTTGTAAACCGAGTGCCGTATTAACGTCATTCCCGTCTGAAATTCCGCTGAAAGCACCTTCTTCAGATAGCACATCGCCTATCGGACTGCTGACCTCAAGACCGCTCATGATCTGCATAAGCTCGCTGTTGTCCGTCTGCATTACATCAGCGTAAAACTGCATCGTACCGCCTTGCAGATATCCTGCAAGCTCGGCTGTTTTAAGCAGTTCCTTCAGCTCTTTTGCATTCTGCTCAAGCTCGTTCAACCCGCTTAATATCTCGCCGTTCATAACAGCCTTATTATCGGCATTCATTCGCACAGCTGAGTTCATATTGCACTGCTGACCGCTTGTTACCATAGCACCGAGCGTATCGGAGAAACCTCCGGCAGTACCGATTGCTGAGCCGTTTTGTACGCTACCTGCCGAGATTGTGGCGGCATTGCCTGCAAACGTTGTAACAACGGCAGGCAATACTGCTGTCCCATTCATCATATCTCACCCCCTTTCAGCACTATTCATTGTCAAAAACAATATATGCTTTTTAACAACTTTTATATATTTAACGTGTTTAAACCATTAAAATTTATGAAAATTGCACAGCTTTCCACCTTGTATTGTAACACATTTCGAACTATATGTCAACAATTTACGGTGTATTACCTCCGTTTGAAGGGCCGTTTGTCACAAATTCCTCTATGATCTGCTCCTGCTCCTTCTGCGAGGCATATCTGTACTCCTCAAGCTGTTTTTCCTCCAGCTTTTCAAGCTTCGAAACCTCTTTTGTAGCGTCTATGACCTTCTGAAGCTGAGTTTCAATTTCCTCACGCTTATGCGCCATAAGCCCCTTTATGCGATATATGTCCTGTTGCAAAGAGGAAACATATTTCTTGTGCAGCGATAATCTCATAGCGGTAGTGCCGCCTCGTACAAGTTCGTTCAGCTTGTCTATGCTCTGTTCGTACTCAGCCACCTTTGCGTCAAGCTCGCTTTGCATTTCCGCAAGCTCCGCCCTTAGTCTGCCGAGTATTGATTTCTCGCTGTCAAGCACCTGATCGTTGTACTTTTTCAGCGACTGCAATGTAAAATTAAACTTCTTCATATCGCATTGTTATCAGGAAACCGCCGCCTTTAACAGCTTTATGGTATCCTCCATCGAGAACGATTCATACATTCCCTGCATCAGAAAATCGTTTATCTTGTCTATCTTCTTTATCGCCTCGTCAAGAGCCGGGTTTGTACCCTTCTTGTACGCTCCTATCGAGATAAGGTCTGCGTTGTTGTTGTAAAGCGCAAGCAGATTTCTCAGCTTTCCTGCCGCTTTATTATGCTCCGGGTCTGCAATTGCCGACATAAGACGTGAGATGCTCGGCAGTATGTCAATCGCAGGATAATGGTTCTGCGCTGCTATCTTACGGCTCAGCACTATATGTCCGTCAATTATACCTCTTACGGTATCCGATATAGGCTCGTTTGTATCGTCACCCTCAACAAGCACAGCATAAATTCCCGTTATACTGCCCTTTTCGAAGTTTCCCGCCCTTTCGAGCAGCTTCGGCATTGCGGCGTATATTGACGGGGTATAGCCTCTTGCAACGGGAGGTTCGCCTGTCGAAAGACCTATCTCACGCTGTGCCATAGCAAAACGTGTAAGATTATCCATCATCAGCAGTACGTCCTTGCCCTGAGAGCAGAAATATTCTGCAATAGCCGTAGCCGTCATAGGACATTTATTTCTCATCATCGCAGGCTGATCCGATGTTGCGACAACAACGACCGACCTTGCCATACCTTCTTCTCCGAGGTCGTTTTCTATAAATTCTCTTACCTCTCTGCCACGCTCGCCTACAAGCGCTATAACGTTGAGATCGGCCTTTACCTTTCGTGCGATCATACCCATAAGCGTTGACTTGCCTACGCCTGAGCCTGCAAAGATACCCATTCTCTGCCCCTTGCCCATTGTGAGAAGTCCGTCGATCGCCTTTACGCCAAGCTCTATAGGCTCGTGTATTTTCGGTCTGGTGAGCGGATTTACAGGAATGCCCGCTATAGGCACTGTGTCTGTATATTCAATCGGCTCTCCGTCGTCAAGCGGATTTCCCAGTGCGTCGATTATTCTTCCTATCAGCTTGTCGCCGACTCTTACATTCAGCTTGTCGCCTGTGTTGTCAACTATACTGCCGGGACCTATGCCCTCAAGGTCGGTATACGGCATAAGCAGTACCTTATGCTCGTTGAATCCCACCACTTCGGCAGGGATATGCGACTTCATATCCTTTGTGTAGATACGGCACACATCGCCTATACTGCACAGCGGTCCGCTCGCCTCGATCGTCATTCCGACTATCTTTTCAATTTTACCCAGATACTTATATGTATCGGTAGTTCTGAGTTCTGTCAGAAATCCGCCGAGATCCATGTTAAAGTCCTTTCAAATAAGGGAGTTATTCGCTTTGTTCTTCGCCGCCGTCATTGTCGGTTTCTGCCTGTGCCGCAGGTTCCTCCTGCTTCTCGGCCTTTTTCCTTGACGGCGCTCTGCGGTACTTTCCTCTGCCCAGCTCCTCTATCATCTTGAGCTGTGTCTGTATTCCGGCATCGGTAATTTCACTGCCGTTGTCAATTATAACAGTACCGCTCGGTGCGTCCTTAAGCACCTCGACCTCCACGTTCTTTACATTTGTGAACAGCTTTTTGAAATAGTCGGTATCCGCCGCCATCTCTTCGCTGACATCGATCTTTGATAAGGTCAGCTTTACATATTCACTGCCACGGAAGCTCTTTCCCGCTTCCTTTATCGTTTTCTTGACGACCGCCTTGTCCTTCTGACCGAGAGAATTCAGCGTTATGCGGTTTACTATCTCCATTACCGTGTCGAATATCTCGACCTCGTAGCTGTCAAAAAGTTCCGCCTTGTCGCTTACCATCTGCTCGCTGAGCCTTTTGATCTCCGAGAGCATATCACGGCATTTGTCAAGCCCTGCGGCATATCCGTCCTCGTGACCCTTCGCAAAGCCGTCCGACCTGCTTTTTTCAAAGATTGCCTCAGCCTGTGCCTTTGCTTGTGCGGCATAATCCTGCGCCTGCTGTTCGGTTTCGCTGAGTATTTTCTGTGCTTTTTCACGGGCATCGGCAAGTGCCTTTTCACCCTGCTCACGATAATAGCTTGTTATCTTCTCTTTTTCCTGCTCAAGTTCCTGCCTGTGCTTTGCCGATGCTTCATCGGCGACCGCCGTATTTTCTGCGGTGTCGGCCGTCACTGTTTCCTGCAAGGGAGCTTGCGGTGCGACAGGCTTTACTTTTATTGAGTTGTCGATAACAACTGTATCTGTTGTAGGCTGTACGGGATAATAACCGCCCCGACCCGCCTTGAATACGCCTGCCAAAATATATTCCTCGCTTTCGTATTATGCGATGATTTCGTCTTCCTTGCCGCCCTTTGAGATAACGAGAGTACCCTCGTCCTCAAGTCTGCGTATGATGGATACGATCCTCTGCTGAGCCTCCTCAACATCACGCATACGGACATTGTGAAGATACTCAACGTCTGTCTGTACGCTTTCACGCATACGGGTAGACATATTTGCATAGATGCACTCTGCGACCTCGGGAGTAGAGCCCTTGATAGCAACCGCAAGATCCTTTGAATCGACCTCCGGTATAAACGCCTGTATAGCCATATTGTCGAGAGTTACTATATCCTCGAATACGAACATCTTTGAGCGTATATCGTCTGCCAGCTTCGGATCTCTCAGCGTCAGTTCGTCGAATATGTATTTTTCTGTTGCACGGTCTACGTTGTTCATGACCTCCGCAACATAGTCTATACCTCCGACCTCTGTGGTGTCGGCGGTAACAAGATTATCAAACTTCTTTTCAAGCGTGCGCTCTATAGATTTTACGACATCGGGTGATGCCCTGTCCATCTTAGCCATACGCTCGACTACATCTATCCTTGTTTTCTTGGGCAGTTCGCTTAAAATCGCCGATGCCTGATCGCTCCTTGCGTAAGAAAGTATCAGTGCTATTGTCTGCGGATGCTCGTTTTGTACCATTGCAAGCAGGTTTTTATAGTCTGCCTTGCGGACAAATGCAAACGCTTTTGTCTGGAACTGCTTCGTTATCTTTTCAAACAGCGCCTGTGCCGTCTGCGGACCGAATGCCTTTTCAAGTATGTCACGGGCATACTCCACACCACCCTCGGATATTACCTTCTGGGTAAGGCAAAGCTCATAGAACTCGTTAAGAACGCTGTCCACCACTTCCATAGGGTAGTAGTTCATTCTTGCTATTTCAAGCGTGATCTGCTCTACCTCCTCGTCGGAGAAGTGCTTGAATACCTCGGACGCATTTTCCGTACCGATAGAGCTTATGATTATCGCCGCCTTTTGTGCGCTTGTGAGTGCCTCCATATATATCCTTCCTTTATGCTGTCAATATCATTCGCCGTTTTTCATCATAGAACGTATGAGCTGGGCAACGACATCGGGATTTGTGCGTGAGAAATCCTTGATTTCCTTCTTGAGAACCGCACTCTTTGACTCGTCGTCATAGTCGTCAAGGTGCTGTATGTTGAATTCTTCGTCCGGCTGAGGCTGAGGCTCAAAGCTGAGAGCGGCAGATTCCTGCGCCGCCTGTGCCGCCGCTGCCTGTGCGGCAGCCGCCTTGGCTCTTGCTTTTGCACGTTTCTTCTTCTTTGCGTTGCTTGTAAGTATAGCTACGATAAGCAGTGCAAGCACAAGAAGTCCGAGCAGGAGTATGATATAAACCGTCCAGTCAACGCTTCCGCCTCTGTTTATCGTATTGCCGTTGCCGTTAGTGCCGTTGTTGCCGTTTATAACAAACGGGTAGTTTGCAACCGTAACATTTGCAACGTCTGCGCCGATAGCAAACGCAATTACTTCACGGAGCTGTTCCTTGTCCGCTTCAAGCATATTGATCTGATCTACAGTTACAGCCGCCGTTATTTTATCTACCGAATAGCCGTTCTTTTCGAGCTGTCTTATCTCGGTGTTTACAAGACGCTTTACGGTAATACTGTTCTGATAGTAATATTGGTTATCGCCGTCGCCCGTGATAGTCGGATAGTTCGGTGAAATGTCGCTGTTGCTTGTTGTGCCAACAACGCCCGACAGCGAGCCTATACCGCCCCAGCCCTCGTTCTTTGTTGAGCTTTCTATCATACCGCCCGATGTACCGTCCTCTGCTACAGACGGCGTGTAGATGGTATATTCCGACTTTGAGTTATCGTAATTGAGCTTTACGTTTACGTTTATCGTGTAGTCCTTGTACAGCTTTTTCAGCGTATCGTTGAGCTGGCTCTTGAGCAGGCTCTGCATCTGCTCCTGGAAGTTCAGCCTTGACTGGTACAGCACGTCCTCCTCAACGGTCGTGTTCTCACCGCTGAGCAGCTTGCCGTCCGAGTCGAGTATTGATATGTTTTCACGCTCAAGACCCGGCAAAGAGTTCAGCACCAGTGCATAGATACCCTCGACCTGATCGCTCGTAAGCTGTGCGCCGTTTTTCAGATCAAGCTTTACGCTGACTCTCGGTTCTTCGCTGTCCGTGGAGATAACATAGTTGCTGTTCTCCGGCATAGTGATTATAACATAAGAGTTCTTGACCGCACTTATGGTGTTGATGGCTTTCATAAGATGCGTCTGTAACTGCTGTATCTGAAGTACCTTCTTTTCGGTGTCGGTCGACCATATACCTATGCCGCTGTTCCATACGTCAAAGTTGAACGTTGACTTGGGGTATCCCTGTATGCTGAGCTGCATTCTTACATTGTCCGCCTGGTCGCTCGGTACAGAGATACTGCCGTCCGTACCCATTTTTACGTCCGTTATTCCAAGCTCGTTTATTGCCGAAACGACCTGCGAGCTTTCCTCGCTGTCAAGTCCGGTATAAATAGCCGTATATCCCTTCTGATTAAGCACTATCGCAAGCACTATTGCGGCAACTATTACTACCGATACCGCAGTTATTATGAATATCCGCAGATTTTTCGCAAGCGAGCTCCATTTATCTTTGAATCCGCTCCAGAAAGCGGAGAGCTTATCCTTCATCTATATATGTATCCTTCCCTTGAAGTGTAGATCAGTATTGATCAGACGGTCATACGCATTATCTCGTTGTATGCGTCAACAGCCTTGTTCTTGACAGTAACAAGCAGATCCACAGCGGTAGCCGCCTTTTCGAGATTTACCTGTATCTGTGCAAGATCGTCCACATCGCCGAGCATAAGATCGACAGAATCCTTCTGTACCTGTGCGTCGGTTTCCTTGACGTTCTTTACAAGCGACTCAAAAACATCAAAGAACGTTGCTTCGCCGTCATCTGTGCTTTCGGTCTGCTTTTTCTGACTCATCGTTTCCATAGGTGTGATACTGCTTGTAAGCGGTACTATAAACATTTATATCAGTTCCTTTCGGGTATCGTTAGTTGTTTCCTATGCTGAGTGCCGTCTGCGCCATTGATTTCACGGCGTTCAGCACAGCGAGGTTAGCTTCATACGAGCGGGTAGCCGCCATAGCGTCCATTTCCTCTTCCGCCACGTCAACGTTCGGCAGATAGTAATAGCTGTCTCTTATACACATCTCCGAGCCCACGAGACGGAGCTACATCTC
>ENA-OYXS01000491-OYXS01000491.1-human-gut-metagenome-genome-assembly--contig:-NODE-491-length-15282-cov-5.981218_pt1 | contig 15282 bp, 9 predicted proteins | sample MGYA00243240_ERZ653429 | MGnify/ENA primary metagenome ERZ653429 (study PRJEB26926, sample SAMN06164958) | human gut metagenome | biome: ENVO:00009003; feature: ENVO:2100002; material: ENVO:00002003... | reverse complement strand
GTACAGCAGCACGGGCGCAGCCGCAAGGGGCAGCATGGCCGCCACGAAAGCAATCGCGAGCAGGCCCGCAAAAACCGCGCCCACGAGAGGGACGAAAACGCCGTTGAGGAGGAGACTCCAAAGAGAAATATATCCGAAGGTATCGAGAAGGACGGGCGCGGTTCCGAGCTGTGCGGCGAGCGAAACGGAGACAAAAGAAGCGACGGATTTCTTGACCCGCTCCCCGAGATACGGCCCCTCTTTGACCTTAAAAATCTTTAACGACAGCCGTTTCAGGGGCCTCGACAGGACGCCGATGGAAAGGCAGGCCGCGAAAGAAAGTTGAAATCCGACCTCGAAGAGAAAGGAGGGACGGACAAGCAGCAAAAGGAGCGCCGCGAGCCCCGCGCTTTCGAGCAGATCGGACTTGACGCCGATGAGCATATGCGCATACAGTACGATACACATGACGCAGGCGCGGACGACGGAGGGCGAAAATCCGCATACTCCGCCGTAAAAAAACAAAAGCGCGGCGACGAGGAAAAATTTTATTCCGCGGGGACAGGCGGAGAGTTTTGTCTTTCGGAAAAGGAACAGGCAGAAAGCGTATAACGCCCCTATATGCAGGCCCGAAACGGCGAAGATATGCGCGATGCCTCCCCGCCTGACGTTTTCGAGAAGCCCGCTTTCGATCCCCGAGGTGTCCCCCGTCAAAAGCGCGCAGGTGACGGCCGCGGATTCTTCGTCCATACCCGCGTATAAAGTTTCCACCAGTCTCGAACGCACGGCGAGAAAAGGATTTTTACTTTTTCCCGTAACGGTCAGGGAAGAGACGTCGATCTGGAAACGCACCCGTCCCGACACTTCCTCCGCACGAAAACCGTAATCGTCGAAGGCCTCCGTATTCGTCTCCACCTTTCCGAATACAGTCACTTTGTCGGCGACGGCCACGGACGCAGACAGAGAAGCAGGCAGGGTTGCGTTTATCTTCCCCTGTTCCTTCGTCCCGCCGATAGTGACGCTTTCGAGAAGAAGGACGGAAATTTTATCGTACTCCTTCTTTTCCGCAACGGTACCCGTGACCGCGTATTCTCCCGAATATCGACTCCCTTCGGTAAAAGCCGAAATTTCCGCCGAAAATCCGAGCGTTCCCAGCGCGAAACACAAAGCGAGCGCGGAGCAGACCGCCGCGGCCTTCCGCTTTGCGGCGGAAAAGAGCAGGGCGAGGACAAAGACGGGAATCCCCGCCGCCAGCCACCAAAAGGAAAGCCCGAAATACCTCCGCCCGTAAGCGAAGGCGATTCCGAGTGCAAAAAACGCCGCCGAAAACAGGACGGGACGGAAATTGAACAATTTTCCGCCCGCCGAGTTTTCGACGGCGTCCGACCTCTTCATGATCGGCGGCGTTCAAGCGAGAGAGATCCTGTCCGAAACGGAACGCACGAACAGGCCCTTCTCTTCGCCGAGCGTCACGCAGTCGTTGACATATACGGCGAATTTATCCGTGGTCTTGGAAACGCGGAGCAGATTGCAGACGATGACCATGATTTCGTCCATATACAGCGCAACCTTATCTTCCAGCGCGGCGCGGATGAGCGCAATGATTTCGTAAGGCGTGAAATCCGTCTCGCTCTTTCGCAAGGTCTCGCCCGTCTCCACGCGGTAACGGTCGAAACCGATATTTTTATCCGTCTTGCGGTAATACGCCGTTCCTAAGATCTTTTCGTAACGGAATCCGCACAGCGCGACGAGCGCCTGCATGCGGGAATCCACCTTTGCGCCGTATTTGACGACGCCGAGGCTCGTAAGGCAGCGCCGCACGAGAAAATCGTAGGAAATGGGCTCTTCCGCCGTCACGATCGCTTTGAGGCGGGAAATGATTTCCGAATCGTTATCCCCCGACGTAATGAAGGTGGCGTTCTCGAAACGCTGTTCGAGCGCGGCCGCCTTATACGGCTTCTTGCTGCGATTGAGTCCCGTTCCGCCGCGTTTATCCGCCCCCGTCAATTTATCGAGCAGATCCTTGATTTTCTTGATCTCGCGTTTGGGGTTATTGTAATAGTTGATGGAATAGACGCGCACGACGTTCCAGTTATTGCGCTTCAAGGTCTGAATCTGCAAAACGTTCCTGTCTTTGACGGAAAAGGTGTTCGGCCCGTCGCACATGACGGCGAGAATAAATTTATGCTTATTTCTGGGATCGGTAACCGCGACGTCGATTTTGAAGTCCGACACGCCCACGTCATAGCGGCAGTCGTAGCCGTAAGAGGAAAGCTCCTCCGCGATATACTTTCCGATTCCCGGTTTTTTGGCGACGAGATTTCCCGAGGGAATCGCCAGCGTCGTTCGACCCTTTTCCGCAAATTCGAGGAAGGCTTTGAGCCCCGCGACGCCCTTGGAGCCCGTTTTGGACAAATCTATCATCGCGCCCGTCATGGACGAGAAAATCACCATCTCCTCCCTCGCGCGCGACACCGCGACGTTGAGCCGCCGCCAGCCGCCCGCCTGATTCAAGGGCCCGAAATTGAGGGAAATCCGCCCCGCTCTGTCGGGGCCGTAACAGACGGAAAAGAGAATGACGTCCCGCTCGTCGCCCTGTACGTTTTCGAGATTTTTGACGAAAATGGGCTCCTCGCGGTCGTAGGCGACGTTCTCTAACCGCTTTTCCGCAATCGCCGCGGTCAGCTTGCGCTCGATGTAATCTTTCTGCACGTTGCTGAACGTGACGATGCCGATGCTCGACTTTTTCGCCGCGGGATCCTGCAAACGGCGGACCACCTCCGCAACCAAGGCGTCCCCTTCCGGCTTATTGCGCTTGGTGAAGCCGCGGTCGTATACGCCGTCCTCCACGCGGATAAATTTCACCTTGCTGTCGGGCGCGTCGGGCGACGGGAAAGTGCACAGCTTGTTGCCGTAGTACATGATATTGGAAAAAGCGATCAGGCTTTCGTGCTTGCTCCGATAATGCCATGTGAGATGCCGCTGCGGGATACCGAGCGCGAGACAGTCGTCCAAAACGCTCTCCATGTCCTCGTTTTCGAGATTTTCCTCGTCCACGTAATTGGTATTGAAGAAAGCGGTCGGCGGCAGCTGCTTGGGGTCTCCGACGACGACGGCGCATTTTGCGCGAGCCAGGGAGCCGATCGCCTCCGAGGTGGGCATCTGAGACGCCTCGTCGAAAATAACCATGTCGAACATGCCGTTTTCCGGCTGCAAATACTGCGATACCGTGATCGGGCTCATCAAAAGACAGGGCGCGACTACCTTGGAAAGCTCGGGAATCTCCTCGAACAGCTTTCTCAGTCCCGTGCCTCGGAGATTGCTCTTATACAGCCTTTGGAAATTGACGAGTTCGAGACTCAAACTCCCCTCCGTCGAAGGCGTCGGGAGACGGGAAATGAGCTTGGCGCGGATACTCTCGCGGGAGAGCTTTGCAAATTCGTCCAAAGCGAGTCGGAGCGATTCCGTCTCCTCCTCCTGCAAAGCCGCGGAGAAACGGGATAAAACGGGGTCGAGGGGGATATTCGTCTGCAAGAAATTTTTATAGATGTTTTTCTCGAAGCTGTCCACGATATTTTCGCCCGTCACCGAACCGTTTTCCAAAGCGTCGGTCATGAAGGTGAGCCCCGCCTCGTCGAGCTTCTGCGCCGTCGCGCGGTACATGCACCAGTTGGCGAGCATATCGATGTTGTCGATGAGCGCGCCCGCCTTCGCGGTATAAAATTCGAGGACGTCCTCTTCGGGAATCTGCCTCCTGTCGGCATTGGTGATGGAAAGGAAACTTTCCTCCGCCGCGCGGAAGCTGTCCACCGAACGGAGCAGGCCTTTCAGGATGGGCTTCGTGTAGTCGTTCGCCGCGCGGACGCACATGCTGTTGAAGCTGTCGGGATTATAGTCCATGAACAGCGTGGCGCATAAGTCGTGCAGGGTATAGAGATCGGAGAGGAAATTTTTCCGTCCGTCGAAGAAATCCACCCTGCCGAACGCGGAGGTAAAATTCTGCGAAAGTTTGGTATTGGAACGGATTCGGTCCATCGCCTCGTAGATTTCCGAAATGTTTTCGAGGTGCTTGACGGCGTCCTCCTCCCGAAGCGGTGCGAGAGAGACCTTCGACAGCTTCTTCACAACCGAAGAAGCCGTTTTATCCCGCGAATAATCGACGCCGCCCTTATCCAGCCACGCGCTCAACTCCTTGTAATCCTTCCCGATATCCACCAGCTTCTTAAAGTGTTTGAAATAGTATTCGAGACAGGCGTCCAGACGTTTATTGGCGTTGAAGAAGGCGTAAAATTCGTCTTCGTTTTCCTTGAAATATTTATTGAACGTCCCGCCGTCCAGCAGCTTTGCCACTTCCGCCAGCGTGTCGAGCTTCTTTCTCGTCAGCGTGCTGATGCGTTGGCGGTAAAGTTCCAAAAAGAGCGCGACATAATTTTTCAGGTGCTTGATTTCCGCAATCACGACTTCGGAAGAGCAATAAATGGCGTCCCGCTTGTCCCGACTGTATTCCGTCAGATTGACGTTCGCGAACGGGGAATTATATACCCCGCCGCATTCCTTCGCCGCGGCCGCCGCCTGCACCATCATATTTTCATAGGTCTCTATCTTTTCCTTGGTCAGACTGTCATAAAAGGTGCTCTCGATATTCATGATATCGGGCGCGTTTTTGTTGCGCAGACAAATGAGCAGCGCTTCATAGACCGAAACGCCGAGACGGCGCTTTTTATGCAGCGCGGACAGGGGCTCGGACAAATCCGTTTTCAGTTGCGTTATGGAAGCGGCTTTTTCCGAAAGGCTCACGCTCTCCTGCGTTCCCGCGAGCGCGAGCGTCGTATTCAGTTTTTGCAGCACTTCCGCTTTATTCGTCTTATTGGAATGGAGTTCGAGACAGAAATCCCCCAGTCCGAGCGCGTCCAAACGCTTTTTGACGACGGACAGCGCCGCCTGTTTTTCCGCGACGAACAGCACCCGCTTTCCGTCGTTCAGGGCGTTGGCGATCATGTTGGTGATGGTCTGGCTCTTACCCGTTCCCGGAGGGCCGTGCAGGACGAAAGTCTTTCCCGTCTGCGAAAGCGCCACCGCCTCCCATTGCGAGGAGTCCGCCCAAAGGGGCATGAGCGTCTGCGTGACGGGACATTCGTCCTCTTTGAGCTCCACGTCCTTGGTGTCTTTGATTTCGCAGCGGTTATTGAGCAGGGAGGAAATCAGCTCGTTTTTGGAAAATTCGTCCATATTGCGGCGCAAATCCTGCCACATCTGATAACGGGCGAAGGAGAACGCGGCGACGTATACGTCGTCGAACACCTCCCAATCCTTCATATTGACGATTTCCATGCGCACCATGGCGAGGATTTCGGAAATTTTCAGGCCCTGCAAAGCGCCGTCCAAACCTCGGATATCGATATTGAATTCCTGTTTGAGAAATTCGAGCAAGGTCGAGTTTATGGAAAAATCCTCGTCGGTGGGAGCAATCGCAAACCCCACGCCCCCTTTGCCCTTTTTCAGTACGACGGGTTGCAGGACGAGAGGCGCATAGTTTTCTTTCCCGTCCTCGCGGGAATACCACCTGAGAAAGCCCAGCGCCAGATAGAGGATTTTCGTACCCGATTCCTCGTCCGCCTCCTTGCTGCGCTTTATGAGCCGATTCACCGTCTCCTGCAAGACCACCTCTTCCGAAAACGTCCGCATGATCCCGCCAGAAATTTCGAGAGCGATCAGCTCGCGCATATTCTTGGTTTCCGAGGCCGCGCCGAAAAACACTTTTCTCTTTGCGATCTCGGACGCGGGCTGCGTCGCCCGCGCCAGCGTCATTTCTCCCTTTTCGGTCAACGCTTTCAGCGTGGAATCGGGGTCCGCCGACAGAACGTGCAAAACCAGCTTTTCGGGGGAGAAATTGAGCAGCGTATTTTTTAACGATAAATCGAGAAGCCTGCGCTCCCATTGTTTATCCTTCGTCTGCTTGCCGTCGAGACTGAGCTTCTTGACGGAAGTGAGCATTTTCGGCGCGGCGTCCGGGGACATGTCCTCTTCGGAAAGGATTTCATAACCTTTCAGGTTGCGCGCGCGTAAGGGAAGCGGCAGAAGATGCGCAATGCGGCAGCGGCGGATATCCACGTATTTGTCGTAATAGCTCCCCGCGTTGAGCTTTTGCACGAAATGCGCTTCCGAAGTGGAATAGGCGACGTTCTTGTCCGAAAAGAGGTCGTTCACGTCGAAACAGCTTAAATTGTTGATGCCGTCCGCGATATATTTTCCGAGGCGCTGCAAATCGTCGGAGACGGTATCCATAAAGCAATTATCGTACAGCCATACGCCGCAGGTAATCTCTTTTTCGCCCAGAATCAAAACGGGGTGCAGTCCCAGATTTTCGAGACACGCGCCGACAAACAGTGCCATTTCGAGGGGAGTGGCGCGGCGCTCGGAAAGGAGCTTGACGCCTCCGCCCGCTTCGACGGGCGAAGAAATATCGCTCTCCTCGCGCTGGAAGGCGTAGTGGCGGATACAGGCATAGAGCGCCGCCGCGGTCTGGCGAACGGTATTTTTATCGCTGCCCTCATAGCCTCCGCCCTCGACGGTCACGCCCCACTTTTTCAGCTGAGCCCCGATTTCCGTCTGCAATCTCGCGCAATCCGCGAGTTTGGGGCGCACGAAAGAAGCGAGCAGCTCGGCATTTCCCGAAGCGCCCTGCCAATAGTCGAAGGGAAGCGCCGTCACCGTCAACGTTTCGGAGGCAATCGTCTGCTTGTCCTTTTTGAGTTCGATATAAATCCGCTCGTCTCTTACCCCTTCGAGCCCTACGAAATAGAGCGGAGAAAGGATATTTCCGACGTCCACTTCGACGGAGCTCTCGAACGGAACCTCCGCGATCGGCTTGACGCAGGACGTCAAGAGTCCGTTTTCGTTGGATACGGCGAGCGTCAGATCCGTCACCGCGTCCGACCCCGCGTTTTTGATCTGCAACGAGGTGAACAGCGGAGTTTGTGTAAAGTAGTCGGCATAGGAAACGACCTTGAGCGCCTCCGCCGTCAGGGAAATAAATTCTTCTGTTTTCTTGTTTTTCTGTGCCATATCGTCTATTCCGCAACCTGCATAAATTTTCTCTTCTATTATACTCTTAATCGGGGAAAAAATCAACCCTTTCCGAAAAATTCCCCTCGCTTTTGATGAGAATAAATTCTTTTCGGCGGCAGTCGGCAAAATAAAAGCTCTCCCTTTCCGTATTCAGAGGGAGAGCTTGTCTTTATTCCGAAAATATTTATAAATATTGGGAGACCGTATAGGACAATCTGTCCAGAACGTCTTCGATTTCTCCGAAGAGCATACAGCCCGCGGCGCGGACATGTCCGCCCCCGCCGTATGTTCCCGCGACCTTGTTGACGTCGGCATAATTTTTGGAGCGGAGAGAGATTTTATACTGTCCCTTTTTCACTTCCATGACGGAAGCGCAGACCTCCACCGTATCCACGGAAAGGGGGAAATCGACAAATCCTTCCGTCATGCCGTTATCCGCGCCGAATTTTTTCATGGCTTCGCGGGAAATGACGATCGCCGCGAACTTTCCCTCGAAAAAGTAGCGTATACGGCTCATGGTATCGGCAAAGAGCGCCGCGCGCACGGCAGATTGTTTCTTGAACAGATTATAATTGAGCCAACGAATATCCGCCCCCGCTTTCACGAGCTTCGCCGCCGTCAGAAAAGTTTCCTCCGTCACGTCGTCGTGAGAAAAATTCCCCGAATCCGTCAAAAGCCCCAAAAGGAGATACTGTGCGAGCTCTTTGTCGAGCGGCACGCCGAGCTTTTCGACGAGCACGGCGATATTCATGCAGTTTGCGGAACATTCGCGCACATAGTTATATTTTGCGAAACGGGTATTGGAAACGTGGTGGTCGATATTGACGGTATCTTTTTTTCGGGAAACGGCGCGGAAATCGTCCACAAGGGCGCCGAGCCGCTGTTCGTCCGCCGAATCCACCGCGATATATAAATCGGCTTCCTTAAAGAAGCCTTTTCCGATTTTTTCCGTCCCCGTGAGAAAGGAGAGGTTGGAGGGAATATCCGATTCGTCGGAGACGGAATTTTCAATTCCCAGCACATCCAGAGCACGGGAAAGCGCCAGCGCGCTTCCGATCGCGTCGCCGTCGGGACGCATGTGCGTCAGAATGACCGCGCTTTTTGCCCGTTTGATTCTCTCCGCTATCTCTTCGAGTGTATTATTTATCGCGCTCACAAAATTCCTCTCTTTCAGTCGTCTCCGTCTTTCTTCTCTTCACTGTCGTGAATTTTTTTGAAAAGCTCGTCCATCTTCGCGCCGTAAGCCATGCTCCCGTCCCAAAGAAAGGTGAGCGCGGGCACCGTGCGCATGCGCATGACCTGAGACAGCTCATGGCGGATAAAGCCCGCGTTTTCGGAGATAATATCGAAGGATCTGAGTTTTTCCGCCTCGTCCTTCGCGAAAATGCTGATATAAATTTTCGCCGTTTTGAGATCGGGCGCGACGTCCGCCTCCGTCACGGAGATAATGCCCGACAGAGCGGGCTCCTTATCTTTGAGACGGGTGCGGATAATCTCGCTGATCTCCTTCTGATATTCGCCGTTCAGGCGAGAGCTTCTCGAAACTTTCATGCGGGTTTGACTTCCTCCGTCACGTAACATTCGATAATATCGCCCACGCGGATTTCGTTAAATCCGTCGATAGAGCAACCGCATTCATAGCCTTTGGCCACCTCTTTGACGTCGTCCTTGAAGCGTTTGAGCTGTTTGACTCCGCCTTCGCAAATCATGATGTCCTCGCGGTAAATTCTCAGCTTGCCGCCCCGAACGATCTTGCCGTCCGTGACGTAGCAGCCGGCAATCGTGCCCACGCCCGTGATGTTGAACGTCTGGCGCACTTCGCACTTGCCCGTGAGCGTCTCTTTAAGCTTGGGCGCGAGCATGCCTTTAAGCGCCGCTTCCATATCGTCTATGAGCTCGTAAATGATGCGGTAGCTCCTGACGTCCACTTTGCTGCTCTCCGCCAGCTTTTTCGCCTTCGTGTCGGGACGGACGTTGAAACCGATGATAATCGCGTTGGCACTGTCCGCGAGCATGACGTCGCTCTCGTTGATGGCGCCCGCCGCCGCGTGAATGACCTTGACGCGGATTTCCTCGTTGCCGAGTTTTTCGAGCGATTGCTTCACCGCTTCCACGCTGCCCTGAACGTCGCCCTTGACGACGAGATTGAGGTTCTTGATTTTTCCTTCTTCGACCTGCGCGAACACGTCGTCCAAAGTGACACGGCTCTGCTGTTTGATCATGCTTTCGCGCTCTTTGTTCTTTCTTTCTTCCTGAACCTGCTTCATGAGCGCCTGATCGACGGCCATGATGCTGTCGCCGGCATTGGGAACGTCTTCGAGTCCGAGCACGGAAACCGCCATGGACGGTCCCGCGGCCTTGACCGCGCGGCCCTTGTCGTCGAACATGGCGCGCACTCTGCCCATCGTCGTGCCCGAAATGATATTGTCTCCCGTATGCAGAGTGCCGAGCTGGACGATGATACTCGCCACGGGGCCCTTGCCCTTATCCAGCTTCGCCTCGATGATCGTGCCCTTTGCGGGACGGTCGGGATTGGCTTTGAGTTCCAGCATTTCCGCCTGCAAATTGACCGCGTCGAGAAGGTCGTCGATGCCCATGCCCGTCTTTGCGGATACGGGGACGATCATCGTATCGCCGCCCCATTCTTCGGGGACGAGATTCTGTTCGATGAGCCCCTGTTTCACGCGGTCGGGGTTCACTTCGTATTTATCCATTTTATTCATGGCGACGATGATGGGTACACCCGCCGCTTTGGCGTGATTGATGGCCTCAATCGTCTGCGGCATGATTCCGTCGTCCGCGGCAACCACGAGGATTACAATATCCGTGACCTGAGCGCCGCGCGCACGCATGGCCGTGAACGCCGCGTGACCGGGCGTATCGATAAAGGTGATTTGCTTGCCCTTCGCCGTCACCGTATAGGCGCCGATACTCTGGGTTATGCCGCCCGCCTCGCCCGCGGTAACGGACGTCGAACGGATTTTGTCGAGCAGAGAGGTCTTGCCGTGGTCGACGTGTCCCATGACCGTAACGACGGGCGCGCGGGGCACGAGCTTGGAGACGTCCTCCTCCGTCACGACCGTATCCTGCAATACTTCCTCCGCCGTCTTTTCGGGCTTGTATTCGAGATCTATGCCGAGATCGGCGGCAATCAACGCCGCGTTGTCGTAATCGATGGAATCGTTTATGCTCTTCATAATCCCTTCCTTGAACAGCCGCTTGGAAATTTCGACCGCCGAAATGCCCAGCTTTTCGGACAAGACTTTCAAAGGGATTTCCTCCGTCGTGACGACCGCGTGATCGATTTTCACCGTCTGGATTTCCTGCCGCTTCTGTTTCTTCGGCGTGCGGAGCTTTCTGTACCCCGTCTTGTCTTCGTCGAAGTCCTCCACGGTCATACCCTGCTGTTTGATGAGCGCGCGCTTGGATACGGGCTTCTTTTCGACATAGGTCTTATCGAAGGTCTTTTTCTTGGGCGGCGAGGAGAAATTTTTCTCCTTCGGAACAATGGGCGCCGCGGCAATGCCGCCGACGGCGGGACGGGGTCTGGCGCCCGTTCCTCCCTGGCGGTTCTGATAAGGCCTGTCGCCCTGCGGGCGGGACGGACGTTCTCCCTGCGGCCGAGCGGGTCTCTCGGTGCGGGAACGATAGGTAGACCCCACGCCCGCATTCGCGTCTACGCCAGGTTTGGCGATATATACGCCCTGCTCCTGCCCGTTGCGGAAATATCTCGGCGCGCGGGGAGCCGCGGGAGCCGACGGCACGGGACGTCCCGCAGTCGGAGCGGTCGAGGCAGACGACGCAGCCGAAGGAGCGGACGCCGCCGAAGCGGGGCGCGTTCCCCCCGCTTGCCCGTTTACCGCAGAGGACGCACCGGAAGAGGCCGAAGCGGGCCTTGAAGGAGCCGCGGACGAAACGGCATCGGAGGATTTTTTCTCCGCCGCAGCGGTCTTTTCGGATACAGGCGTTTTCTCCTCCGAAGGTCTCTTTTCGTCCGCCGCGGATTTCGCGCTTTCCGAGGGAACTTCGGCCTTTGAAGACGTTTGTGCAACTTCCTCCGATTTTTCCGATTTTACGGGTTTTTCTACCTTTACGGTTTTGTCCGACTTTTCTTTTACCTTTTTCGGTTCTTCGGGAGAAGGCTTTTCCGCGGTCGGTTCGGAAACCGGCTTTTTCTCGGCGGTTTTCTCCTCGGTTTCCTTTACGGAAGCGGCAGGCTCCTTTGCCGCGGGAGACGGCTCGGGCGAGGGGGTCGGCTGTGCGGGAATTTCCGCAGCCGTCTTTTCGGCTTCCTTCGCCGCCTCGGGAGCGGATTTTTCGGGTGCGGAAACCGCCGATGCTTCGGCGCGCGCCGCTTCTTCCTGTGCGAGAAGGGCGTCTTTTTCCGATTTATCGGCTTCCAGCGCGGAAAGTTTTTTCAAAATTTCCGCCAGGCTCTTTTCTGTGGAAGAGATACGTTTTTGCAGCTGTCCCAGTTGCTTTTCTCCGAGCAATTCCGTTACTTTTTCCACATTTTCGTATTTTTTTGCCATAGGTTCAGTTGTTTCCTCCCGAATATAATTTATATTGCGCGTCGCCCTCGGCGGAGGTAAGAATCGCCGCGGCGAGATTTTTGTCCCTGACGGCCGCCGCCTTTACGGCGGGGCGGTGCAGAAGTTCGCCCAGATTTTCCTTTGTGACGAGAAGGGGACAAGAAAATTTCTCTTTGATTTTGAAAAGTGCTTTCAGGGAATTTTCCGACAGAGTTTTGTCCGCGATCAACAAGTAAACGTCCCTTTTGAGCTTTTCCGCTCCGTCCACCCCGAAAACGAGCTTTCCCGAACGGATGCAGAAGCCGAGATACGTCCCGATTTTACCGTTTGCCAAAAAATTCCTCCTCGATTCCCGCGTAAATCTCCGCGGGGACATCCGCAGAAAAGACCTTATGGAGAAGTTTCTGCTTTTTGAGCTTTGCGATACATTCCCCGCTGTTGCAGATATACGCGCCCCTGCCCGGAGCTTTTCCCGAAAAATCCAATTTGATTTCCCCTTCGGCGTTCTTCACGATCCGAAGCATATCCCTTTTCGGCTTCATCTCGCGGCAGGCGATGCACATTCTGGCGGGGACGGATTTCGTCTTTGCCATTATTCGCCTTCTTTTTCCTCGTTTTCGGCAGATTCGTCCGCCGCCTTGACGGGTTCTTCCGCGGGAACAGCGGACTCTTCTTCCGCCTCTTTGCCGACCTCTCCCGCCGTTTGAGCTTCCTCTTCCATGGCGGCCCCGCTTTCGTCGGCGTCCTCTTCCTCCTCGTTTCCGAAAAGATTCATCTTCTCTGCGGCGGAAAGGCTCTTGACGTCTATTTTCCAGCCCGTAAGCCGCGCGGCGAGGCGGGCATTCTGGCCGTCCCTGCCGATTGCCAGCGACAGTTTGTCGTCGGGAACGACGGCTACGGCGCCCTTTTCGTTCGTCTGCGTCACGGAAATGACGGCCGCGGGAGAAAGTGCCTTTGCGATAAATTCGAGGGGATTTTCGCTCCAAAGAATAATATCGATCTTTTCTCCGCCGAGTTCCTCGACGACGGCGTTTACTCTCGAACCCTTATTGCCCACGCAGGCGCCGACGGCATCGACGCGGTTATCGTTGGAACAGATCGCCATTTTCGTGCGGTGTCCCGGTTCTCTGGAAATCGCCTTGATTTCCACGATTCCCTGCGCGATCTCGGGCACCTGCTCTTCAAACAATTTCTTGACGAGCCCGGGCGCGGCGCGGGATACGAGAATCTGTGAATTTTTTCCGCTGTTCTTCACCCGCTTCACGAATACTTTCAGCCTGTCTCCCGGAACATAGCGTTCGGTGGGCGTCTGATCCTGCGGGAGCATGACCCCTTCGATTTTCTTTTCGCTGAGTTCCACATAGACGTTGCGGTCGTCGAGCTTGCGGACGACGCCTTCCATGAGTTCTCCCTCCTTGTCGGAGAAAGCGGAGAACGTATTGTCGCGCTCCGTCTCGTGGAGTTTTTGCAAAATCACCTGTTTTGCGGTCTGTGCGGCGATGCGGCCGAAATCCTTCGGGACGAAAGTCCTCACGATTTCGTCGCCCTCCTTGTAGGCGGGATTGAGCTCCTGTGCGTCCTCGACGGAAATTTCCTTATCCCGATCGACGACTTCCGAAACGACGTGCTGAATCGCTTTGAATTCGATGGTGCCTCTCTCGGGATCGAGCTCCACCAGCACTTCCGCGCCGCCCTCGTATTGTTTCTTATACGCGGACGCGAGCGCGTTTTTCAGCGTTTCTATAAACGCCTCTTCGCTGATCCCCTTTTCCTTCACCAGATCGGCCAGTGCCGCAAAAAACTCCTTGTTTACCATTGTATTCGCTCTCCTAATTGAATTCCCTGATTTTACTTTCCGCCCTCATTCGAGGTCGTCTAAATCGATTGCGCGATTGATTTTCGCAATGCGGTTGAGTTCCAGCTTGATTTCCCCATCTTCGGAGGAAAGGATCACGCACCCCCCGTCGAGTCCCAGAAGCGTAGCTTCAAAGAACTTTTTCCCTTTGAGCGGCGCAAATAATTTTACCTCTACCCGTTCTCCTCTGCACTTTTCAAAATCCCGTGGCGTTTTAAGCGGTCTGTCGAGGCCGGGGCTGGAAACGTTCAAGGTATACGCGGCGCCGAACGTCGGGTCCAATTCGTCGAGCGGCCCGTCGATCGCGCGGTGAAACCGTTCGCAAGTAACGAGGTCCACGCCCCCGTCTGTGTCGATGTAGACGGTGAGCGAGGGCGAATGTCCCTGTCTGAACTCCGCGTCCACGAGCTCGATATTCATTTCGTCGGCAATCGGCTGTAAAACCGCTTTGATTTCCTCGATGGATTTTACTTTCATACTCCCTCCGCTCCGCGCGCAAACACCCTTACATAGCAATATTGAGAGTGGCAAGCCACTCTCAATACTCATTACTGATTATTAAGTATCCTCATTATACCATTATTTTGTGCGTTTTGCAACCGTTTTTATAAGACTTTTGAGAAAATTTTCCGCGAAAATGTTTTCTCTGCGGAGTCCCGTCAAATTTTCCGTCTTTATTTCGGCGAAATCCCGTCAATTATTTCTTGCCGTCAATTCGACGGTCATATCGGGCGTTATCAACGTAAGTATACCGTCTTTAAGCTGATTAAAGCCCGCTTCGGAATCTCCTTTGCCGACCCAATCGTTGATAGGATACGTATCTCCGCCTGTGTACGGATTGGGAAACACGGTTACCCTATACGAACAACCGACGATGTAATCCATTTCGATCGTTACTTTCTCTCCGACTTGTTCCAAGGATACTTCCTTGCTGTAAGTCGTCTGATTCGTGGCTCCCCAAAGCGTATTTTCGGTGCTTACCTGCACCAAAAAGTCATTTTTTTCACCCGCAAGAGCGCTCAAATCGAAGACGAGCGTCGCTTTCATGGTTTCGTAAGTAAGTTCGTCCTCTTTGACTACCGTGACTTTTTTCACGACGGTGGCGCTTTCATTCGTGGTGTCATCCTTAACCGTGAGCGTAATATACGTGGTCCCTTCCTGAATATCATTGGTTTTTATCTTGACGGTACCCTCGGTTTTTCTGGTACCGTCGCCCTGAAAGCTCACTGCCAACGCGCTGCCGGGAATAACGTCCTGATCGGACGAAGCAATCGTCCACGCCTTATCCGTACTAATATTGACCTCTTTTGAAAAATCAAAATTCAAGTAATGCTCCGCGTTAAATTCATTCTCGTATACCGCAAATTTATCGGGGATAAAGCCCGTAAACGACATGAACCCGTCCGAGAGTTTTTCCTCGTATTTGCCCGTTTCCGCCGTTACCGTAACGTCGTGGGCAGGCATGGAAAACTTCCAGCCACCGTCAACTTCCTCGCACTCATAATCGTCGTAGGAAACGGATTCGACATAATAATCCGCCTCGATTGTCGCCGTAACAGTAACCGTTTCTCCCTCCTCTGCGGACGCGGGAGCCGAAAGGGTCACCCCCGCAGCGGGTTGCGTAACGGTAATTGTATAAGCAGATTTCTCGCCGCTTTCGCCGTTATTGCTGTCGCCGCCGTCGGAGCCACACCCTGCAAAAGAAGCCGCGAGCGCTACTGCTATGCCCGTACAAAAAATACTTTTAAAAATTTTCATCATATATAGTGTACCTCCTTAAAGTACTACTATATATTGTATCACTGCTGTCTCTTATACACATCTGACGCTGCCGACGATCGCATAAGT
>ENA-OYXS01000453-OYXS01000453.1-human-gut-metagenome-genome-assembly--contig:-NODE-453-length-16005-cov-5.326959_pt1 | contig 16005 bp, 10 predicted proteins | sample MGYA00243240_ERZ653429 | MGnify/ENA primary metagenome ERZ653429 (study PRJEB26926, sample SAMN06164958) | human gut metagenome | biome: ENVO:00009003; feature: ENVO:2100002; material: ENVO:00002003... | reverse complement strand
CCGCGCCCACCTCGGCCTGACAGCCGCCCTCCGCGCCCGCGAGAGTGGCGCGGGCCGCGATGACCTGACCGAATCCGGCGGCGACATAGAGGGCGTCGCAGATGGACTCTTCGTCGGCCTCGCCGCTGCGGGCCAGCGGCAGCAGAACAGCGGGCAGAACGCCGCAGCTGCCCGCCGTGGGGGCAGCGACGATGCGCTTCATGCAGGCGTTGCACTCGGCGGTCTTGAGAGCTTCGGCCGTCACTGCGGCGAGGTAATCGCCGCCAAGGCTCTTTCCTTCTTGATGGGCCTGCTCCACCTTGGCCGCATCGCCGCCCGAAAGGCCGCTTCGGCTGCGCTGGGCCGGGTCATAGTCCCGGCTGGTGGCCTGCATCACCTGCCAGAGGTGGTGCATCATCTCCCGGCTGTGGGCCTCGGTGAGGCGGCTCTCAGCCAAATCGCTGCGGAGGATGGCCTCCGAAAGGGAAATATTCTGGCTGCGGGCAGCGGCCAGCATCTCTTCACAGGATAAAAACGACACTTCTCAGTCCTCCTCGCATTCTTCCGGCTCGTCGATGTTCAGGCAGGTGACTTTGCGGATGCCCGGCATCACGGCCATCTGCTGTTCCAGCACGTGGGGGATGTGGGAGTCGCATTCCAGCACCATAACGGCGTAGCCGCCCGTCGCGGCGCGGAACACCTGCATGGACGCGATATTGATGCGGCGCTGAGCCAGCGACATCGTGACCTCGGCGATGCAGCCGGGGGTGTCCTCATTATGGATGATAAGGGTGTTGCTGTCCCCGCCAAAGTCGGCAGGCACGCCGTCGATCTCCGTCACGCGGATGCGTCCGCCGCCCACAGAGGCCGCCTTCAGGACGAGGGTCCGGCCCGCCTTACTCTTTAAGGTAAGCACCGCCGTATTCGGGTGGGCGGCACGGAGCTCCACCGGATGGATGGTGAACTTCATGCCGGCTTCCTCGGCCAGCGCGAAGCTGTCGGGCAGGCGGGGGTCGTCCGGGCGGAGACCCAGCAGACCCGCCACCAGCGCACGGTCGGTGCCGTGGCCCCGGCCTGTGGTGGCAAAGCTGCCGTAGAGCCCAATGTCCGCCTCGGCGGGGACGTCGCCCAGCAGCTTCTGGGCCGTATATCCAATGCGGGCCGCACCCGCCGTATGGCTGGAGGAGGGGCCGATCATCACCGGCCCGAGAACGTCGAACAGACGCATGAGGTGTACACTTCCTTTCGTTTTGCAGCGCCCGGGACCCCATTCGCTGACAAAAGAACAGATTTTCTTTCTTTTTATTATACCGCTTTTGAGCTTGTTGTGCTATAATAACTTCATAATGTTTTGAATCTTGCCCTTTCAGGGGGCAGCACGGAGGGTAGAACCTATGAAACTGGTAAGCGTGGAAACTCCCGAAAAGAGTGTCTGCAAAATGACTTTCAGCGCTTCGGCTGAGGAGCTGGAAGCTGCGTCCAACGCCGTGTACGAGCGCACCCGCGCAACATACACCATCAAGGGCTTTGCCAAGGGCGAGGCTGACCGCGCCCAGATCGAGGCCGACCGCGGCGAGCACACCTTCTGGTACGACGCCATCAACGATTTGATGGACAAGGACGTCCCGGCCCTGTACAACGCAGCGATGGCAGAACACGGCTTCCACGCTGTGGACGAGCCGGTCTACGACCTGGTCAGCGTGAAGAAGGACGAGGGCTTTGTGGCCACTGCCACCACCGCCCTGCAGCCTGAGCTGAGCCTGACCCAGACCACCGGCTTCAAGACCGAGTGCGTCACCCCGGAAGTCACCGACAAGGAGATCGACGCTGTGCTGGAGCGCCGCCGCGCCATGGCCGCTGAGCTGGTTCCTCACAAGGGTCCGGCCGTCAAGGGCAACATCGTCCACATCGACTACGAGGGCCTGCTGGAAGGCAAGCCCTTCAACGGCGGCACCGCCCAGAACCAGACCCTGCAGCTGGGCAGCGGCCGGATGATCCCCGGCTTCGAGGAAGGCATCCTCGGCCACAAGGGCGGCGAGGAGTTCGACATCTTCGTCACCTTCCCGGCCCGCTACCACGTCAAGGACCTGGCCGGCAAGCCCGTGGTCTTCAAAATCAAGCTGCACGACGTCTGCGTCCGCCAGCTGCCCGCGCTGAACAGCGATTTTGCCAAGAAGGCTGCCAATGTGGACACCATGGACGAGTTCCGCGCCCAGATCCGTCAGCAGCTCCACGACAACAAACACGCCGCTGCGCTCAACCGCGCCAAGGACGCCATCCTCACCCAGCTGGCCGCAGCCGCTGAGGGTGAGCTGCCCAGCGTTCTCGTCGAGAGTGCCTATCAGCAGGAGATGGAGCAGATCCAGCAGCAGCTGCAGATGCAGCGCCTGAGCCTCGACCGCTACCTGAGCCAGATCCATCAGACCCGCGAGAGCTTCACTGCCGCTGTCCACACTGCTGCGGAGAAGAACACCCGCGCCCGGATGGCCCTGCTGCAGATCGCTCAGAACGAGAACCTCGTCCCCACTGAGGAGGACATCGACAAGACCCTGTCCGAGCGCGCTGAGCGCACCAAGAAGACCCTCGAGGAAGTCAAGGCTGCGTCCAACGTGGAGGCCATCCGCCGCAACGAGGGCATCCGCCGCGCTGCCGACTATGTCATCGAGCACTCCACCATCGAAGAAAAATAATTTATCCTGCTTTTGCGCCTGCACCACTGTGCAGGCGTTTTTATTGTTCATTTTTTCTCTCTTGACTTTTTTTCTCTGCTGCGGTATTTTTAGGGTGAGAAATTCTATCCGAGCCGCAGCTGCGGCCCGGACGGATAAAGTAAAATCTTCTGCGGGACATTCCGCTCATCTATTTTATTGCGACAGGAGGTTTTCCTTATGAAAAAGTTTCTTCTCGCTCTTCTGACAGCTGTCACGGCGGCTGCATTCTTCTGCGGCGCGGCGGCATCTGTGGCCACTTACAGCGCCAGCTATGACGCACCGGCCGGCATCAACGCCATCGTGGTGCAGGACAACAGCGCTGCGGTCATTCTGCAGGCCGCCGACATCGACCACATCCGCGCCGATTACACCTACACCTCGAGCTACGCCTTTGAAAGTTCCAAGCTCTACGACTTCACGGTGGCGGGCAGCACCCTCACCGTGACCAAGACCCGGGAGCCCAACTCTTCCCTCATCATCCAGAGTGAGGACACCCGCAGCTGCACCCTGACGCTGCAGATCCCCCGCCAGACGCTGGCAAACATCACCGTCAGCACCACCAACGACAGCATCACGCTGAACGGCGTTTCGGCACAGACCGCCAGCCTCACCACCGACAATGGCCGCATCGAGGTGTCGAACTTCAACGGCTCCACCCTGAGCGGCACCACCCGCAACGGCAAGATCACCATGAGCGGCGTCACCTCCCAGAATGTGGCCGCCACCATCCAGAACAGCGGCACCCTCAAGCTGGAAAACATCTCTGCCAACGTCTGCAGCGCCAAGGTGCAGAACGGCAGCATCACCGGCTCCGTGATCGGCAGCGGCAGCTCTTACGGCTTTGATCTGGCCGCAGGCGGCGGCAAGATCCGCGTCTCCGACGCCAGCGACAAGAACTTCCTCTTCTTCGGCAAAGACACCCTGCAGCAGAATGCAGATGCCCCCAATAAGCTGAACCTCGCCACCAAGAACGGCGACGTTGAGGTCGAGTTCGTCCGTTAAAAGAACATTAAAAATGCCTGTGCAGCATCTGCCGCACAGGCATTTCTTTTTGTCCGGATACGGTCAGCTGAGCCAGTTGAAGCCCATGACCACCACGCCGAGGATGACGAGGATGATGCCGGTGGCGCGGTTGAGGGTCTTGGCGTCGGCCTTATTGGCAAAGACCGCCGCGATGCGCGCCCACAGCAGGGTGAAGACGACGCAGAGCACCCAGACGTGCCAGTCCGGCGCACCGCCGATGGCGAAGTGGCTGACAGCTCCGGTCAGGGCCGTGAAGGTCATGATGAACACGCTGGTACCCACAGCCGTTTTCAGCTCGTAGCCGAGGACGCTGGTGAGGATGAGGAGCATCATCATGCCGCCGCCTGCGCCGATAAAGCCGCAGATGAAGCCGATGAGGATGCCGCAGACGATGGACTGGACGGCCCGCTTCTTTGCGCTGACGCCCTGCATGGCCTCTTTGGTGGTCATGACGGGCCGGACGATGAACTTGATGCCCAGCAGGAAGGTCATGAACACCGAGAAGCTGCCCATCGTGGCCGAGGGGAGCAGGCTGGCCACCCAGCTGCCCACCACCGTGAACACCAGCACGCTCACCATCATGATGAGGCCGTTTCTGATGTCGAGGTTCTTGTTTTTATGGTAGGTGTAGGCCGAGACGGCGCTGGCCAGCACATCCGACGAGAGGGCGATGCCCACGGCCATATAGGGGTCCATGTGCAGGAAGGTGATGAGCATGGGGCTGATGACAGCCGCCGCGCTCAGGCCCGCAAAGCCGGTGCCGAGGCCCGCGCCCATGCCGGCGAAAAAGGTGACGAAGATCGTAAATAAAATGTTCATGCTTCTCCTTCCAGAATGGCGTCCAGATTCTCATTTATAATATCCATCGTCTCGAAGAACGCCTTTCGCTGTGCTTCATTGGTGTGTTCCAGCAAACGTGCGCCAAATTCCTCCTGCAAGGCCCGGCCCTGCTCAATGATGGGGCAGGCTTTTTCGGTGCAGCGCAGCAGGGTGCGGCGGCGGTCGCCGGGGTCAGCCTCGCGGACGAGGTAGCCCTCCTGCACCAGACGGTCTACGTTCACCGAGACGAGGTTTGCTTTCAGTTTGCGCACCTCCACCACGTCGCTGGCGGTCTGGTAGCCGGGGTTGTTGGCAAGGAACATCAGGATGTCAAAAGCCGTCTGGGGCAGATGGAGCTTCTGGCACAGGGGCTTGCAGAGGGCGGCGTAAGCCGCCGAGGTCTTCCGCCCGAATTCGATGCCCGGGGTATTCATTGGGACGCCTCCTTGTGATTCAAAATTGTATCATTCAAATTTGAAGTAATAATAGCACAAAAGCGCAGCGATTGTCAAGAGAAAAGGAGCGGCCCGCATCTTGCAGGCCGCTCCCTGTTTCCGTTTTCTTTACAGCATCATGATGAGCCGCGTGCCGAAGGCCGCCAGCCATGCTACGATGCACTGATTTGCCACCATAATAAACGCCCACTTGCCGCCCAGCTCCCGCTTGACCGAGGCCACCGCCGCGATGCAGGGCGTATAGAGCAGGCAGAACACCAGCAGGGGTGCAGCCGCCGCCGGGGACAGTGCGGCGGCAAAGGCCGCAGAGGAGCCATAGAGGATGGTGAGGGTCGAGACGACGCTCTCCTTGGCCATAAAGCCGGTGATCAGGGCCGTAGACACCCGCCAGTCGGCAAAGCCCAGTGGCGCAAACAGCGGCGCAATACCGCTGGCCAGCCATGCAAGGATGCTCTGCTGCGGGTCAGCGGTGAGGCTGAGCCGCAGGTCGAAGCTCTGCAGGAACCAGATGATGATGGTCGCCACAAAGATGACCGTAAAGGCGCGCTGGAGGAAATCGCGGGCCTTTTCCCAGAGCAGCTGGACCACATTCTTGAGGCCGGGCAGGCGGTAGTTGGGCAGCTCCATCACAAAGGGGACGGCCTCGCCCTTAAAGACACTGCTCTTCAGCAGAATGGCCATCAGAATGCCCACCGCAATGCCGAGGAAATAGAGGCTGACCATCACCAGAGCCGCGTGCTCCGGGAAGAAGGCCGCCGCAAACAGGCTGTAGATGGGCAGCTTGGCCGAGCAGCTCATAAAGGGGGTGAGCAGGATGGTCATTTTGCGGTCGCGCTCCGAGGGCAGGGTGCGGCTGGCCATGACGCCGGGGACGGTGCAGCCGAAGCCGATGAGCATTGGCACGATGCTGCGCCCCGAGAGGCCGATGCGGCGGAGAAGCTTATCCATCACGAATGCCACGCGGGCCATGTATCCGGTATCCTCCAGCAGAGAGAGGAAGAAGAACAGGGTCACGATGATGGGCAGGAAGCTCAACACACTGCCCACACCGGTGAAGATGCCGTCGATGACCAGCGAGTGGACGGCTGCGTTGACGTTCCACGCCGTGAGGGTGGAGTCCACCGCGGCGGTCAGGGCATCAATGCCCAATTCCAGCAAGTTCTGGAGCGCCAGACCGATGACGCCGAAGGTGAGGTAGAACACCAGCGCCATGATGCCCACAAAGGCCGGGATGGCGGTATAGCGGCCCGTGAGGAACCGGTCGATCTGGGCCGAGCGGAGCTGCTCCTTGCTCTGGCGGGGCTTCACGACGGTCTGATCCACCAGCTGGTGGATGAAGTGGAACCGCATATCCGCGATGGCGGCGGCGCGGTCCAGACCCCGCTCCTGCTCCATCTGGACGATGATGTGCTCGATCATCTCTTTTTCGTTCTGGTCGAGCTTCAGGGCCGCCTCGATGCGCTGGTCGCCCTCCACGAGCTTTGTGGCCGCAAAGCGCACCGGGATGCCTGCGGCCTTGGCATGATCCTCGATCAGGTGGATGATGCCGTGGATGCAGCGGTGGACTGCGCCGCCGTGATCCTCCTCGCCGCAGAAATCCATCCGGCCCGGCCGCTCCTGATACTTTGCGACATGGAGCGCATGATCCACCAGCTCGTCCACGCCCTCGTTCTTTGCCGCAGAGATCGGCACGACCGGGATGCCCAGCATGGCCTCCATCTTATTGATGCGGACAGTGCCGCCGTTGCCGCGCATCTCGTCCATCATGTTCAGCGCCAGCACCATCGGCGTATCCAGCTCCATGAGCTGCATGGTGAGGTACAGATTCCTCTCGATGTTGGTGGCGTCCACGATATTGATGATGCCCGTGGGCTTCTCGCCGATGATGAACTGCCGGGTCACGATCTCCTCGCTGGTATAGGGCGACATGGAGTAGATGCCGGGCAGGTCTGTGACCTCCGTATTCGGGTTATTCCGGATCGCACCGCTCTTGCGGTCCACCGTCACACCCGGGAAATTGCCGACGTGCTGGTTGGAGCCGGTGAGCTGGTTAAAGAGGGTCGTCTTGCCGCAGTTCTGGTTGCCCGCCAGCGCAAAGGTAAGGGTCGTGCCGTCGGGCAGAGGGTTCTCGCCCTTTTTGGTGTGGTAGCGTCCGCCTTCGCCGAGGCCCGGGTGCTCCACCGGCTTTTCACTTTCTGCCGCTGCCTTTTTCACCGCCGGGGCTTTGGCCAGAGTGACCCCGATGCGGGCGGCATCGTCCAGCCGGAGGGTCAGCTCGTAGCCGTGGATGCTCAGCTCCATCGGGTCGCCCATGGGGGCAAATTTGACCAGCGTGACCTCCTCACCGGGGATCAGCCCCATATCCAGAAAATGCTGCCGCAGAGCGCCTTCGCCGCCCACGGTCCCGACCACGGCAGTCTCGCCGATGTTCAAATCTTTCAACGTCATATGGAATGTTCCTCTCGAGCGCGTTTGTTAGTTTGCATTAACAACAGTAATATAGGCTAACTTTCCGGCGTTGTCAAGAGAAACGGGGCTGTTCTGAACTGTTCTCTGAAAAAAATCATGCCGCCATCCTCGAATATCCGAAAAAGTGCAAAAAATAAGAGCCTGTACCCGGGAAGTACCCGCCGTACAGGCTCTTATCGTTTTTTATTCAGTTCGCGGTGTGGTAGCCGTCAGGGTTCTTCTTCTGCCAGTTCCAGCTGTCGGCGCACATTTCCTCGATGCCGTACTCAGCCACCCAGCCAAGCTCGTTCCTGGCCTTGGTGGGGTCGGCATAGCACTCGGCGATGTCGCCGGGGCGGCGGGCATCGATGACGTAGGGGATGGGCTTGCCGCAGGCCTTCTCGAAGGCATGGATGACATCCAGCACGCTGTAGCCCTTGCCGGTGCCGAGGTTGCAGATGAAGAGGCCGCAGTTCGTTTCCAGCTTCTTGATGGCGCAGACATGGCCGCGGGCCAGGTCCACGACATGGATGTAGTCGCGGACGCCGGTGCCGTCGGGAGTGGGGTAGTCATTGCCGAAGACATGGACCTTTTCCAGCTTGCCCACAGCCACCTTGGCGATGTAGGGCATGAGGTTGTTGGGGATGCCGTTGGGGTCCTCGCCGATGAGGCCGGACTTGTGGGCGCCGATGGGGTTGAAGTAGCGCAGCAGCGCCACGTTCAGGGTGGGGTCAGCCTTGCAGACATCGGTGAGGATGCGCTCGGTCATGGCCTTGGTGGTGCCGTAGGGGTTGGTGGTGGCACCCACGGGGAAGTCCTCGGTGATCGGTACACTGGCGGGGTCGCCGTAGACGGTGGCGGAGGAGCTGAACACGAAGTTGTGGCAGTTGTGCCTGCGCATCACATCCAGGATGACCAGCGTGCAGTTGAGGTTATTGTAGTAATATTCGATGGGCTTGGACACGCTCTCGCCAACGGCCTTATAGGCTGCGAACTGGATGACCGCCGTGATGTCGGGACACTCGGCGAAGATCTTCTCCACATCCTCGTGTTTGGTCATATCGGCCTGATAGAAGCGGAAGTCCTTGCCGGTGATCTGCTTGACGCGGTCGAGGACCACAGGGGATGCATTATAGTAATTGTCCGCCACGACGACGTCGTAGCCGGCATTCAGGAGCTCGATGCAGGTGTGGCTGCCGATGTAGCCTGCGCCGCCGGAAACCAAAATAGCCATGTCCAGTACCTCTCTTGTTCCAAATGTTGCTTCGCACAGAGCCCTTGTGCTCTGCCTGCCTAAAGGATACCGCTTTTTGCACAGAGAATCAAGTACCGGCTTTTTTATTAAAATGTATTTTTATTGCATCTTTTCAGCCAGTCTGATGAACTGCAAAGATTTTTAGTCTGCAAGGCATGGAGAGGACACGCAAAAAACAGCAAAGGGCAGCTCCCGCAAGAGAGCTGCCCTTTGCTGCGGCTGATATTTGCTTATAAACGGCCGCACTGACGGCCGGTGAAGAAGCGGAGCGTAGTGTTGGCGCGGAAGACTTTGCCTGCCCGCAGCACCGTCGTCGGGAACTCCGGGTGAGAGGGGCTGCAGGGGAAGTGCTGGGTCTCAAGGGCAAAGCCACCGTACTTTTCCAGCGGAACGCCGCCCTTGCCGGGGGAGGGGCAGTTCTGCAGGAAGTTGCCGGTGTAGAGCTGGATGCCCGGCTGGGTGGTGTACATCTTCATGCTGATGCCGGTCTTGTCGCTGGACGCCCAGGCGCAGAGGCTCTGGCTGGCACCCCGGGGCCGGTCGAGGACATAGCAGTGGTCGAAGCCGCCGCCCGCCATGGTGGTCTGGTAGAAGCCGGTGTCGAGGTCGCGTCCCAAAGGCTTTCCGGTGCGGAAGTCCATCGGCGTACCGTCCACGGGCAGGATCTTGCCCGTGGGGCAGGTCTCGTTGTTGCCCTCGAGGTAGTTGGAAGCGTAAATGCGGAGCTTCTGGCCCAGCACATTGCCGCCGCCGTCGAGGTTGAAGTAGGTGTGGTTGGTCAGGTTGATGATGGTGTCCTCGTCGGTGGACACACGGTAGTCCATCCGCAGAGTGTTGTCCGGCGTGAGGATATACCGCACACTGACCTTCAGATTTCCGGGGAAACCGTCTTCGCCCGCCGGGCTTTCGGTCTCCATCAAAAGGGTGTCGCCGAACATCTTCACATCGTAAATTTTGCGGGGGAAGGTGCCGTGCAGGTGATTTTTGCCATTGTTGGCTTCCAGCTTGTAGGTCTTGCCGCTGAGAGAAAATTCCGCATTTTCAATGCGGTTGGCGTACCGGCCCACGAACGCACCGCAGCAGGTGCTGCCGGATGAGTTGAAATCCGCCTCATAGTCGGCGAGGGTGTCGTGTCCGACGACCACATCCACCAGACCCGTTTTTGTAGGGACGAAGAGATTTTTGATCACACAGCCATAGTTCAGCACGCTGACCTCAAGTCCACCGGGATTGGAGATGATGTATTCATCCACCTTATCGCCGTTTTTGGTCACACCAAAGGGCTTGGAGCGGAACTGTGCCATAAGGCTCGCCTCCTTCTTCATTATTTTCGGTCAGGGCAGCGCAGCCCCGGCCTCGTCCATAATTATGATTATAGCACAGTTTTCCAGACTTGTGTGAGAATGCTTTTAGATTTATCTTCCAAAATTTCGAGAGATTTTTTGGACATATTGTAGAATAGAGGGCAGCAGCGCCTATCCTCTGTAGCAGGGCACTACCGCTCCCGGGAGCATGAGCTTCGCTCGTCCAGCTCTGTGCTGACCGACACGCCAGTGGCTCCCCCTATGGGGGAGCTGTCACGCCTGCGGCGTGACTGAGAGGGCTAGCCCAAAAAAGAAACCGCCGCACGGTGACCGTGCAGCGGTTTCGGGGCAGATATTTATTCTATGTGGGCTCAGTGGGCTCAGAAAGCCCGGACCACGGTGGGCGGCTTATTCTTCGCAGATGACGATTATGTAGCAGTAGGTGTCACCGCCGTCCTGCACACGGTGGACGGCGAGCTTCACGCTCGTCCAATCCTGGCCATAGATGGTGTAAACACTCACGCCGTCATTGGAGTGATTGATCACATAGGCAGCCTGGGTGATGGCATTGCCCGCCGACTCCGGCATTTTTGCCGCATAAAACTGCACGCTGACGCTGTTTTTGTACTCCTTCAGCGCCTCTCTCAGCATGGTAAAGCCAGCACCGACGGGACTGCCGCCGACTCTGTAGTTGCAGAAATAGTCGCCGCTATAGTTGTTGGCCAGATAACCGGTAGAGTTGAACCATTTTGCCTTGTTTGCCCGGAAGTCCTTATCGATCTCCTTAAGGGCAGCCGGGGAGACATCGTAGGTCACCTTCATGTCAGGTTTTCCCATCTGGCCCCGGAGATAATCTCCGTATGCCTTTTCCATGGCACGCTCGGTCACCTTGCCGCCGCAGCCGGTAAGCAGGGTCAGTGCCATCATGGCCGCAAGGGCCAGAGACAGGATACGGTTGAGTCGTTTCATAGTATGATTCCTCCCTATAATATAGCGGTGTTCAAACGAAACATCGACACCTTTCTCCTATTATACTTCCCCCTCCCCCCTAATTGTCAATAGGCTGTTCATGAATGCTCCCACCAGCGACATGATCCTACCCGGAGCTGTCGAGCGGAGCGAGACGGAGAGGGCCTTCCGGGCGCCCCCCGGCAGGCCCAGCCCAAAAAGAAACCGCCGCACATCAGACTGTGCAGCGGTTTCGGGGCAGATACTTATTCTATATAGATAGGAGATAGCCTCAGGCCTCCGGCTGGGCGGGCTGAGCCTCGGCGGCCTCCGGCTGGGCGGGCTGAGCCTCGGCGGCATTCGACTGCGCGATATACTCGGCGGCATCGTCGGGGATGTCGTCCATCCCGTCGTCACCCACATCGACCACCAGCGGCGGCTTCTTGAAGAGGATGTCGTAGAGGATGGGGACGATGTACAGGGTCATCAGGGTGGCATAGCTCAGGCCGCAGATGATGACGATGGCCATGCCGCTCATGAGCTGGCTTGCCATATCGTTGCTGAACACCATCTGCAGCATGGCCAGAACAGTGGTCAGGGTGGTCATGAGGATAGGACGCATACGGGTCTTGCCGGTGGCGACAAGGGCCGCACGGCGCTCCAGACCGCCCAGACGCAGCTGGTTGGCGTAGTCCACGAAGACGATGCCGTTGTTGACGACGGTACCCATCAGGACGATGAAGCCCATCAGGGAGATCATGGTCAGCTGCTGGCCGGTGACCAGCATACCCAGCAGGCCGCCGGTGAAGGCCAGCGGCACCGTGAACAGGACGATGAAGGGGGACAGCAGGCTCTGGAACTGAGCCACCATGACCAGATAGACGAAGGGCAGGGCCAGAGCCATCCACTGCACCATCTCATCGACCATCAGGTTGACGGTGGAGGACTCGCCGCCCAGCGAGAAGGAGCAGCCCTCGGGCATCTCATCGGTGAGGGCGAAGGCGTCCAGCGTCTTCTGCAGCACGCGGGACTGGACCGTGGTGTTGTAGCCGTCCAGCGTGTCTGCCGTCACCGTGATGTAGCGGGTCTGGTTCTCGCTGGTGATGGAGTCGGGGGCAGTACCCGTCGTCCAGGAAGCAATATCGCCCAGCGTGCAGGTGCCGGTGGTGGTGGTGCCGGTGGCGTCCATGACGCTGGTGGTGAAGGTCATGTCCATCATGTTTTCCTTGGTCATAGGGTCAAGATTATCGCTGATCTGGACTTTCATGGTGGAGCCGTCTACCGTGACGGGCGTCTCCGCCGTGGTGGTGGTGGTGAGCTTGGCGGCGATCTGCTGGTAGACCTGCGCAACCGTCAGGCCATAGGCGCGGACCTTGTCGCGGTCGATGTCCAGATTGATGGTCGCATCGCCCTGACCGAGGCCGGTGGCGGCATTGGCGAAGCCCTCGGTGTCGTTGACCATCTGGACGACCTTATCGCCCAGTGCGGTAATGGTATCGGCGTCGGGGCCGTAGATCTTGACAGAGAGGCCGCTGCTCAGCTGGCTGGTCAGGTCCTGCATACCGCTGATCTCGACGGTGCCGGTGCAGTTCTCGACGCCGGAAACGGCATCATTCAGGGCCTGCTCCACGGCGGCGATCCGGGTAGAGGACAGTGACTCGTCCAGCATGACGTTGAACTGGTAGCTGCCGTAGCTGTTGGCGGCGCTCAGCAGGTCGGTGATAGCGCTGGGCAGGCCCAGCTGGCCGATGTCGATGCCGGCCACAGTGGTATCGGTGGTGACGCCCACCTCTTTCACGCCGTCCACGGCCATGACGGCCTCGACGACCTGTCCGGCCACACCGTAGGATTCCTCTTTGGTCAGGCCGTCGTCGGTGGAGAGGGCGATGGTGGCCTCATTGCTGGAAATTTCGGGCAGAAGGACGACGCCCATGGAGAAGACCTTCCAGCCGCAGAAGGCCAGCAGCACGACAGCGGCCAGCAGCGGCAGAGCGCGGTGTTGCAGGCACCACTCGAGGCTGTGGGCATACTTATCCTGAATCTTTTCGAACCAGACCAGACGCTTCGGCTCAGCCTTTTTCAGGACGGTGGAAGCAGCGGCAGGCACGACGGTGATGGCCACGATGAGAGAGGCCATCAGGCAGTAGCCGATGCACATGGACATGGGCTGCAGCAGGCTGCGCACCGTGCCGGAGGCGAACACCACCGGCAGGAAGACGCAGACCGAAGTAAGGGTAGAGGCCACGACCGACATGCCCACCTGACGAGCGCCCTGCACGGCGGCGCGGGCCGCCGGTACGCCCCGGCCCCGCAGACGGTAGATGTTCTCGATGACGACCACCGAGTTATCCACCAGCATACCGACACCCAGCGACAGGCCCGCCAGCGTCATGATGTTCATGTCGAGGCCGGTGAAGTACATCAGAACGACGGCGAACAGGACGGACAGCGGGATGCTGACGCCGACCACGAGGGTGGGCTTGATGTCCTTCAGGAAGATGGCCAGCACGATGATGGCCAGCGCAGCGCCCACCAGCATACTGCTGATGATGCTGTTGACGATGATGGTGATGTAGTTGCCCTGGTTGGACAGGACGACGACGTGAAGGTCAGAATACTGGGCCTGCAGCTCCTTGAAGGCTTTCAGGCAGCCGTCCGAGACGCTGCTGGCGCTGGAATTGGCGTTGCGGAAAATTTTCAGCACCACGGCCCGCTCGCCATTCAGGCGGGTGTAGCTGGCCTCGGCGTTGTCGATGACGGCCACATCGGCCACATCGGAGAGGCGGACATCGCCGAAGCCATCGACGTGGAGCAGAAGTGCGCCCTCGATGTCCGAAACGCTGTCGTACTCTTCGCCGACCTTCAGCAGCCAGGACTCGCCGCTCTTATCGGCGACGTAGCCGGCAGGCATCGAGAAGTTCTGGGCGTAGATGAGCTGGGCGAGGGTCTTGATGTCCAGCTGCTTGGCCACATCGGCGCTGGCAAGGGCCTTTTCCTTGCTCTCCTCGTAGAGCTGCTTGGCGTCTTCCAGCTGGTTTTCGTAGTCCTTCAGCTTCTCCCGGGCCTCGGTGAACTGCATATAGGCACTGAGCTGCTGGCTGGAATAGCTGCCCAGAGCGACGGAGAACTGGTTCATCAGGCCGGGGACATTATCCATGGCTTTGATGACCTCGTCCAGAGTCTTATAAATGGTGCTCAGGCTGTTGGAGACTTCCAGCTCGTCGGCAAGGTCGGAGACGGTGCCGTCGCTGGTACCCAGACGGCCCTGCAGCTCCTGCAGAGCGCTGGTGAGCTTATCGGTGATGTCGCGCAGCTCGCCGACGATCTCGATGAGGGAGTCGATGTCCCGCATACCGGTCTGGTTGAACTGGTCCACGACACGCTGCAGGCCGTCGCGGACGTCGATGAGGGCCTGCTGGATCTCCGGCTCATTGACCACGCCGATGAGCTGGTTGATGCTGCTCAGCAAAGCCTGCGCCTGGTCGCGCACGACGGTGACGGCGTCGGCCACCTCCGTACCCATCTGGGCCATGACGGTGTCAGAGACGGTGTCGCCAAAGTTTTTCAGCTGTTTTTCGTACTCGGCACGGCCTGCGGCGATCTGGGCCTCGGCGTCATCGAGCTGGGCGCGGGCGTCGGCCAGCTGGGTGTCGATAAGTTCCAGCAGGCGGGCGTTCACTTCGTCTATCTTATCCTGATTCAGCTGCACCTGCACCATCTTTTCGATGAGGCCGTTGGCCGACACACTGGAAACGCCGCCGGTGCGGCCCACATAAGGCACGAGGGTGTTATCCACGAAGTCCGACAGATCGTAGACGTCGCTGCCCTCCCGGCTGACAGCCGCCGTCATAAAGGCGTTCATGTTCAGGCTGTACTCGATGATGGAGGGGGTCAGACAGGTGCCGGGCAGACTGGACGCGGTCTGGTCCACCTTGTTGGAGGTCTTGACCATCGCGCTGTTCATGTCGGTGCCTTCGGCGAATTTCATGAGCAGAAGGCTGTAGTTTTCTGCCGAGGTCGCCGTGATGCTCTCGACGCCGGACACTGTACCCAGCGCGTTCTCCATCACATCGGAGACTTCTGACTCCACACGCTCCGGGCTGGCACCGGGGTAGACAGTGACCACCATGAGGTATGGCGTGCTGATGTCGGGCAGAAGGTTCGTCTGCAGGTTCGTGATGGACACGAAGCCCAGCAGCAGGACCATGATGACCGCAACAAGGATGGTGAACGGCTTTTTGACACTGAATTTTTCCATGATTTCCTATCCATTTCTTTTTTATGCCGCCGCGCGGCAAAAGGTACGCCGCAACCACGGCAGCACCCTCTGAACGCTTCTTATCGTTCCTATTATACACGAGGGAATCTCCCTTGCAATAGTCCTGAAGTTAATATTTAACAAAACTTTCCTTAATCCACCTTTGTTTAGGAAGTCAATGGGAAGATCCCGGCTACTTTCTTGCCATATTTCGTGGAAATACGGGCCGGATTATGCTATACTAGAATGCAGAATGGAATTTTATCGCAATTTCAGGCACAGCGCCTATCCAGACTGCATAAGGCCCATGTTCCGGGCTTATATACGTTCGATACGGCCCCAAAGAGGAATGCTATGAAGAAAGTTATATCCGTCCGTTTCAAGGATAACGGCAAGACCTATTATTTTGACCCCGCAGACACCCCCATCAAGACCGGCGACTATGTTATCGTCGAGACGGCCCGGGGCGTGGAATGCGGCGAAGTGGTGCAGGGCGTGAAGGAGATCGCCGACTCCGCTGTCCCCAAGGCCCTCAAGCCCATCACCCGGATGGCCGACAGCGTGGACGTGCGCCGGATGCGCCAGAACCGCGAGGACGAAAAGCGCGCCTACCACACCTGCCAGGAGTGCATCGCCCGCCACGGGCTGGAAATGAAGCTGGTGGAGGCCGAATACACCCTCGACCGCTCCAAGATCATGTTCTATTTCACCGCCGACGGCCGCGTGGACTTCCGTGAGTTGGTCAAGGACCTGGCCGGCATCTTCCACACCCGCATCGAGCTGCGCCAGATCGGCGTGCGCGACG
>ENA-OYXS01000440-OYXS01000440.1-human-gut-metagenome-genome-assembly--contig:-NODE-440-length-16256-cov-5.384421_pt1 | contig 16256 bp, 10 predicted proteins | sample MGYA00243240_ERZ653429 | MGnify/ENA primary metagenome ERZ653429 (study PRJEB26926, sample SAMN06164958) | human gut metagenome | biome: ENVO:00009003; feature: ENVO:2100002; material: ENVO:00002003... | reverse complement strand
ATCGTCGGCAGCGTCAGATGTGTATAAGAGACAGGTATGGCTGGAGCAGCTTGAAAATATGGATATTTAGAATCGCATAGCGGAGTGGAGAATTTTATCTGCGTGATTTTGCATGGCGAAGCGGAGAACGATCAGTTGTTCTCCGCTTTTTTCAGTGCTGTTTCAATTGCATTCAAAAGAATCATGGAAGTATACTTCTGATCTTCGGAATATTGGATGTTTTCCAGCGACTGGGAGGTATAAATCTGGCTGGCCAGTGATTCCAGAGCCGGTTCCATGAGAGGAAACATGGCTGCGGTGCTTTCGCTTAAATTTACCAGACGGATGGAAGTTACCCTGTCAGAGTCAACGGTTACTTCCAGGTCAAAGGTGTTTTCATTCAGGTCGATGGAGGAAGTATAAATTCCCGGTTTGTACAGGCTTTTGGCATCGGCTGAGGCACTTTTTTTCTGACCGGATCCAAACATGAAAAAAAGTACAATAGCCAGGATGACAGCAAGAAGAAGGAAAATGCCGGTGTATATAACTTCCTTCATATGTAGGACTATGATTTTTGTTTTTGCACTCATGGTACACGCCTCCTGGATGGTTTTGTATATTCTATTACAGAAGTGCTTAAATTATGATATACTGAAACAACGAATGTGAGTAACCGACAGTAAGGAGAGAAGAATGTCATTACAGTTTATTATCGGCAGTTCCGGTGCCGGAAAGTCTTATTTTGCATATGAGAGAGTAATCCGGGAGTCCATGGAACACCCGGAGAGAAATTACTATATTATTGTTCCGGAGCAGTTTACCATGCAGACACAGAAGACGCTGGTGGAAATGCATCCGGGAAAAGGAATCCTGAATATTGACATCCTGAGCTTTGAACGTCTTGCGTACCGTGTATTTGAAGAAACCGGCGGAGATAACAGAAAGGTTCTGGAAGATACGGGAAAAAGCATGGTGCTGCAGAAAATGGTGCAGCAGCACAGAAAGGAACTTGCCTATCTGGGAAGTCAGATGAATAAGCCGGGATATCTGGATGAGGTGAAGTCTCTGGTTTCAGAATTTATGCAGTATGATATCAGAGAAGAGAATCTGGCAGAAATGAAAGAGAAGGCCAAAGATCAGCCATTACTTGAAATGAAGCTTAAGGATGTGGGAATCCTTTATCAGTCATTCAGGGAATTCCTGAAGGGGCATTATATGACAGGGGAAGAGGTGATGGATGTCCTGCTTAAACAGCTTCCTTTTTCCGAAAAACTTAAGGGAGCGGAATTTCTCTTTGATGGATTTACCGGATTCACGCCAATTCAGGTCAATGTGCTCAGGGAACTTCTGGTCATTGCTGACCGCATAAGTGTTACTGTGACTATGGACGAACGGGAGGATGCTTTTTCTCCGGGAAAACCTTATCAGCTTTTCTTTATGAGCAAGCAGATGATACGGACACTTGCAGGGCTGACCAGAGATCTGGAGGATCCAGTGTATCTGAAACCATCCGGACAGTCCCGGTTTGCACAGGCACCTGCCTTACAGTTTCTGGAGAAAAATATCTTCCGCTACAGAAAGGGCGTGTATGTCGAAGAACAGCAGGAGATAAAAATATTTACTGCGCCATCCCCCCTGGAAGAAATGCGGGAGGCTGCCAGAAGGATGTCAGAACTTGTGCGTACCTGCGGATACCGCTATGGTGAGATTGCAGTGATCACAGGAAATCTGGAAGAATATGCAAGACTTGCAGCACAGGTATTTGAGGAGGCAGATATTCCATATTTTATTGACGAGAAGCATTCGGTAATGATGAATCCTTTTGTGGAGTATCTGCGCGCTGCCATGGAGATGGCGGTACAGGGATTTCCTTATGAGAGTGTTTTCCGTTATCTCAGATGCGGGATGTCAGAAGTTACCAGAGAACAGGCTGATAAGCTGGAGAATTACGTGCTGGCGCTGGGAATCCGGGGATATAAGAAATGGTCTGAAAAATGGGTTCGTGTATACAGAGGAATGGAAGCGGAGAAGATACAGGAACTGAATGAGATCAGAGAAATCTTTGCGGAAGAAGTAAGGGAACTTGCACAGGGATTTGGTTCCGGGAAGAAGACAGTGGAAGAGTACTGCCGGATTCTCTATGAGTTTATCCAAAAAAGCAATGTCTGGCAGAAACTGAAACGACAGGAGCGAAAGTTTAAAGAGTCAGGCGATAAAGCAATGGAAAAAGAATATAACCAGATTTATGGAATTGTGATGGACCTGCTGGATAAGATGGTTGAGATTCTTGGCGAAGAAACGGTAAACAGACAGGAGTTTCGACAGCTTCTGGAATCGGGACTTTCTCAGGCAAAAGTAGCGCTGATTCCGCCGAGCATAGATCAGGTAATGGTGGGTGATATGGAACGATCCCGCTTAAAGGAGATTAAGGCGTTGTTCTTTGTTGGCGTGAATGAGGGAAATATCCCAAAGAGCACACAGACAGGCGGAATCTTATCAGAGCTTGACAGGGATTTCTTCCAGGAGCAGGGAGTGGAACTGGCACCGGGGCCTAAAGAACTGATGAATATGCAGAGGTTTTATCTGTATCTGAATATGACGAAACCGGGAGAAAAGCTGATCCTCTCCTATAGTGATACCAATGCAAAAGGAGAAGGCATAAGTCCGGCATATCTGATCGGGAGTATACGCAGTCTGTATCCGAAGCTGAAAATTGAAAATTCTTATTGTTATCCGGAAAATCCGGAAGCTGGGATTGATCTGTTTCTGGAGAAGCTGGTACAGGAGACAGAGAAAGAACATGAGGATATTCCGGAGCAGGCAGATGAGACGGATGCAATGTTTGGAGAGCTTTATAGCTGGTATCTGCGGAATCCGGAATACAGAAGCAGAGTACAGAAGCTGGTACAGTCGGCTTTTGCCGGAAAACCAAAGGACATTATCAGCCAGAGTGTGGCGAAGGCATTATACGGAGAGGTTTCGCCTTACAGTGCTACCAGACTGGAACGTTTTGCAGCCTGTGCATTTGCACATTTCCTTCAGTATGGAATGAAGCTTACCGAGCGTGTGGAATATGAGTTTAAACCTATGGATATGGGAAATGTTATGCATGAAGCACTGGAAAGCTTTGCAGAAGAAGTGCGAAAAAGAGGCATGAAATGGACAGAGCTGACAGAACAGGAACGGAATGAGATTGCGGACCGGTGTCTGGATAATATTGTGGCAGATTATGGAAACACGGTGCTCAAAAGCAGTGCCAGAAATGAATATATGATCGAGAGAACAAGGAGAATCCTCAGAAGGACGGTATGGGCACTTCAGAAACAGCTGGAACAGGGAGAATTTCAGCCAGAAGGCTTTGAGGTAACCTTCGGGGGAGGACGGATTGACAGAGTAGATATTATGGAAGATCAGAATAAGGTGTATGTGAAGGTGATTGATTATAAAACCGGAAATACATCCTTTGACCTGGTTTATCTGTATCATGGCCTGCAGTTACAGCTGATGATCTATCTGGATGGTGCTCTGCGTGTAGAGCAGAAGAAATATCCGGATAAGGAGATTATTCCTGCGGGAGTTTTTTATTACAATATCAAGGATCCTATGATCCAGGAGAAGATAGATGCGGATGTGGAAGCAGTCAGTGCAGGTCTTATGAAAGAACTGAAGATGAATGGGCTGGTTCAGGCAGATCCGGAGCTTGTGTACAGGATGGACAGCAGTCTTGGCTCCATTCCTGTCGCATTTAATAAGGACGGAAGCTTTCGCAAAAATTCTTCTGTGGCAGACAGAACACAGTTCGCAGTGCTTGGACGGTATGTAAGGACGAAGATTGAGAAGATAAGAAGTTCTATTCTGGAGGGAGATGCAGAGGTTTCTCCCTATGAGCTCGGAAAAAAGAATGCGTGTACTTATTGTCCGTATATGACGGTATGCGGATTTGACCGCAGGCTGTCAGGATATGAATTCCGCAGACTGAAAAACTTCTCTGATGAGGAATTATGGAAAGCATTTGACAGGGAGGCAGAATAAGATGGGTGTACAGTGGACAAAGGAGCAGCAGGAGGTTATACGGCTGCGGGACAGAAATATTCTGGTCAGTGCGGCAGCCGGGTCCGGAAAAACGGCAGTACTGGTAGAACGTATCCTGAGTAAGATAACAGATAAAGAACACCCTGTGGATATTGACAGACTGCTGATCATGACATTTACAAGAGCGGCAGCAGGTGAAATGAAAGAGAGGATCTCGGCAGCTATTGAAAAAGCACTCTGTGAGGATCCCGATAATGAGCATCTGCAGAGACAGACAACCCTGCTTCATACTGCACAGATTACAACTATTGATGGTTTCTGTGCCTATATTATCCGGAATTACTTTCATCTGATCGGACTGGATCCGGGATATCGGACGGCAGATGAGGGGGAGCTGAAGCTTCTGCGAGGAGATGTTGTGAAGGCACTGCTTGAAGAATATTATGCCAAAAAAGATGAAAAGTTTCAGAAATTCGTGGAATGCTTTGCAACAGGAAAGTCAGATGAAAATCTGGGAAACCTGATACAGAAATTATATGAAATGGCTATGAGCAATCCTTTTCCGCAGGAATGGCTGTCCGGGTGTATGGATGATTACAGGATTGATTCCCTGGAAGAGTTAAGAGAGACTGAGTGGATGAGGATGCTCTGGGATGCAGTGAAGGATGAACTGCAGGAAGCGAAGCTTCTGGTGCAGGAGGCTCGAAGAATCTGCTCAGAGCCGGATGGCCCGTATCTGTATGATGAGGCACTGAGCAGTGATCTGCTTCTTATAAGAAGTCTGAAGGAACTGGCAGAGAAAAGAGATTATAATGGAACTGCAGAAATACTTATGAAACCCTCATTTGCCCGGCTGAGCACAAAGAAGGCTGCGGATGTAGATGAACAGAAGAAGCAGAGAGTGAAAGATCTCCGGGATGAGGAAAAGGGGATTCTGAAGGAACTGGGGCAGCGATATTTCCAGAGTGCAGAGAAAGAACTTCTGGAAGTGATCAGATATATCAGAGGTCCAATAGAGATGTTAGTTGAGTTGACGGCACGATTTAAAAAACAGTTCGGAGAGGCGAAGAGAGAAAAGAATATTCTGGATTTTACGGATATGGAACATTTTGCCCTGCAGATACTGATGACGAAAGAAGGGGAAGAAATCCATATGTCTCAGGCTGCGAGAGAGCTTTCCGCAAAGTATGATGAAGTCCTGGTGGATGAATATCAGGACAGTAACTTAGTGCAGGAGCTTCTGACAACAGCAGTATCCGGGTGGATCAACCAGAAGAAAAATATCTTCATGGTAGGAGATGTAAAGCAGAGTATCTATCGTTTCCGTCTGGCAAGGCCGGAGCTTTTCATGGAAAAATATAAAAGTTATTCCACAGAAGAAGCACAGGAGCAGAGAATTGACCTGCACAAAAATTTCCGGAGCAGGGAACAGGTTCTGGAGAGTGTAAACTTTATTTTCCGACAGATCATGGGGGAAGACCTAGGAGGGATTACCTATGACAAAGATGCAGCCCTTTATCCCGGAGCTTCTTTTCCGGAAGGAGAGTCAGAGGAATTTGTAAAGACAGAGGTTCTTCTGGTCGAGAGAGACGGAGAAGAACTGTCTGATGTACAGGACTATGAAGACGCAGGTGCATCGGGAAACCGCAGGGAAATGGAAAATCAGACCGGGCAGGAACTGGAGGCGCTGGCCATTGCACAGAGAATTAAAGAAATTGTGGGAAAAGAACATATCGTAGATAAAGAGACGAAGGAATACCGGCCTGTGGAATACGGGGATATTGTAATCCTGCTGCGCACTGCCTATGGATGGGCAGAAACCTTCAGGGAAGTGCTGGCATCTCAGGGGATTCCCGTATATTGTACATCAAGAACCGGATATTTCTCTGCAACCGAGATTGTGACTGTATTGAATTATCTGAAGGTGTGTGACAATCCGCTGCAGGATATTCCGCTTATGGGAGTGCTTCGTTCACCGATCGTCGGATGCACTTCACAGGAACTGGCAGAGCTTAGAATACAGTATCCTGATGGTCTGCTCTATGAGAGTGTTTCGGCATATGCAGGAGAAAATGAAATCCCCGAAAAAGAACTGGATCCGGATAAGCTGAAATCTGAATTGTTAAACAGTAATCTGCGAACAGATGAAAAGAACTCTCTGAATATTAAATTAAAAGGATTTCTGAGTCTACTTGAAAAGGTAAGAAATATGGCTGCATATACGCCGGTCCACGAATTGATCCTTTATGTGCTGAAAGAAACCGGGTATGGAGATTATGCAAGGGCACTTCCGGGAGGGGAGCAGCGTTTTGCAAATCTTACCATGCTTGTGGAGAAAGCTATGGACTACGAGAAGACAAGCTACAGGGGTCTGTTTAACTTTGTTCGTTATATCGAACAGCTACAGGCATATCAGGTAGACTATGGAGAAGTCAATCTGACAGGAGCGGGCAATACCGCAGTGGAGATCATGACGATCCACAAGAGTAAGGGACTTGAATTTCCGGTAGTATTTGTGGCCGGTATGGGAAAACAGTTTAATTTTCAGGATATGAATGCAGGTCTTTTGCTTCATCCGGAACTGGGAATAGGGGCTGATGCTATCATACCGGAGAAACGGGTGATCGCATCTTCGCTGAATAAGCAGGTGATCAGAAGACAGCTTCTGAAAGAGAGTCTGGGAGAGGAACTGAGGGTACTTTACGTTGCCATGACAAGAGCAAAAGAGAAACTGATCCTTACAGGAACAGTCGGAAAGCTGGAAAAGCAGATGCTGTCGCTGTCGCGTTTTCTGGATGAGGGAGAAGAACTGCTCCCACTGGGAACCAGAATGAAAGCAAAGAATTACTGGGCTTTTGTACTGCCTGCGCTGGTGCGGCATCGGGCAATGAGTGAACTTCTGTGGGAATATGGAATCCTCATGAAGAAACAGCCGGGGATTTACGATGATATCTCTGAGTTTGTGATAAAAAAGATTACTGTCCGTCAGATGACAGAAAAGGCAGTTCTCATCCAGGCAGGAAACCAGATGCAGGAGGAATATCTGAAGAACTGGGATGAAAATAAAGTGTATGATGAGGCTGTGAAGGAAGAGATAGAGAAGAGATTTTCCTTTGCATATCCGTATAAATATCTGGAAGATATTCCGGTTAAAGTCAGTGTTTCGGATCTGAAAAAGAGAAGCTGGCATGATGAAAGTGAACTGGAAGAGAATATCAGTGTGTCTGCCGAAGAGCAGGAGGAAGAACAGGAAGCGCCGGTTCCCGCATTTATGGCAGAGAAGCAGGAAGAGTATAAGGGGGCTGCCAGAGGTACTGCTTACCACAGAGTAATGGAATGTCTGGATTATGCAGAAGCAGATACAGAGGAACAGCTTCGGGCTCAGTTAAAGAGACTTCTGGAGAGCCAGAAAATGACAGAGCAGGAAGCAGAATGTATCCGGATCCGGGATATCAGGAGGTTTGTGGAGTCCGGACTGGGGCAGAGAATGAAGAAGGCTGCCATGAAAAAACATCTTTATAGAGAACAGCCTTTTGTGATTCAGAGAAGTGCTTCTATGCTCGATGATGGTTGGAAGAACGAAACAGTGCTGGTGCAGGGAATTATCGATGCCTATTTTATGGAAGAGGAAGAGATTGTTCTTGTGGACTATAAAACGGATAGAGTGAAGAGAGGACAGGAACAGAAGCTGATCGATCTGTATCATGTGCAGCTTGAGGATTATGCCCGGGCATTGGAGCGGATGACAGGGAAAAAAGTGAAGGAGAAGATTATTTATTCGTTTACATTGCAGAAAGAGATATTGCTGTAGGCGGAATAAAAATTTATTATTATGAATTCAAATATCCGGCAGGGATAAGCGCGTGTTATACGCGCCACCCTGCCGGATATTTGTTTTTCAGGATCTGGTTGACCAGTTTGCCGAAGCCAATGGGATATCCATCTGCACAGAGGAGATGCCAGCCTTTTTTGTGAGCTGCTTCTTCGGGTTCGATATTTAAGGTTTCACCCTTTAAATATCTGGTGATCCTTTCGTCAGAAGCGGAGAGAGAGATGACTGCTTCTGCTTCATCTTTGCGGATTGCCAGTGCAAGTGGCTGAGACGGCTCGAAGCGGTTTTTCTTCAGGTCACCGAGATAGAGACCGTTTCTTAAGAAGGTGATGCCGCGGAAGTTGTGGGCAACCGGGGGAAGATAGTAGGCTTTATCACCGCGGATTTCCACACGTTCCCAGTCAAATGGCTGACCGCAGAGGGTTTTCAGACCGATCTCGTTCAGAAATTCCTCAATCAGTGGAAATGCGTTTTTGTCCGGTTTTGTGTGAGGACGGGAGCTTTCCTTGATTGCCTGTCCTTTTTTATGGAAGAGCGCAAGGAAGTGTCCCTCTCCGTTCATTTTGTGTGGGAAAATCCGGATGCATTTGATAAGTTCAGGATTTCCGTTTCCCCATTCAGGAACTCCATGGGAGAAGCCTTCATAATCTTCCATTTCTGCCAGTTCCATGTCAGGACGGTTTTCCAGAAGCCAGGAAACAGTTTGTTCGTCTTCTGCAGGCGCGAATGTGCATGTAGAGTAAAGCATCAGTCCGCCGGGACGGAGCATATCGGCTGCCTGGAGGATAAGCTCTTTCTGGGTTTCGGAAAGCTCCATGGATTTTTCGGGAGTCCAGTCTTTGGCAAGGGCTTCTTCCTTACGGAACATTCCTTCTCCGGAGCATGGAGCATCCAGGATGATCTTGTCGAAGAATTCGGGGAATGCTTTGGTTAACTTTGCAGGTGTTTCGTTTGCTACGAAGACATTTGGGATGCCGAAGAGTTCCAGGTTGCGAAGGAGGGCTCTGGCGCGGGAAGTGCTGATATCGTTTGCTACCAGAAGTCCCTGTCCCTGAAGTGCTGCGCCTGCTGCAGTTGCCTTGCCGCCCGGGGCTGCGCAGAGGTCCAGGACTCTGTCACCCGGCTCGATGGAGACGCGGGAGGCGGGGGTCATGGCGCTGGGTTCCTGAAGGTAGTAGAGGCCGGCCTGGTAGTATGGGCATCTGGAAGGACGGATGTCTTCATCGTAGAAGTAGCCGTTTTTGATCCATGGGATCTGACGGGTTGGAAATGGAGACAGGTTTTCGAAGTCTTCGCAGGTGATCTTGGAGGTGTTTATGCGCAGGCCGTAGGTTCGGGGGGCGCTGAAGCTGGAGAGGAATGCGGGGTATTCGTTGCCGAGCATTTCTTTCATTCGGGTGAGGAATGCGGGGTGGAGGTGTGTTGTATTTTCGTTCATAATGGGTTGGGTTCCTTTGCTGTAGTTTTGATTGGTGGGTGGGGGACGCGCAGGAAAATATATCTGTCTGAGTGCGGTTTCGGCATCTAAAATCTTCTAAGCCGGTAAAAATCTGCTAAAAGCATGGAGAAAAATGCAAAACTCGCTCCGCTGCAGGCTTCGCTCAGACAGGTTGCGATTTTTCTCCATAACGCAGATTTCTACCGGCTAAGAAGATCTAAGATGCCTGCAAATGCACTCAGACAGATATATTTTCCTACGCTGTTTACTGAAAATAACTGTAGTATAACGTGAGGTTTATGAAATATTAAGTTTATGAAATACTATAGCAATGCCATAAAATAATGCAATCAAGACAGTTCAGCAGGACTTCACGCTATGATGGACTGGATTGTTTGCAGTAATTTATGAAATAAGAAATTGATATATAGCAATGCTTTTAAATACATTATTTATGAGGAGTGCTATAGTAAACCGGAAGACGTTAAGGAGGTATTTTCGGTAAAGGTATCAAAATGATTATAAAGTATAAATGATTTTTGCTAAATAGTATTGACAAAATCATATTATACATCATATAATATCGTTAACAAAACAATATTGATGTTCTGTATAGTATGTGAACAGGATGGAATAAATGTATCAGATGTGAAATGGCGTTTACCTTTGGTATAGTCTGGAGCATTTTTCAGACACGCTCTAAGGCTGGATTGCAGAGATGATGCTGTCTGTACAGAACATAATTGAAACGAGGGAGTGAGCATATGGTTTTTAATACGGGTGCTGCGCTTCTGGATGCGGTTGTTCTGGCGGTTGTTTCTAAGGAGAAGGAAGGGACTTACGGGTATAAGATCACGCAGGATGTGCGTGGAGTTCTGGATGTTTCGGAGTCTACTTTGTATCCGGTGCTCAGGAGGCTGCAGAAGGATGATTGTCTGGAGGTTTACGATATGGCGTATGCAGGACGTAACCGGCGTTATTATAAGCTGACGGACAGAGGTGCTGCGCAGCTGGAGTTTTATAAAGCTGAATGGAAAATTTATGCATCCAAGATAAGCGGGATGTTTGAGGGAGGAATAGGATGATGGACAGGGCGCAGTTTATGCAGGAGCTGGAGAAGCTGCTTGCTGATATTTCCGAGACAGAGAGGCAGGATGCCCTTGATTTTTATAATAGTTATTTCGATGATGCAGGAGCTGAGAATGAAGCTTCGGTGCTCAGGGAACTTGGAAGTCCAGAGAAGGTTGCAGCGATCATCAAGGCGGATCTGAAAGGTTCGGCAGGAGGCTATGAGTATGGAGAATATACGGAGCATGGCTATGAGGATGCCCGGACTAAAGAGAGAGGCCAGATGCCTGAGAGATATGAAGAAGAGTCGGGAACAGGGAAGCGTTTTTTCAGAAAGGGGAATCAGGCGGTGCTGATCCTTGCGGTGATCCTGCTGGTTTTTATTTCTCCTTTTGTTAAGGGGGCTGTTGGTGGGATTCTGACATTTGCAGTTGGAATTTTACTGCTTCCGTTCTGGCTGATCGTTGGATTGGGCATAGGTGCTATGGCTTTACTGGTTGGCGGAATTGCAGCTGTTGTGGCTGGAGCAGGGCTTTTGGCTGTAATGACCGGAACCGGGATCCTGACCATAGGAATTGGATGTCTGATGATTGCTCTGGCAATCCTTATGATATTAGGACTGATCAGCATTGCAGTACGCATTGTGCCGAAATGGTTTCGGAAGATTACTGACTTTTTTAACAGGTTGCTTTACAGAAAGAGAAAGGAGGCGGTTAAATGAAGAAGTTTACAAAAGGAATGTTGATCGCAGCGGGGATTTTTGGTGCTGTGGGAATCGGGCTGACAGCTGCCGGTGGTGTTATGGGAGCCAGTATGTCGGAACTGACAGGGGTGAAAAGCCTGAAAAGGGTGCTTCTGGTGGCAGATGGAGATTATGATTATGATGACAGTGATGATTATGATGACGATGATGATTATGACGACAGTGGTGATTATGATGACAGCGATGACTATGACAGCGATGATTATGACGACAGCGACGACTGTGACGACAGTGAGGATTATGCCCGCGTTGTTGATGAGAATGAGGAAGATGGCACTGTATATCAGTTGAAGTATCAGCCCACAAAGCTGGATATAGAGCTGAAGTACGATGAGCTGATTCTGGAAGAGGGTGACAGTTTCTGTGTCAGAGTTTATGATGACAGTGGGAAGAATGTGACAGTGAAGGAGAGTTCAGATACTCTTAAGGTCAGAAGCACGAAAAAACTGTCTAAAAACAGAAAGGTGTGTATCTCCTATCCGGAAGATGTTAAGCTTCAGGAGCTGGAGATTGAGATGGGTGCAGGTACTGTTTATCTGAACAGAGATATTGAGACAGAGAAGCTGAGTGTGGAGATGGGAGCCGGGGAATTTGAAAGTAAGAATCCGGTGACTGCAAGGGAGGCAGATCTGGAAATCGGAACCGGAAGTATGACATTTGCAGATCTGAGCGCCAGGAAGACAGATGGAGAATGTGGTCTGGGTGAACTGGATCTGACACTGACCGGTACGCAGGAGGATTATAATTATGATCTGGAATGTGGAGTGGGAAATCTGGATGTAGGTTCTGATTCCTACAGTGGACTTGGACGGGAGAAAACCATTTCCAATAAAGGCGCAGACAGGAAACTGGATCTGGAGTGCGGTATGGGAAATGTATCGGTGAATTTCTCTGGGAAAGAGCACAGGGATTTGCAGACATCCTGAGGAGTATATATTTATACACTCTGACGGGCAGAAACAAAAGTAGTATTTAACCGAATCAAGAAGTTATTCGGTGTAGAGTAAGTAGCGAAGTGGATGATTTTATCTGCTCGACTAATCTGGGTTTAAGGAGGAAATGGAACATGGGTGACAAACGTTTATACAAATCATCAGAAAACAGCATGCTTTGCGGTGTATGTGGAGGAATTGCAGAATATTTTGATATTGACCCTACGCTGGTGCGTCTGGCATGGGTGATCCTTACCTGCTTTGGCGGTGCGGGAATCTGGGCATATATCATTGCGGCAATTATTATTCCGAAAAGATAACAGAATCCAATCTGTAATAGACAGAAGTTTAACAGAATCAGGCAGGCAGCGAAGCGGATTGCGAATATCCGTTTGAATGAAATACAGTATAAAAATTAAGAAAACAGCCCATACTCCAAAGAAAAGGAGTGTGGGCTGTTTTGGATAAAGAGAAGGAAATAAAAGCTTATCTTGATGGAGAATTATTGCCGGAGGTCAGAATGAAGTATGAAATTGCAGAGGAAATGGGACTGCTGGACAGAGTATTGAGTGATGGATGGAAAAGTCTGTCTGCGAAAGAGACCGGACGGATCGGAGGATTGATGACGAAACGAAAAAAGAAAAATTGAATAATGAATGCATCTTAATCCAGCTAAGCAGAGTGTGAAATCCTGTGTCAGATATCTTTGCCGTGCGTCAGCACGCCTGCAGATATCTTCCTTGTTTTTCACACTCTGCTAAACTGTCTTAAATGCATTATTTACTGGGACTGCTATAGACAACATGTCATTCCGTAATTACAGAAACATTTCCGTCCAGTGTTATATTAATATTAATTAGTTGAATTGATACTTTTATATTTTATTATCTGGAGGAGAAGAATGAAAAGTAATTACAGGATTTTTACAGCAGTTTTTTTATCGGCAATTATGACAGCAGCAGCTCCGTTAACAGTATGCGGGGCGGAAGTTTTTTCGGCGGGAGAATCTTTCAGTGATGGAACAGGGAGTATTCCTGCCATATTGACAGATATGGTTCTGCCGGGTGGAGAGATTGGAACAGAATATCAGGTACAGCTTGAAGCTGATACAGATGTGAGCTGGAGTCTGGAGGAGGGAAGCGAGCTTCCGGCGGGACTTACGTTGTCTTCCGGGGGAGTGATCAGCGGAACACCGCAGAAGGAAGGGAGTTTCAGCTTTACTGTACAGGCGGACAATGGTATTGGAGTTTCTTCACAGGAACTGAGCCTTTATGTTGCACAGCGTGAGCAGGAACCTGTTATAAAGCAGTATGAGCTGACATCAGGTACTGCTTTGATCAATCTGGGAATTCATGCAGAGGGAGAACAGTCACGTAAGCGGTTATTTCTTTATAATGCAGGAACAGATTCGCTTCATCTCTCTGATTTTCCGCAGAGCAGATATTTTGATTTTTCCTACGCACCGATTTTCGATACAAATACGGATGAAGAAATGCAGCCCGGAAGTTGTGCGGCTGTGGACATTGATGATAAGAAGAATCTGCCTGCCGGAAATTATGAAGAGACAGTGACATTTGAGACAAAAGAGGGTGCTTCCTGTAAGGTTACTCTGAAAGTAATTGTGGGAGCTTCCTCTGAAAAAGATTATGAGCTGAGTATAGAAACAGGTACAGAAGAAGAATTTACAGAAAGCGATTTCTATGACCCGGAATTTCGTGTGGAGAAGTATGTAGTGGTCAGAAATTCAGGAAAAAAGGAAACCAGAATACGGATAGATACTTCTGGTCTTAAGAATTTTGAAGTGGATGACCAGATGGCAAAGTGGACAGAAGATTATGAGGAACAGGATTCCAAAAAGCTGCTGAAACCGGGAGAAACGCTTTATTTTTATATATTGCCGAAGCAGGAATACGGAATTTATGATGAAACGTTTGCATTTCTCGCAGATGACGGAAGCAGATATCCTCTTCATGTTACAATGAACAGAGAGAAGAATCCGACAGAAAAGAAGCAGCTGGAAATTACTGAAAAGTCTGCCGGGGGTTTTCCGACAATGCAGTGGGGCTATAAGACACTTCCGGAAGCAAAGACATATATTCTGAAAAATGTTACTGATACAGATATGAAGCTGTCTTTTAACCGTAGTAAAGAATGTAGTGTGTTATTATCTGGAAATGCTTATCTGGCACCTGGGGAGAGCACAGAACTGAGACTCTGGCCCAAACTGGGGCTTTCGGTGGGAAAATATAGTTTTCAGGTGACTGTGACTGCGAAAACAGTGGCAGGAGAACACCTGACAACGCAGAATCTGTATAATTCTTTTATTGTAGGAGACCGGACTTATCAGGGACTGGCAGATGCTGTTGCGCCTGTGACCGGAATTACCAATGGTGCAGAAAAAACTGCTGATGCTTTGCATCTGCCGAAGTCGCTGGAAGTCTATGGCGCCGAGGTGAATGGAGAGAAAACAACATTTTCTGCGTCTGTGAAGTGGGATGTGGAGAATTGTGCTTATGATCCGAAAAGCAAGGCAGCTCAAAGTTTTCTGGTCAACGGATCTCTGGAACTGAATGAGGATGAAAATAATGAAGGACTGGACACTGCCGTACAGATAATGGTACAGGTGGATGCTTATCAGACATTAAACAGACCAGTTATTGATACGCGGTGGACCAGAGGGATCACAAATTATGCAATGATTATTTCCTGAGGATCTGCAGATTAAAAAAGACAGGCTAAATGCTGCAGACTCTTTGTTTTATGGGGAACAAGATGGAAGAATAAGATTCATGTCTATCAAAATACATTTAATGCCATAATTACAAAAATTCCTCCATCTTGTGATATATTAACATTAACGGTTAAATATCACGGAATGGAGGAATTTTTATGAATAGAAAAGAGTTCTTAGCGGTTGTTATTTCAGCAGCACTTGGTTTATCCGGTGCTCCGGTTTATGCATCAGAATCTGCAGCATTTTCTGATGGGGAAGTACAGGAATATGGAGCAGAAGAAGAGAAACAGGAATTCCAGACAGATAGTCAGGATCCTGAAACTGATACATTTCAGGATGAAGTGGAATCAGATGCAGATACAGACGGATTTGTGGATGAAGCAACAGGAGTATCCTCAGGGGAAGCGGATGCGAATGGATTTACATATCAATATCTTAAAGAATCTGATACATACCGCCTGACAAAGGGAACAGATACAGAGAATGTCATAATACCTTATGAGTATAATGGAAAAGTAGTCTCAGAGGTTGGAGAGAGAGCTTTTTACGGATGTATAAACATAAAGACTGTGAAAGCAGAAGAGGGAGCTGACAGAAGGAAAAATCGTATCCGCATTGATAAATCTGCTTTTGAGAACTGTGAAAATCTCAGAAAAGTTTCTTTTGATCAGGGAGCGAAGCTAGAAAGCAGGGCATTTTATAATTGTCCGAAGCTGTGGGAGTATACAGGGGTTTCCTACTATGATTCTTTTGATACAGAAATAGAACAGGATTCTTTTGACGCGGATACAAAGGTAATATTCAGAGCAGGAGATAATGGAATTCCGGAGACTGTTAAGGCTTTTGCAGACAAGAACAGGGTATTTATGGAAATTACGGATAATGATAATTATGTTCTGACAGATAAAGATGGTACTTCTTATTATGATGACTGGAGTGAAGGAGATTCCAGAACATTCTGCGTAGATTGTGATGATACAATGGCATCGGTAAGAGTGTGGTCTGCTGTGGAAGTGATTGGACGGAAAGCTTTTTATGGATGCTCAAATGTAAAAAAAGTGCTCATTGAGAGGAAAACTTCAACGATTGAGTCAAAAGCTTTTGCAAAGTGCAAAAATATGAGTATTATTATGCCTTCCGGTATAACAGCAATCAGTGACGATGCTTTTGATGGTGCTTCTGGCATTACTATTTACGCGGATAAGGGCTCTTATGCGGAAAAATATGCAAAGAAACATAATCTGACCTGTAAGACAATACCAGCACCGACAGCAGTACCGGTACCGAAACTGAAAGTATCTTATGATGCAAAAAATGGTAATGCTACATTAAACTGGACTCCGGTAGAATATACTTTTCAATATTATATTTACAGATATGATACAGCCACAAAAAAATATAAATGTGTAAGCAAAGTTGACCAGAATACTACCTGTCTCTTATACACATCTCCGAGCCCACGAGACGGAGCTACATCT
>ENA-OYXS01000412-OYXS01000412.1-human-gut-metagenome-genome-assembly--contig:-NODE-412-length-16686-cov-5.437677_pt1 | contig 16686 bp, 16 predicted proteins | sample MGYA00243240_ERZ653429 | MGnify/ENA primary metagenome ERZ653429 (study PRJEB26926, sample SAMN06164958) | human gut metagenome | biome: ENVO:00009003; feature: ENVO:2100002; material: ENVO:00002003... | reverse complement strand
GATGTAGCTCCGTCTCGTGGGCTCGGAGATGTGTATAAGAGACAGTAATATTTGTTGGTCTAACACCTGTACTCGCAGAAGAACAGGTGAAAGAAACATACAAGCTTCAAGGGCAGGTTGAGTATGATGACAATCCGGTAGAAACAATTTATCTTGATGAAACTATTGAAAAACCTAAGGTTAATATACCACAGCGTTCGGTCACTATTCCGATAAAAATTCTCAATATTACATCAAATACAAACACGCCCAGGAGCGCCCTTGCAAGGGCGTCAGTAACAAGAAATAATTTGAAGGATATACTTCCTCTAAGCGGTTCTCTGTCTGAAACCGCACACGGCATAACATACGGAACTCTGTGGGGTGAAGAATTATCATTTTCTCAAATGGAATCTACAACAGGAATTTTTTTGAGATATGATGCTCCTAAATATTTTTCTCTTGATACAACCTTCAAACAAAGTGCATCTCAAGATATCGGCACTCAGTACGGTACAGTAAGAGTTACACCAGAATGGCATATCACCGATAAGCTTACTTTGAAAAATGCGTTTACAAATTATGTAAACGCACCTAAAAACAAAAATGAAATAACACTGGTTTACAGTCCTGCATTAAAAAAATATGCTGAATCTTTAAAATTTGAACTCGGGGTCGCAGAATCATATTATTCTAATGGAAGCAGAAGTTCAGCTGTTAGTTTTAGTACCGGATTTAAGTTGTAATTAACCCGAAAATTTTATATAATTGATTTATGATGAGATACAAACAAGAGCAAAGACGGCCTAAAAGAGTTATCAACAGGAATAATAAAAGAGCTGATGAGAGAAAGCCGGTCAAGGCTTCATCTTCTTCTAACGGTTTTTATTACTCTTTTTTGACGGTGGTGCTTTTGTTATGCCTGGTACAAATAACCATCAGTGCAGTGTTGAACATATCAAAAATTGTATCTTACAAAGCTAAAATTGTTCAGATTACAAAGACAAGAAACGCTGCAAAAGCTTTGAATGAACAGCTTCAGGATAATATTAAGAATTTTTCTAATGTTACCGGGCTGGAAGCAATCGCTAGAAATAATCTCAAGATGTCCGGAGAAGATGAAGTTCTGGTTATTATTAATACAAAACCTGATGAAACAAAAGAAGAGAAAGAAATCGTTACACGATTTATGAAGCTGAAAAAACATGATTAAAAATTTATTACAAGAAGGCTTTGCCTTAAAAGACAGAGGACATTATAAACACGCAATTGAAGTTTTCTATAAAGCGCTTGAAGAGGATAATACAAGCACGGAATTACTGTTTGAAATTGCAGATTTATATTACAGAATGCAGAATGAAGAAAGAGCTCTCAACTATATTGAACAAATTCTGGACAGAGTTCCGGAACATATCACCGCTCTTAAACTTCTGGAAAAAATATTTATTGATAGAAACGCGCTAGCAGAAGCAGAACAAACTGCAAAAAATATCTATTGTGTTTCACATAATAGCAATGATTTAGCCCAAATATTCAGACTTTTAAACATGCAAGGCAGGTTTGACGAAATTTTTGAATATAACGTAGAAAACCCAAACTCTTCCATATACTTTGAACAGGCAAAGGCTTTATTTTACAAGAAGGAGTTTGCTAAAGCACAGGAACTACTGGAAAAGGCCATTGCAGAGGAACTGGGAAATCAAGATATACTGCTATTGCTCGGACAAGTCTATTATGCTCAGGGAAAAAAAGACTTGTGTCTTGAACTTGCCGCAAAGATTTCTGAAAACGATGAAAATGCAGAATTGTTAAACTTTCTCGGGCTTCTGGAAGATTACAAAGGAAATTACAAAGAAGCATGCCGGTATATCCAAAAAGCTATTAAGCTTAATGCTGATAATGATAAATATTTTTATAATCTTGCCAATATGTATTTTAAGCAGGGCGACACAATGTATGCAAAGCGGTATTATAATCTTGCGATTTCTTTAAATCCGCAAAATCCTAATTACCATTTTGCTCTTGCGAATTTGTACTATTCAGAAAAACATTACAAAAGGGCGCTGGAGGAACTTCCGGATAATTTATTTGAGGCAAACCTGCTTAAAGTAATAATTTTGTACGATACAGGCTACCTTGCACTTGCAAAACAGGAATTAAAACATTTGTTTGCCGAGTGTCCGGATAACACAATATTACAAGAATATTCCGAACGAATAGACAGTGAGCTGGGGCTTAAGTAAAATATTCTGTTTCGTTTTTTATTTTGTTATAGAAGAAGTTTAAGCGTTCTTTATCATGCAGATACCAGTATCCGATAAGAACTTCAAAAGCTGTTGACGGCCTGTAAACATTCTGAATAGCGCGTCTTGCAACTGGTATAGGAAGATTTCTTCCGCGTCTTGCTAATTCATGTTCTTCTTCTGTCAAATCTTCTGAAATAAAATGCAGCATTTCTGCTTGAAAGGAGGCATTTACCCTGTCTGTTGTCATTTTATGAAGAATTTTTGAATTAGATGTCTTAAAAATAACGTATTCTCTTACAAAAATTTCCCACACAGCATCACCAAGATGTGCATAATTTCTAAGAGCAATAATTTCTTCCGTCATAAAGCCCGCCTTACAAATCAATATCTGATTCTTTAATTGGTGCACCGATTACACGCTCAAGTTCTGCAGCATTGATATTATAATTAAGCAGATTGTTGTAATAATCCAATTGTGCATTTAAATATGTATTTTCAGAATCCTTAAACTCTATGGCATCGCCCAAGCCGACCTGATATCTTCTGAAAGCAAGATATTGTCTTTCTTGAGCCTGCTGCAGTGCAAGCTTAGAAACATCCAGACTGTCATGAGAATTTAGAAGGCTTATATATGCGCTCTTGACTTCCAGATAAACATTTTGTTTCTGCTGTTCATAATCTGCAACATACTTATTATAAGTAGCCTTTGCCTCATCCACCTGTTTTTTTAGAAGCATAAGGTTAAGATTTGAATAATTTAACTGAACACCGACCTGATAACCGTAATCGCTGTTAATCTGGCGCCCGCCATGGTCATATCCTGCAAAACCGCTTACATCAGGAGTAAACGCACGTTTTGCACTCCTTACGTTCAACTCTGCTGCATCCATTGATTTTTTAGCCGCAAGAAGGGCCGGACGTGACTCATTTGCCGTTTTGAGCAGTTCTGGGAAATTCACCTCATATTTTTTATTGTTGAGTTTGTCTTTTAAAATTACACCCTCAAGCTCCGGAATACCAACTGCGTTAGCAAGCTCTACTGCTGCAAGTTCAAGAGTATTCTTTGCTTTAATAAGATTTACTTTTGCATTCCCGAGGTTATATTCGGCTGTTGTAACATCAATCTTTGCCTTTTTACCAATCTGGTAATAAGCTTTTGCCTGTTTTAACTGGAGTTCGAAATCTTTTACGGTTTCTTCATATACAGATTTTTGAATTTCTGCAAAAACCATATTGTAATATGCAACCTTTACATTATAAATAACTGTTTCAATACTTGATTCTGCATCATATCTTGAAGCTTCATAATTTCTTTTTGCCATATCAGCATTTGCTTTTGTTTTACCAAAATCAAATAAAAGCATATTAGCAGAAAGTGTCGGAGCATAGAACATATTATACTTCTGCTGCATCATTCTTGACATGTTTGCGGGCATTGTTGACATAAGCATATCATTTCTGGAATAACTTACGCCTGCACCAACTGTTGGAAAGTAATTAGACCAGGCCTGACCGATTTTTGTTTTGTAGATTTCGGAATTACTGATAGCAGACATTATTGTCGGGTGATGTGTTATAGCAAGTTTTATACAGTCGCTTAAAGTTACCTCGCCGTTCATATCTGCATATTCTATCTGGCTTGTAATCGCAGGAAACTTGGTTTCATACATTCCTTTAGCTTCTTTGGAAGTACTTTTCTGAGCTCGTTGAACACTTGCATTTTTCTTGCGCTCCTGACGTCTATTTACTTTTTGCTTTTCCGGTTTTACAATTTCTATCTTATCGGAATTTTTAACTTTTTCCTTCTTATTTTTTGCAATAACAGAAGTCTGTGAAACTCCGAGAAGTGAACATATCAGCAGTATATTTAAAATCTTTTTCATCTTAAATCTCCAAATCCTTTTCGGTAATTTCTTTCTTAGGGAACAAATCTACAAATTCCTGAACAATTACATAGAACGCCGGAGTTAAAACAGCCCCCAGAGTTGCAGCTGCCATCATACCGCCAAGAACTGTAGAACCTACAGAAATTCTTGAATTCGCACCGGCACCGCTTGCAAAAATCATCGGCATTACACCGATAATAAATGCAAGTTCCGTCATCATAATTGCCCTGAATCTTAGTTTTGCAGCCTTTATTGCAGCATCTTTAACAGCGAGTCCGTGTCTTTCGTGTTCTTCTTTTGCAAATTCAACAATCAAAATTGATTGTTTTGCAGCAAGACCAACCAACGTTATCATACCAACTTGAGAATAAATATCAAACGCCTGATTTATCATAAGTTGAAATATCAAGGCTCCAAGAGCTGCAATAGGAGAAATCAAAAGTACTGCAATCGGAATTGTATAGCTTTCATAAAGAGCTACGAGGAATAAGTATACGAATACAAGCGCCATACCAACTATCATAGCAGTCTGACCGGAAGCTTCACGTTCCTGTGCTGATGTACCTGACCAGTCATAGCTGATGTCTGCCGGAAGAATACTTGAGGCAGTATCTTCCATTGCATTCATTGCATCTCCGGAACTCTTTCCTGCAGCCTGCTGACCTTGAATTTGAATTGACTTGTACTGGTTAAAACGGGTGATAGACGCAGTACCGATTGCCTGCTTCAATTTAATTATTGAGAGAACAGGAACCATTACCCCGTTTTTATTTTTTACATAAATTCCTGACAAATCAGATGCTTTATCTCTAAAACGGCTGTCTGCCTGCAATTGTACTTTGAATACTCTATCGTACTTATTAAAGTCGTTAACATAGTATGTACCGAGCATTGAAGCTAAAGTTGAATAGAGTTCCTGCAAATCAACACTCTGAGCCATAGCTTTTTCATAGTCGATTTCTACTATATACTGCGGAACATTTGCCTGAAAAGAAGTATAAACACTGGATAAAGAAGAGTTCTGGTTTGCAGCGGCAATAAGTTTGTTTGCCCATACTTCCAGCTCCTGAGGAGTATATTCACCCTTTGAAAGCATCTGGAATTCAAAACCGCCCATCATACTCATACCGCTGATTGCAGGCGGTGAAAAAGAAACAATTGATGCTTCTTTAGTATTTGCTGCTACCGCCCTTATTTTATTCAAAATAGCAGTATGAGATAAGTCTGTAGCCTGACCTTTTATTTTTCTTATTACCCAGCTAACAGGGCTGACTTTTCTTTCTGCATACTCATCAAGCTGTATAATTACAGTAGACTGATTAACAGATCCGTTACCGCCAAATACCGTAAGCTTTTCTTTATTAATTCCGTCAATATCTTTAATCTGGTCAACAAACTTTCTTGACACTTCTTCTGTTCTTGATAAAGATGCACCGTCAGGAAGTGTAATCTGCGCAAGTAATATCCCCTGATCTTCATCCGGAATAAAACCTGTTGAAATAATTTTGAAAGAGAAAAGGGTTAATATAACAATTACTGCATAGAAAATTGCTGTAAGTTTTTTGTTGTAAACAAATTTTGTTACATATTCCATGTAGAAATCTTCCAGCTTAGCAAACATTTCATTAAATTTATCCACAATTAAAGCTGCTTCATCCATTATTTTCTTAATATAAGGATGTTTGTTTTCTTTTTCAGTTTCCTTATGATGACCTAAGAAGTGGGAGCACATCGCAGGAGAAAGAGAAAGCGCGCAGATTGCGGAGAAAGCAATAGACACGGCAATACAAACAGCGAACTGTTTATACATAACTCCTGTCATACCGCCCATAAATATAATCGGCACAAATACTGCCATCAAAACCATTGCCATTGCAACAAGAGAAGAACCTACTTCCTCCATCGTAAGCTGAGTCGCAATTACAGCAGATTTGCCTTCCTCAATATGGCGTTTTACGTTTTCAATAACAACAATAGCATCATCTACTACAACACCGACAGCCAGTACCATTGCAAATAATGTCAGCAGGTTAATCGACATTCCCATCGCTTTCAGTACAAAGAAGGTGCCAATCAACGATACAGGAATGGTTACACAAGGTACAAGCGTTGCCATTGCATCGCCTAAAAACAGATAAATAATAATAACTACGATTAAACCTGTAAGCAGAATTGTGAACTCTACTTCCTTCATTGATTCTTGAATATATTCGGCATCATCTTTAACATACATAATCTTAATGCCGTTAGTCATTTTTGCATTTAATTCTTCAACCTTAGCTTTAACTGCCTTAGAAAGGTTTATAATATTAGCGTCAGGAAGCTGTGAAATAACTACAACAGCAGAAGGCTTTCCGTTAACAAGCCCGAGGTTAGAATAAGATTCAGCCCCTAATTCAACCCTTGCTATATCTTTAATTCTTACATTGGAGCCGTCAGTATTTGAGCGTATAATAATATTTTCAAATTCTTTTACATCGTCCAGACGGCCTTTTGTTTTAAGTGTAATTTGTAAAGCATTTTTCTCTTCAGTCGGAAGCTGGCCCAGTGCACCTGCTGTAACTTGAGTGTTCTGGTTAGCAATTGCCGTTTTCACTTCACTTACAGATACATTAAGGCCGGCCATTTTCTGAGGGTCAAGCCATATTCTCATAGAATAATTTCCCGCACCGAATACATTTACGTCAGCAACTCCGTCTACACGTTTCAGTTCATCTTTAATATAGATTGAACCGTAATTTGTTAAATCAAGCTGACTCCAATTTCCTGACTCCGGATAAAGAGTAAGAATTACTGCACCTGCACCGGCAGTTTTGCTTACAGCAGTAACACCGGTTCTCTGAACATCTTCCGGAAGCTGGGATTGAACCTGCTGTATACGGTTCTGAACGTTCATCAGGTTAATATTTTTATCTGAGCCTACTTTAAAGTACAAAGTTAGAGAGTAGCTTCCATCATATGATGTTGATGTCATATACGAAAGATTTTCTACCCCGTTGAGCTTATTTTCAAGAACAGTAGCAACAGATGACTCAATTACTTCTGCACTCGCTCCCTGATAAGAGGCTGAAACGCTTACCTGAGGCGGTGTTACGTCAGGATAACTTTCCTGTTTTAAACTCAATATCGAAATTATACCGAGAATTACAATACATACCGAAATTACAAGTGCAAACCTTGGTTTTCTTATAAAAAAGAACAGTTTTTCTTTATCAAATATTTTTTTCATTATTTTTCACTCTGATTTGTTATAATCTTTAATTTTTGACCTTCTGCGGCAACATTCTGGATACCTGAAACGACTATCACATCAGATTTATTCAAACCATCCTCGACTATCCAGTTGTTATTAATATCATCAGAAACTTTTATGTCTTTCCGGACTGCTTTATTATCCTGAACAGCCCAAACATAGTATCCGCTCATTGCATCACCTTTTGCACAAGCTTGAGGAACTGTCATAAATTCAACAGTCTTAGGCGCTGTTAACTTAACTTTCATATAAGCACCGGGAACAAGCCACCCTTTTTCATTATCAAAAGTAGCTCTCATCTGTACAGAACCTGAATCTTTATCAATCTTATTGTCTACAAAATTTACAGTTCCAACTTTGTCATACCAGCTTCCATCTCCAAACTGGACTTTAACCTCCACATCTTTAAATTTATCACTTGCTTTAAGAAGTTTTACAAAATCATCCCCCTTAAGACTGAAAGAAACATAAACCGGAGAAACACTTGCAACATTTACAAGCGAACCTGAGGTTGCAGTTACATAGTTACCCTCTGTAATATTTACTTTACCTATTCTTCCGTCAATTGGAGAACGAATAGATGTATAGCTTAGATTAACTTTCGCAAGTTCAAGCTGCTGATTAGCAGAATCCAAAAGAGCTTTGTTTTGATTTCTTGCAGCTAAACTTGAATCTACGTCAGAACGGCTAATCAAATCTTCTTTCACAAGAGCATTTGCCCTGTGCCATTCCTGCTGTGCATTAGTATAAAGTGCCTGATACTGATTAACAGCAGCTCTGGAATTATTCACAGAAAGTTGATACTCTCTAGGGTCAATTTGAAAAAGAAGCTGACCTTTTTTAACAAAATCACCTTCTTTAAAATACTTTTTCAACAAAAAACCTGAAACTCGTGCTATTACATCAATTGAATATTGAGCCTCAACTCTTCCTGTTGACTCTGCTGACACATTAACCTGCTCCATATGAGGGTTGTCAACAACAACCTCTTTAGGCATTCTCATTGCCTGTTTTTGAAGCATACCAATAATCAACCCAGACGTTTTATTATAAATAATCGGAACAATTATAATAAGCAAAATTATTACAGCTAACTGTTTACGCGTAAGTTTAAATTTCATGCCAATCTCCAATTCCCACAAGTTATATAGAAATATGGTAAAATCTTACGCATAGCATGTCAATCATATGATTACACGATTTTTAACTAAACAGCAACTTCATCCGACTTTGTCATGTTCATAGGATTCCAGCTGTCACCCAGATTATTTTTAATCAAGTTCTTATAATGCGCTTCTTTATAATTAAGCAAATCAAGCTGGGTCTTGAGCTCGTCCATCTGCTGCAAAGCCTTTTCTTTTGTTGTTTTTATAATTTCATAGCGCTCGGGAATTGTAGAATCCCCGATTATACATAAATCAATATATCTTTTTACAAGCTTTGTTTCTGTACCTATCGAACGGAGGCATTTTACTATCTTAACCCAATTTAAATCATCCTCGGAAAAAAGCCTTATATTATTCTCATTTCTTTTAATAAAAGGAAAAAAACCGCTTTTTGCCCAAAATCTGAGTGTGTGTTCGGAAATATCCATTTTATCTGCGACTTCTTTAATTGTATACATTTTTCTATCTCCCGATTAAATCATTAATAATCTTTGATGCCATAAAAATTCCTGCACAGGATGCGACAAAAGGAGTTGATGAAGGAATAATCTTATTAAATTGTACCATCTCCCCGCTTTGAGTTCTAATATTTTCTATTTCAGAAATCTTTTCCTGAACAAAAGGTTTTTCGTCACTCGTAACTACAGTGATACCTGTTTCAATTCCTTTTTTCCTCAACTGATAAATAACATTGGAAACAAAAGGAGCTTTCTTATCATGGATTTCCGAAATATCAGAAATGTAGAGTTTTTCAGGATTAATCCTGTTACCGGCACCCATTGATGATATAACCCTAACATTTTCAGAGACACATTTTGCAAGAAGATTAACTTTTGAACGCATTGTATCAATCGCATCAGCAACATAATTAATCCCGCCAAAATCAAAACTTTCCTGATAAAAATCATTTATCAGATGAAGTTTTATGTCAGGATTTATATCCCGAAGTCTTTTTTCAAAAAGTTCAGTTTTAAATATTCCTACAGTAGAATTAAGAGCAACAATCTGGCGGTTGATATTAGATTTAGACACCTTATCAAAATCAACCAGTGTAAGTTCTCCAACCCCGCTTCTTGCAAGAGTTTCAGCACAGAACCCGCCAACTCCGCCGAGCCCGAACACTGCAATATGTGAAGAAGCTATTTTATTTTGAGCATCCTCGCCCCAATATAAAACATTTCTGGAGAAAATTTCATCCATTTATTTAATAATGCCAAACCCTAAAATAAATACACAAAGAACAAATATTCCGGCAACAATTCCGGTCAATTTATTCAAGCCTTTTTCAGCACTCTTTTGCGAAGAAAACATCTGCGCTGCATTTCCAATCCCTGCGATGCCGTCTCCTTTTGGCGAGTGCATTAGTATCAATACGATTAATAATAAAGATGATATTACTTCTATTGTCCCAACAATTGCTAGCATTTAGTCTCCTTTTTAATAAAGTGCGCCCTTTTCGAATTTAATTTAATATTGTCAAATGTATATAACCTTGCCGGACGCTTAGACGATGATTTAGAAAACTCGTTCAGTTCTCTCAATCCGTCCGTTGTAATTACTTTTTTTCTGAAATTACGCTTATCGAGTTTCTTTTCCATAATCATTTCATAAGCTTTCTGCATTTCAGTAAGTGTGAATTTTTCATTCAAAAGCTGGTACGCTACAGGACACATTTCCAAACGTTCTCTTGTACGTTTTAGTGAATACTGTATAATTTCCTTGTGGTCAAATGCCAGAGGAGGCAAGTCTGAAACCTTATGCCACGCAAGCTCCGCAGTCGTAACTACGTTGAAATCTTCTGCTCTTATTAACGCAAAATAAGCACAGGTTATAACTCTTGAAACAGGGTGTCTCAAAGGATCGCCAAATGTATAAAGCTGTTCTAGATAAATGTTATCAACATTGGTTTTTTCTTTAAGAACCCGCATTGCTGCTTCATCTAAGTTCTCGGACATCCTGACATATCCGCCCGGTATTGCCCATTTATCTTTAAAAGGTTCGTTGTTACGTTTTACCAGCAAAACTTGAAGTGCATCGTCTTTTATTGTCAAAATTACAATATCGACAGTGATTTCGTGAGTTTTTATTTCGTTAAACATTTCTACCTCTAGTGTTTTTAACCTTAAGAATAATTGTATAATAAAGAATAAAAAAATGTAACAAGCATACAGTTGAATAAGTGTAATTTGTTACATTTTTTTGTATTTGTGATGGTAATACTCAATTAATCCAATATGTATCGCCGTTAATGCTGCTGTTATATAAGCAAGCGGTTTATGCTGCTTTCTGAAAGTCTTATTTTTACTCACCCCGCTCCATACTGCAAGTCCAAGCGCGGTCGTAGCAGCATAACCTGTTGATTTAGGCGTGATAATTGAATTTCGGTTTACAGGATTTACTTTCATATCTGAAAAGTATCATAAAATATCTAGAAGAGCAATATCCCGTATGGAGAAAATCGTGCATCTTTTTTATACTGTGGATTGCGTTTCAGAAAATCTTTCAAAATCTTTCGGGCTTTCAAATAATCATATTCTTTAATATACATATTCGCCAGCTTTGTCGTATAATCCGGATTATCAGGAGAAATCTTTATCAAATATGCATATTCTTTTTTGGCCGTTTCTTTATCAGTATTTTTCAAAATCTCCGCTTTTAATAGATGAAGTTCTTCATTGTTTTGTATTTCCATCGCTTTACTTAAATAATCTACCGCCATTTCCGTATGGCTTATATAAGAATAAGAAACTGCAAGGTTATAATAAATTATGTACCTCATATCGTCTGTATCAGCAAGACTAAGAGCTTTTTCCAAATTTCTTATAGCTTCCGGATAACGTTTCTCGGCAACAAGGCTTTCTGCAAGATCTATATACCCGCTCGGAAGTGTCGGAGCGTGGTAAATATAATTTTTTGCTTCTCTTGCTTTTGAAGAATTTAGCTCTTCGTCATCGCCGAGCACAAGATATGGAACATATTCGCTTTTGAGCACAGAAGAATTTGTCACATCCGGTTTTATTTTGTAAAGAAGCTGCAGCGTGCTTGTATCAGCTTCCGTTAGAACTTCACGCGTATCGTTTGCGATAGAATTATTGTCTTTTGCAAGATACATTATATTATCAGGGTCAAAGCTGTGCCCCATAAAACCGAGCGCGTGAAAGATTTCATGCAATGCTGTATTGTAAATTTGGTTTCGCGTAAAATTTTTGCCTTCAGGATCCTGAATATAAAAATTAATATTCATACCTTCTAAAATATCACCGGAAATTTTCGGTTCTGTATAAGCAACAACATACTTTTTTCCGTATTCCATACTTTCATTTTTGTTATTCTTAACAAAGTTAATGACAATATTAGGACTTTCCGCTGTTTCACTAAACATTAGATTGCCTTCTCTTTCCCATTCAGAAAAAGCATTGCTTATTTCGTTAACAAACTCCCGTGGCACCCCCGCACTGTTTTTAAATCCGTAGGTTATAGGAAATTTATTCCATCTGACAATCTGCTGGTTAAAAGGAGCCTGCTTAATATAGTTTAACGGATATTGTCTGTGTATTTCGCGCTTTAAATCATATAAAAAATATTTAGCCTTTATTGAGGCAGCGTCTTGAATATTGTCCTCTGCAAGCCTGACAAGTTTTTCCTGTGCGTCAATATCCAGAGGAGAATTAATTATAGAATTTACATAAATTTCTCTTACGCCGGTGTCTTTGTTTCCGAGAGCAAAAGATTTTTCGTAAAATTCCTGCGCCTTTTTTATATTGTTCTGCTTATAATAACGATTTCCCAACTGCGCATAAATAGTATCCGCATTACTATTAAAATAAAATGCAGCAGCTAGCCCTGCCGCAAGCAGAGAATAGAGAACAACTCTACTACTACTCATCCTTTACCCCTTTTGCATCCGGCGGAGTAGCTTGACGCATATCTTCCTCATCATCTTTTACCCCTTTGTCTATGTTAAGAGTCTTAACCAGCGCTCTGACATCGCCTTTGAGCTTAAAATACTCAGCAAACTTAGGCGTTGTTTTTATATTAAAAGACCTGCCGTTCTTATCCTTATGTCTGGATATAAGCCCCTTTTCCAAAAGTTCCTGTACATGCTCATACGCATTAGACCCGCGCAAATCTTTAAGCAGTGACTGTCTTATAGGTTCTTTCAGGGCAATTACTGTTAATGTTTTCAATACAGGAGGTTTTAACTCCACAGGACAAAGTTTTTCGACAATATCAAGATGTTCTTCCTTAACCTGTAAAATATACCCGTTCTCGTCATCAATTTCTAACGCCCCTTCTCTGGAAGCGTAATCCATAATTAATTCCAGAAGCGCCTCTTCAACTTTTTCCGGCTCTTCTTCCAGAATTTCTGCAATATCCTTAATTTGAAGCACTTTTGCGGTTACAAATAAAACGGCTTCAATTCTGGATTTCAACTGTTCCATTCGTTTCCTCCGCTAAAATATTTTGTACATTATTTATACTTCTATCCAAATCTTCTGCAGGATTTTCCTCGCGCCTAATCACGTACAAATCACCGTAAAACTCATCCTGCTCTAAATCATAATCACTTTCTACAGTTAAGAACAATAATGAAATATATGCGCTAATCTTATCCATACCAAGAAGCGTAAGTTCGTTTAATTCAATCTTATCCTGTCTGCTCAAAATTTCGGAAAGATTAGCTTTCAGCCGCTGAACGCCGTTTTCGATATATTCATCATGCGCAAGGTTAATAATATCATCCGGAGAAAGTTTTGCATAATTTTGAACACGTCTTTTTGCACGCTCGTGAGCGTTTTTCAAAGACTGCTTTTTATCAAGCATTTCATAAAATTCCAATTGACGGATTAAGTCACGCAGTGTAACAACGCGGTTATGATTAAGCCTTACGCTTGTTCTTCTCTGCAAAACTTCGTCAATAGAAATAACATTATTTGTCGGAATATACTCTTCCTCATAGTCAAGAGGCATTTCATCATCATAATTAAATTCGTCCTGATGCTGAGGTTCAAAATCAAGAACATCAATCCCTTCCAGAACATTTGATTTTAGCTTTAAAAGAATAGCTGCAAATAAAAGAGTTCTGCCGGTTAATCTCAGATTTTGCGCCTTTGATTGAAAAAGGTGCATAAGGTATTTGTCAGTGACTTCAACAATATCAACATTCCACGGATCGATTTTCCCCTGTTTTGCCATATTAACAAGGATTTCTATACCGTCAACTTCGGCTTCCTGAACCAAGCTGTTTTCCTGCTGATGTAAAATATTTGTGCTGTCTATATTATTTACTGCCATATTTGTATTTTAATTTGTTTTTTCTCTTGAGTACTCCTTCAAATTCAGGAGTTTAATCCCTCAGCTTAACCCCTGTAACCTTTGAAATTCCTTTTTCCTTCTGCGTAACCCCGATTGTCCTGTTTGCAGATTCAATCATTGGTTTTCTGTGGCTTACAACAATAAACTGAGTCGTTTCAGCCTGCGACTGAACGATATGCGCTAATTTTTCTACATTTATACCATCCAAACTTGCATCAACTTCGTCAAACGCATAGAAAGGAGCCGGCATATACTTTTGAATAGCAAATACAAAAGAAAGCGCTGTTAAAGCCTTTTCTCCGCCCGACATACCCGCAAGACGCTGCTTCTTTTTATCTCTCGGCTGCGCCTCAATATCAAGCCCGCCTTCAAAAGGTTTTTCCTCATTTTCCAGAATTAAAGTACCTTCACCGTCAGAAAGCCTGTGGAATATATCTTTAAAGTTTTCATTAATCACATTATAAGTTTTGAGAAAAGTTTCTTTCTTCAAATCCTCATACCCGCGCATTCTTTCTAAGATTTGTTCTCTTTCATGACTCAAAGTTTCAATCTGGCTATGGAGTTCCTGCTGGCGTGCAGATACGTTTTCAAAATCTTCCAGCGCTTTCATATTAACAGCACCCAAATCGTCCATTCTCTTTTGCAAACGCTGAATACGCGACGTAATTTCTTCAATAGACATCTCAACAGGCGTAAGCTCATTGATATTTACCCCCGCTTCGGTAAGAACATTTCTTGTCTCTTCCAGCTGCGGCTCTAACTCGCGTCTTCTGGCTTTAAAAGATTCTATCTGCTCTGCAATTTTTTCTATATCCGATGCCTTAAGGTTTCTCTGAGTTTCAATATCAACAAGGTCTTTGTTAATATCATCCCTCTGTTTCAAGAGTTCACCCAGCTTATCCGTAATCTCCTTAATCTGAATTTCCAGAACTTCAAGCTGCTCATTCAAACCTTTAATTTCTTCTGCAAATTTAGCTTTATCAAGCTCCAAATCTTTATTTACGCCAAGAGAACGCTCTATCGTATCATTGTGCGTTTTGATTGTTGTATTTATAAAATCAATTCTCTGGTGCAGACCTTCAATTTCGTTATTCGCATCCGCCATATTCTTTTCATAGCGCTTAATCTCAGCTTCGACTCCGGCTGTTTTCTCTTTCAAATCCTTAAGGTCAGCATCGTTCATAAGCTTTTCTACTTCTGTGATTGAAGTCTGAACATCTGTCATTTTTTCAGAAATATCTATATGTTCTTCTTCAATTTTATCAAGCGTTTTTTCTATTGATGTAATTTCCGGTTCAGTAACTTTAATGAACTCCCGTTTTTCATCAATGTTTTGCTGTGTGTTTGCAAAACTTGTTTCAAGGTTAGCAAGTTCAAGTTTCGCCTTGTTAAATTCAGTCGTAGAAGAAGAATATTTACCTCTGACATCTTCCATTTTTCCTTCAAGAGAAGAACGCTTGGAAATCAAAGCAGCGTATTTTGACTCCATATCCTTAAGCCTTGATTTGAACGTATCAATCTCGCTGTCGGAGTTTTGCGCAAACTTCAAGCCTGTTTTACGAACAGCACCGCCCGTAATTGAACCTGATTTTTCAAACAGGTCGCCGGAGAGCGTAACCATTCTGTACTTTCCGATTAATTTGTTTGCAACACTTCTATCCTCAACAACAAGAGTTTCGCCGACTGCATAATAGAAAGCGTTCAAATACTCATCGTCAAAGTCAATCAGGTTAATTGCAAAGTCAATTACCCCTTTCTCTTTTGGAAGATTGAGGCTTCTTGGACATTTAACAATTTTGTTAAGCGGAACAAATGTTGCTCTTCCGGCGTTTGAAGATTTCAGGAGTTCAATACAGGTTGAAGCAACATGCTCATCATCAACAACTATGTGAGCCATTCTTCCGCCGACAGCAATTTCCATCGCGGTAGAATACTCTTCATCAACCTGCCCGAGCTTCATTAATGGCGCATGCACACCTCTGATATTTGCCCCTACAACTGTATCAACCGTACGTCCGAGGTTAACATCTTCGTTCGCTTGCTTAACTGCTTCAAGCTGATATATTTTCTTACGTGCAGCTTGAAGGTCGTAGTCCATGTCTGTGATTTCATTTTTAGTCTTATCATATTCATACAATGTGTTTTTAAGGATAATTTTGAAATCGTCAAGTTCTTTACCCAATTGTTCTATCAAAAGCTCTTTCGACGCTTTTGTTTCAGAGAAATTCGCTTTGAATGCCTCAAGTTCAGCCAATTTACCCCTTGCATCTTCAAGAGATTTTTTCTTGGTCGACAAATCTGCTTCCAAAGGAGCCTGCTTTTGAATAAGTTTTGTTTCCTTATCCTGCAAAGCTTCCAACTCTTTTCTCAACGTATTTCGTTTTTCAATATGTTTCTCGGCTGTTTCATTCAGACCGGACATATCTTCAAGAATTTTATGCAGAATAGCTTTCTGCTCTTCAATATTCCTTTCAATTCCTTTAATTTCATCTTGCTTGAGAGAGATTTTCAGCTCGGCATCCTTAATTTTTCCCTGCTGAACTTCAATACCGTTTTTGGTATTCTCAATTGTTTTAAGGCTGTCCTGAATTTGTTTGTCAGCAAAAACAATAGAAGAATTTTTGCGGGAGATAGAGCCCTTAATTTCTTCTGCCTTTTGCTTTAATTCAAGCTGATGCCCCTCGCCTTTCTCCGTAATTGTTTTGGAAATCTCATCATACTTCTCTTTGATGAGCTTGAGCCGTTCTTCCAAGTCTTTTGACTTAAGTTCTTCTTCCTTCTTTTTCTTTGTAAATTCAAGAATATTTTCTGTCTCTTATACACATCTCCGAGCCCACGAG
>ENA-OYXS01000406-OYXS01000406.1-human-gut-metagenome-genome-assembly--contig:-NODE-406-length-16812-cov-11.805156_pt1 | contig 16812 bp, 6 predicted proteins | sample MGYA00243240_ERZ653429 | MGnify/ENA primary metagenome ERZ653429 (study PRJEB26926, sample SAMN06164958) | human gut metagenome | biome: ENVO:00009003; feature: ENVO:2100002; material: ENVO:00002003... | reverse complement strand
ATCAACGCCTGAGCAAACTCCACAATGACCGCAGGTTCCTTCTGAATGCGTTCCATAAGAGAGTCTGTCATGTAGCCGCCGGTTTTGCGGATGGTGGGAATGACCTCATGTGTGATCCAGCGTTTGAAGGCTTTGGCTTCGGACTTACGGCTGCTCAGAATAAGCGTGTAAAGTCCGGGTTCGTTCACCACCGTCATGTTGGGATTGCCTCGTTTATTACCCTCATTTGAAATGAGGGTAATCATCTTCTCGTCCGCATCCAGCCGTGAAATGGCTTGTGACGAATTGCCGATCTCCAAAGCCCTGCACACGTCTACCGCCACAAACCACGGCTCGTTTTCGATCAGGGCTGTTCGGATTTCTCCAAACTGTTCATTCTTGAAGACTTCGATTTTGTTATCCATGATTGACTTCCTTTCCGGCAGCAGATGTGCCACTTTGATTTTTGCGGGTAGAAATGGGATTGCAGCAGTAGGGACACTCTGCAAACACGCAGGACTGATATTTCCAGAAGGGGCGATGAAAGCGGCAAGTACGGCATTCCGGTATAATGCCCTCGCAGCCGCTATCGAAATGGGAATACGGCGTTTCCTGCATCAAGGCGTCAAATGCCTTGGCAGAATCTCTTGTGTTCATTGCCTTGACCTCCAATTTGACAAAAAATAAGCCCCGTTATTGTTCTGCTATGCGCAGTGCAATAACGGGGCTTTGCTATACGAATTATTCTGTTGTATCAAGTCTATCAAGAAAACTTTTGATGAGCAGCGTGTGCTTCCAAGTTTTTCGTGTAATGTCGAAGCTGTACTGAGAAACGAGGAAATCTACGAGGCTGATCTTTGGTATAAGGAACTTTCCAGAGATATTGAATGATTTGAGCTTCTTGGCGTTGCACCAGCGATGAAGAGAAGTATCGCAGTAGCCGATTGCCTCAGCCACTTCAACGACGGTCAGCAGATCGCCGTACTGACAAAACTCGTCTTCCATATATTTTCGGAAGTTGGCTCGTTCCTCTTCGGACAGCTTCGTCAGCTCATTCCGATATGTGACACGCGAATTGTAATGACCTGACCGTTCCTGATACCAGCGATCCGGTGCGCGGTAGACCTCCGGGTGAAGCTCCCGGTCAATCAAATAGAAGATTATATCGTCGGTGCGGATTGTGTACCGGCGGGTTTTCTTGCCCGTATCTTTGCATGGGACTAAACCGTTTTGCAGAAGGTGCAGAGCGGTTGCTTTGCTGATATGGGCGATTTGGTAGAACTGATCCTTCGAGACCGTCTCAGGGTATTTGCGACGGATGGATTCGTAATATTTCATGCTTTCAGTCATGCGGATAACCACCTTGATTTTGATGTTCGGTATCGGTAGGTATCATCTGCATTGGACTGTGATTTCTCCCCGAGTTCTCCCCATCTTCTCCCCAACGGGCTTTTTTCTCCCCAAAACCAGATTTCTTTCGAACTCCTTGCTCTGTCTGGGCTTTCGGGATTTTCAACCTTCAAGGGCGGAAAAATGCTGATTTTTCAAGGGTTTGCAAACTCTCGCATTGTCCGTGAGTTTCCGCCGTTTTCCTTCAAAGTCCGGATAGCGACTCTAACTCGAAGTCGTTGTCGAACTGCACGTCGGAGGCCGTCTTGGTGAACAGGGCGGCGATGGTGTGGTTGGCGGTGACATTCTCAAAGGTGTAGCTGTCCACCGCGCCCACGCTCTGGCCGTCCACCAGCACATCGGCGATGGCATAGCCCTCCTGGGCGGCGATGGCGAAGGTCTGGGACGCGCCCTCCTTCACGGACACCGCACCGGCAGGGGTGATGGAGCCGCCCTCACCGGCGGTGGCGGTGATGGTGTACTTCTGAGCTACGGGGCCGTCCTCCACCGCCATCAGCTTCACATTGTCGATGGCCAGCTGGCCGGTAGTGTCCTCATTGGGATGGACATAGCGGAAGGCAAACTGGACGCCGTCCACATTGTACTCGGCGGGCACGGGAACCTCTGCGCTGCCGGAAATGATGTAGTTGCTGGCCTGCTGGCCGGTATAGCTGTCTTGGAAGTTCCAGATAGCGTTCCACGTCTTTCCGCCGTCGGTAGAAGCTTCCACCGTAGCGGTGAAGGTCTTGTTCTTGATGCCGTACTCGCCGTAGGCGAAGTCGAAGGTCAGCACGCCGTCACGGGTACCGGACAGGTCCACCACCGGGGAGATCAGGTACTCATCCTGTGCACCCTTCCAGTCGTTGCTGATGTAAGCGTGCTTGGAATCATTGCCCTCATTCTTCCAGTTGTAATAGGTATACTGCTTCCATGTGCTGCTGGTATCCTGCACCTTCACGGTCCAGCCGTGGAAGGGGAAGCTGTCGCCGGCCACGTCCTCGAAGTCGTTCTGGAACATCACCACGGGGACGTCGGGAATCTTCTCGAAGGCGGCGGACACGGCATAGCTCTGGTCCATGACCAGGGTGTAGGCGCCGTCCGTCACGTCCACGGTGCGGCCGTTGACCTTCACGGAGGCCAGCTGATAGCCGGGGTCCGGGGTGAAGGTGATCTCGGCGCTTGCGCCGGGGGCGTATCTGGTCTGACCGGCGGGGGCCACGGTGCCGCCCTCATTGGCGGTGGTGGTCAGGGTGACGGTGTCGCCGGACGGCTGGGCCTTCTGGAAGGTGGCAGAGATGGTGTGGTCCACGCCCACCCGCTGGAAGGTGTAGTAGCTGATGGGGCCGAGATCGGCGCCGTCCACGTTGACGTTGACGATCTCATAGCCCTGGGCGGGAGCGATGTCGAAGGTCTTGCTGGTACCCTTCTTCACCAGGGTCTGACCGGCGGGGGTGATGGTGCCGCCCTCACCGGCGGTGGCGGTGACGGACACATAGTTGTCCCGCTCCTCGGCGTACAGCTGGACGTTGTCCATAGACAGGGTGGAGCCGCCCTTACCGGTGTAGACAAAGGCGAAGCGCAGGTCCTTGCTGCTTTGCAGGCTCTCGGGGATGGTCACCTTGGCCTGGGTCTTGGTCCAGGCGGTGAACAGGCCGGAATCCCGCTGCAGGTTCCAGATCTCCTGCCAGTTCTCGCCGCCGTCGCCGGAGGCCATGACCTGCAGGTTGCAGTGCTTATACTCCACGGTGTACCAATAGGTGGTGTAGAAATCGAAGACCATGTGGACCTCGGTATCCACGCCGCTGATATCGGTGGTGCGGGAGATCAGCCACTCGTCCTGCTGGTTGTCGTCGTCATGATCCACGGCGGCCATGTAGTCCTCGTCGCGGTACCAGGTGTTCAGAGAGCCGCCCTTGCTCTGGACGCTCCAGTCGTCGGGGAGCCACTTCTCGTTGAAGTTCTCGGTCCAGAGGATGTTGGTGGGGGTGATGGTGCCGTGATCGTCGGGGTTGCCGGGAGCACGGACGGTATACACCTTGGAGTTGCCGGCGTAGTCGTGGACGATCATGCCGAAGGTCTCGCCGAAGCCGGTGATATCATACTCCTTGATGTGGCTGGTGACGCCGGGCTTGTCCTCGCCGAAGCCCTGCATACCATAGAGCATCTCGCTGTTCTTGATGTTGTAGAACACCACGGCCGCCACATACTGGTTATCGGACACGTCCAGGCTCAGATAGTACCGGCCCTCGGACTCGGTGACCTTCAGGTTGTCGGCATGAGGCTCCTCGGTGTCGATGGTGATGGGGAAGGACCAGGAGTGCTTCTGGTTGGCGCCCACGCCGTCGCCATAGGGCAGGGTGGCCTCGATGGTCACGGTGGCCTTGGTGTTGTTGGGCAGCTTGGCGTTGTGGGCGTCGGTGCCGTACCAGGGCTCGATGCCGTCATATTCGGCGTCCACACCGGCGGGCACAATGCGGTAATAGTCGTAGCTGTAGATGGACTTGCCCACATACTCGCAGTCCTTGCTGTAGTACACCTGGCCGTTGGCGCCGGTGATGGTATACTTCAGGCTCTTGGTGTTGCGCAGCAGGCCGGTGTAGATACCGGTGAGGCTGTCCATGAAGTCATCGTTGTTGGGAGAGATGGCGTTGCGGTCCGCCAGATACGGAACGGTGGTGTAGTTGTTGTCGCCCAGATAGGTGTCCACCGTGTTCTCGCTGGAGGAGGAGAAGGCGGTGTTCATGTACGCCTGGGCCTGGCTGGCAGAGCCGTCCAGCGTCTCCCAGTAATCGGTGGAATCCATGATGGGAGCCTTGGTCCAGTCGCCGTAGAAGGCCAGGAACGGCAGGCCCAGGTCAATGGGATCGGTCAGGGCGCTGCCGTCGGCGGCCACCTGGGTCAGGGTCACGAAGCCCTCCACATAGCTGCCGTTGGGGAACTGGGCCAGCATCGCCCGGCCCTCGTCGGTGACGGTGACGGTGACGGTGACGTCGGCGGTCTTGCCGGGAGCCACGGACACGCGGTTATTCCCGCAGTTGGTGGTGAAGGTGTGGGGGAGCAGCCGGGAGCTTCCGCTGATGGTGGAGAACTCCTGCTGATTGCCGTTGACGTAGCTCTCGGTGGTGTCCGTCAGGACGATGGGGGTCACGTCGTAATACAGGGTGTCACTGCCGGTGTTGTGGACGGTGAAGTCCATGGTGTACACGCCCTTCATGGCGGGATCGTCCTTCAGCTCCAGCTTGGGACGCTCCATGCCCTCCACGGACAGATAACCCCGGGTATTCACGGCGTCGTTGATGCTCATCAGACCGGCGCCCTGCTTCCGGGGGGAATAGGGCACGCCGTTGTCGTCATAGATCACATGGGCGGTGCTCATGAGCAGGGTGTCGGTCATGTGCTTGCGCTGGGCGCCGGTCATGCTGTTGTCCCGGGCCTTCAGGGCCTGCTGGACGATGGCCATGCCGCCGGCCGCGTGGGGGGAGGCCATGGACGTGCCGTCCATGCTTTCATAACCGCCGGGCACGGCGGCATAGATGCCCGCGCCGGGGGCGGTGATCTCCGGCTTCAGGGTCAGCTCAGGGGTAGCGCCCCAGCTGGAGAAGTCGGCCATGCCATAGGTGGGGGATTCCACCAGGGCGTCGGCGGAGGCCACGGACAGGGTCTTGGCCTCCTGCTGCTTCATGTATTCACCGGCGGCCTGGGAGATGAAGGCGCAGGGGATCTTCCAGTCGGTGATGGACATATACAGCATGCCGGGGACGTTGTTGTACACCAGCATGCCAATGGCGCCGGCGTTGGCGGCGTTGCGCTCCTTCTGCTCATAGTACATGCCGCCGCCCCGCTGCACCAGGGCGATCTTGCCGGTCAGGTCCAGGCCCGCATAGTCCTCCTCCGCGCCGTAGTTGGGAACCACCACATACTCGATGGAGCCCCGGGCGGACAGGCTGCGGAAGGGCTTGGCGTTCTCGTCCTCGCTGATGGTGGCGCTGTCCTGATAGGCCAGGTTCTTGCCGCCCACGGTGACATAGGGGCCCTTGACCATGCCGTTGGACACGGCGGCCACGGACAGGGACTCGCCATAGGTGGAGGGCTCGCTGACCAGGCCGTAATCGGGGTTGGAGGCCAGGGCCTTGCCGCCGAAGGCGTCGCCATAGGCGGCGTTATAGGCGTTGCCCGCGGCCACAGCCAGGGACACGCCGCTCTCGCCGGTGCGCTCGAACACGTCCAGCAGGCTCTTGGTGAAGGCGTCCTCGCTGTCATAGTCGATGTAGCCGCAGTCGGAGCCCAGGCTCAGGTTGGCCACGTCCACGCCCAGCAGGATGCAGTCCTCCAGAGCGGCCAGAATGTCCGCATAGGACGCGCCGCCGGTGGACTTGAACACGTTCATGTTGATGATCTGGGCCTGGGGAGCCACGCCCATGGCGGCCTCGTTGACGCCGGTGTTGCCGGCGGCGGTGGAAGCAACGTGGGTGCCGTGACTGCCCTTATCGCCGGGCATGCCGTCCTTGTCCTTGTCGCCGTAGTCAAACTGGAAGGGGATCTTGGCGCTGTAATACAGGTCGGACACGCTGATGCCCTTGATGATGCTCTCCACCTGGAAATCATAGGTCTCCAGCAGGGTCCGGAGCTTTTCCTGGGTCAGGGAGGGGCTCTTGGGGGCGGTCTTGAAGATCTCGTGGCCCATGTCCACGCCGGTATCCAGAATGGCCACCAGCATTCCCTCGCCGGTGAAGCCCGTGGTATTATAGATACCGCCGCCGATCATCCGGTTGCTGTTGGCGGTGTCGGGCAGCAGCTCAAACGTGGGGGAAATGAAGGCGGACTGCACGCAGTCCAGCTTCCGGATGGCCTTGTACTGGCCATAGGTCACTGTGGCGGAAAAGCCGTTGAGCAGGGTGGTATACTGCCGCTGGGGCTCCACCTGCCCGTCAATGGCCCGGTTGATCTGAGCCAGGGCGCTCTTCTGCGTGCGCAGCAGGGCGTTGACCTGGGCCCGGGAATCCGGGTCAGCCACGGAGTCGTTGACCACCACGATGATCTCGACCTCGTCGCTGTCGTCGAGCTTCGCGGTGTTCTCCATCTGAATTTTTTCGCCGTTTTTCTGGCCGCTGCGCAGGACCTGGCGGGCGATATCGTTGGCGATACCGCTGACCGTGGTTTCCTGCAGGGAGGCGTTGACCTCCTGCTCAGCTGCCTGGGCGAATGCCGTCACCGGCAGGGCGGTCAGGATCATCAGAACCGCCAGAGCCAGTGCGCAGCACCGTTTGATAGCTGTCATCTCGTTCCTCCTATAAAATATATTGTCCGCCGCTGCATAAAAGCTCAGCGCGACTTACATATTATACCAGCTTTTGGGCTTTAATGCAATGACGTATCGGCATAAAATGCCAAAATATTTTCCAAATTTTCCGGCATTCTCCGGTCAAAAAAACGGCCCCGGGCCAGACACCCGGGGATGGAGCTTTCCGGCGCGCTGCAAGGCTACGCATTTGCGGACCGTCCGCGGCTCCGTCCGACGGATCGCGCGGGAAATGCCCGCAATTTCGAAAAATCCCTTGCGCAGCATAAAAATACGGTGCCTGCGAAAAATCCCGCCGGGAATCCGAAAAAATCGGGCTCCCGGCGGGGTTTTATGTTGACAAAGGGGCCGCGCCTGTGGTACAATAAGACGCTATATTGAGAAAATGGGGCCTGATGCCCCATTTCAAATCTGCTGTTATGATACCAGCTTTCCCCCGAAATTACAAGTGGGCCCGGGCGAAAACAAACAACCGGGCCGAGCGTGTCAAAATCCCGGGAGAGCGGTTCCCAAGGAAAAGCACGGAGAAAATGCGAAAAGAAAGGCGTGAGTATTGAAGATGGCCAAGGACAAGTATTATGGCAAGACCCTGCGCAAGAACTTTGCCAGACACGAAGAGGTCATGGCGATGCCCAACCTGCTGGAGATCCAGAAGAAATCCTATCAGTGGTTCCTGGACACCGGCCTGCGGGAGGTTTTCGCCGACGTGGCCTCCATCGGCGACTATGCCGGCAACCTGGAGCTGAGCTTCATCGACTACAGCATGGACGAGAAGCCCAAGTACGACGTGGAGGAGTGCAAGGCCCGGGACGCCACCTATGCCGCCCCCATGAAGGTCAGCGTGCGCCTGCACAATAAGGAGACCGGCGAAATCAAGGAGCAGGAGATCTTCATGGGCGATTTCCCCCTGATGACCCACTCCGGCACCTTCGTCATCAACGGCGCCGAGCGCGTGGTGGTCAGCCAGATCGTCCGCTCCCCCGGCATCTACTACGGCAAGGAGATCGACCTGAAAACGGACCTGCCTCTGCTGACGTCCACCGTGATCCCCTACCGGGGCGCGTGGCTGGAGTATGAGACCGACAGCAGCGAGGTGTTCTGGGTCCGCATCGACAAGAACCGCAAGCTCCCCATCACCTGCCTGATCCGGGCCCTGGGCCTGAAGACCGACGGCGAGATTCTGGACCGCTTCGGCGACGATCCCCGCATCGTGACCACCATGGAAAAGGACACCTGCAAGTCCTATGAGGAGGCCATGCTGGAGATCTATCGCAAGCAGCGCCCCGGCGAGCCCCCCACGCTGGACTCCGCCGAGAACCTGATGCAGGGCCTGTTCTTCGACCCCCGGCGGTATGACCTGAGCACCGTGGGCCGGTATAAGTTCAACAAGAAGTTGACCCTGTGGGCCCAGGCCAAGGGTCAGAAGCTGGCCGAGCCCGTGGCCGACCCCGCCACCGGCGAGCTTCTGCTGGAGGAGGGCCACGTCCTCTCCGGCGACGACTGCCGCACCCTGGACGCCATCGGCGTGGGTATGGTGAAGGTCCGGCTGGAAAACGGCGAGGTCATCCGCATTTTCACCAACCGCATGTGCGACATGAGCCGCTATGTGGACTTTGACCCCAAGACGGCGTGCGGCATCAAGGAGCGGGTGCGCTTCGACGTGCTGCAGGAGCTGCTGAGTCAGTATCAGGGCGAGGAACTGGTGGAGCAGTGCCGCCTGCAGGCGGACCGCCTGGTGCCCAAGCACATCATCACCGACGATATCCTCACCTCCATCAACTATATGAACGTCCTGGCCCACGGCCTGGTGCAGAAGGACGATATCGACCATCTGGGCAACCGCCGCCTGCGCTGCGTGGGCGAGCTGCTGCAGAACCAGTTCCGCATCGGCTTTAGCCGCATGGAGCGGGTCATCCGGGAGCGGATGACCATCCAGGACCTGGACATCGTCACCCCCCAGAGCCTCATCAACATCCGGCCCGTTACTGCGGCCATCAAGGAGTTCTTCGGCTCCAGCCCCCTGAGCCAGTTCATGGACCAGACCAACCCCCTGGCCGAGCTGACCCACAAGCGGCGTCTGTCCGCCCTGGGCCCCGGCGGTCTGAGCCGGGAGCGGGCCAACATGGAGGTCCGCGACGTGCACTACAGCCACTATGGCCGCATGTGCCCCATCGAGACTCCCGAAGGTCCCAACATCGGCCTGATCTCCTATCTGGCCACCTATGCCCGGGTGAATGAATACGGCTTCATCGAGGCCCCCTTCCGCCGGGTGGAGCGCCCCTCCGGCCGCGTCACCGACGAGATCACCTATATGACCGCCGACGTGGAGGATCAGTACGTTGTGTGTCAGGCGGCGGAGCCGGTGGACGAGAACGGCTGCCTCATCGGCCCCCGTATCACCTGCCGCCACCAGGACGAGACCATCCAGGTGGAGCCGGAATACGTGGACTACATGGACATCTCCCCCCGTATGATGGTGTCCATCGCCACGGCCATGATCCCCTTCCTGCCCAACGACGACGCCAACCGCGCCCTGATGGGCGCCAACATGCAGCGGCAGGCCGTGCCTCTGCTGCGGCCGGAGGCCCCCATTGTGGGCACCGGTATGGAGCACAAGATCTGCCTGGATTCCGAGGTGGTGGTGCTGGCCGAGGGCGACGGCGTGGTCACCAAGGTGGACGCCACCAACGTGTCCGTCCGCTATGACAGCGGCGAGACCAAGGACTATAAGCTCATCAAGTTCCTGCGCTCCAACCACGGCACCTGCATCAACCAGAAGCCCATCGTTTCCGTGGGCGAGCGGGTCCACGGCGGCGACGATCCCACGGTGCTGGCCGACGGCCCCGCCACCGATCAGGGCGAGATCGCCCTGGGCCGCAATATCCTGGTGGGCTTCATGACCTGGGAGGGCTACAACTACGAGGACGCCGTGCTGCTCAACGAGCGGCTGGTGAAGGAGGACGTTTACACCTCCATCCATATCGAGGAATATGAGATCGACGCCCGGGATACCAAGCTGGGGCCCGAGGAGATCACCCGGGATATCCCCAACGTGGGCGAGGACGCCCTGAAGGACCTGGACGAGCGGGGTATCATCCGCGTGGGCGCCGAGGTCCACGCAGGCGACATCCTGGTGGGCAAGGTCACCCCCAAGGGCGAGACCGATCTGACCGCTGAGGAGCGTCTGCTGCGGGCCATCTTCGGCGAGAAGGCCCGGGAGGTCCGGGACACCTCCCTGAAGGTGCCCCACGGCGAAAGCGGCATCATCGTGGACGCCAAGGTGTTCACCCGGGAGGCCGGCGACGAGCTGGGGCCGGGTGTGAACCAGGTGGTCCGTGTGTATATCGCCCAGCGGCGCAAGATCCAGCCCGGCGACAAGATGGCCGGCCGCCACGGCAACAAGGGCGTGGTGTCCCGGGTCCTGCCCCAGGAGGATATGCCCTTCCTGCCCGACGGCACCCCCCTGGACATCGTGCTGAACCCCCTGGGCGTGCCCTCCCGTATGAACATCGGCCAGGTGCTGGAGGTCCATCTGGGCTACGCCGCCAAGACTCTGGGCTGGAAGGTGGCCACCCCCATTTTCGACGGCGCCACCGATAAGGACATCACCGAGGCCCTGACCCAGGCGGGTCTGGACCCCCAGGGCAAGAGCTGGCTGTATGACGGACGCACCGGCGAGCGGTTCGACAACAAGGTCACCGTGGGCTATGTGTACTTCCTGAAGCTGCACCACCTGGTGGACGATAAGATCCACGCCCGGTCCACCGGCCCCTACTCCCTGGTGACCCAGCAGCCCCTGGGCGGCAAGGCCCAGTTCGGCGGCCAGCGCTTCGGCGAGATGGAAGTCTGGGCGCTGGAGGCTTACGGCGCGGCCTATACCCTGCAGGAGATCCTGACGGTGAAGTCCGACGACGTCACCGGCCGCGTCCGGACCTACGAGGCCATCGTCAAGGGCCACAACGTGCCCCAGCCCGGTGTGCCGGAGTCCTTCAAGGTGCTGGTGAAGGAGCTGCAGTCCCTGTGCCTGGACATTCAGGTGCTGGACAAGGACGGCAACGTCATCGAACTGAAGGAAGACGAGGACGCTATGGACACCTTCAACCTGGCCCGGATGGACGCCGACGACGACCGGCACCGCGCCTTCTCCGAAGAGGCGGAGTTCCAGGATTCCGGCTTTGACATCGAGGACGCCCCGGAGGATGCCGGCGCGGACATCGACGTGGACTTCGACGACGAATGATCCAGGATCGTATTGTTCGTCAACTCAACAATTCTGGATCATGTAAGGAGGAAATCGCAAGATGATCGACAACAACACTGGCAACAACATTGCCTTTGACGCGATTAAGATCGGCATGGCCTCTCCGGAGCAGATCCGCGCCTGGTCCTACGGCGAGGTGAAAAAGCCGGAGACCATCAACTACCGCACCCTGAAGCCCGAGCGGGACGGCCTGTTCTGCGAGCGCATCTTCGGGCCCACCAAGGACTGGGAGTGCCACTGCGGCAAGTATAAGAAGATCAGCTTCAAGGGCAAGATCTGCGACCGCTGCGGCGTGGAGGTCACCCGGGCCAAGGTGCGCCGTGAGCGCATGGGCCACATCGAGCTGGCCACCCCCGTCAGCCATATCTGGTATTTCAAGGGCATCCCGTCCCGGATGGGCCTGCTGCTGGACATCAGCCCCCGGATCCTGGAGAAGGTCCTGTACTTCGCGGCGTATATCGTCACCGACCCCGGCGAGACCCCTCTGCTGCGCAACCAGCTGCTGTCCGAGAAGGAATACCGGGACATGCGGGAGAAGTATGAGGACGATTTCGACGCCGGCATGGGCGCCGAGGCCGTGAAGAAGCTCCTGCAGCAGATCGACCTGGAAGAGCTCAGCGCCCAGCTCCATGCGGAGCTGAAAACCGTCACCGGCCAGAAGAAGGCCCGGGTGGTGAAGCGCCTGGAGGTGGTGGACGCCTTCCGCCTGTCCGGCAACAAGCCGGAGTGGATGGTCATCGACGTTCTGCCGGTGATCCCCCCGGAGCTTCGGCCCATGGTCCAGCTGGACGGCGGCCGGTTTGCCACCTCTGACCTCAACGACCTGTATCGCCGGGTCATCAACCGCAACAACCGCCTCAAGCGCCTGTTGGAGCTCAGCGCCCCGGACATCATCGTCCGCAACGAAAAGCGTATGCTCCAGGAGGCCGTGGACGCCCTCATCGACAACGGCCGCCGGGGGCGCCCCGTCACCGGCGCCAACAACCGGGCGCTGAAGTCCCTCAGCGATATGCTCAAGGGCAAGCAGGGCCGCTTCCGCCAGAACCTGCTGGGCAAGCGCGTGGACTATTCCGGCCGTTCCGTTATCTGCGTGGGCCCCGAGCTGAAGATCTATCAGTGCGGCGTGCCCAAGGAGATGGCCCTGGAGCTGTTCCGCCCCTTCATCATGAAGAAGCTGGTGGAGGACGGCTCCGCCAACAACATCAAGTCCGCCAAGCGCATGGTGGACAAGGGCGTCACCGAGGTGTGGGACGCTCTGGACGTGATCATCAAGGACCACCCCGTGATGCTCAACCGCGCGCCTACCCTGCACCGTCTGGGCATCCAGGCCTTTGAGCCGGTGCTGGTGGAGGGCCGCGCCCTGAAGCTGCACCCCCTGAACTGCACCGCCTTCAACGCCGACTTCGACGGCGACCAGATGGCCATCCACGTCCCCCTGTCTGCCGAGGCCCAGGCCGAGGCCCGCCTGCTGATGCTGTCCGCCAACAACCTGCTGCGGCCCCAGGACGGCGGCCCTGTCACCGTTCCTACCCAGGATATGGTGCTGGGCTCCTACTACCTGACCTTCGAGCGGTTTGAAAACGGCGTCAGCCAGATGGACAACGACGAATACTGGCCCCAGGGCGTGGATTTCTCCCTGGCCGGCAAGAGCTATGACGAGCTCACCGACCAGGAGCGGGCCAACGTCCACATGAACATCTATCGCGACGAGGACGAGGTGCTCATGGCCTATAACGAGCACGTCATCGGCGTGCACCAGCCGGTGTGGATCCGCGTCACCAAGGAAGTGAACAGCGAGACCCTGTCCCATGTGGTCCGGGCCACCGCCGGCCGCATCATCTTCAACCGCAACATCCCCCAGGACCTGGGCTTCGTGAAGCGGTATAACGACGACGGCACCCGTTCCGAGCACTTCTTCGACTATGAGATCACCGAGACCTGCGGCAAGAAGCTGTTGGGCAAGATCGTGGACCGCACCATCAAGCAGTACGGCTTCACCACCGCCGCCGAGGTGCTGGACAACATCAAGGCCACGGGCTATAAATACTCCACCCGGGGCTCCATCACCATCTCCATCGCGGACATGACCGTCCCCGAGAAGAAGTATGAGCTGATCCGGGAGACCGAACAGCGGGTGGTGGACATCGAGGACCAGTACAACATGGGCTTCATCACCGACGAGGAGCGCTATAAGCTGGTGGTCCGCGAGTGGGAAAAGACCACCAACGACGTTACCGACGCCCTGACCGCCAGCCTGGACCGCTACAACCCCATCTTCATGATGGCGGACTCCGGCGCCCGTGGTTCCATGAAGCAGATCCGCCAGCTGACCGGTATGCGCGGCCTGATGGCCAACACCGCCGGTAAGACCATCGAGATCCCCATCAAGGCCAACTTCCGCGAGGGTATGTCCGTGCTGGACTACTTCACCTCCTCCCGAGGCGCCCGGAAGGGTCTGGCCGATACCGCTCTGCGTACCGCCGACTCCGGTTACCTGACCCGCCGCATGGTGGACGTGTGCCAGGATGTCATCATCCGGGAGGATGACTGCGGCGTGCAGAAGGGCATCCTGGTGTCCGAGATCAGCGAAAACGGCCAGGTCATCGAGAAGTTCTCCGAGCGCATCCGGGGCCGCTTCCCGGTGCATGACATCACCGATCCCAAGACCGGCGAGGTGCTGATCTCCAAGGATCACATGATGACCGAAAGCGACGCCGCCCTGCTGGAGAGCTTCGACATTCACTCCGCCGAGATCCGCACCGTGCTGACCTGCAAGGCCCACAGCGGCATCTGCGCCAAGTGCTACGGCATGAACCTGGCCACCTCCAAGCCCGTGGGTCCCGGCGAGGCCGTGGGCATCATCGCGGCCCAGTCCATCGGCGAGCCCGGTACCCAGCTGACCATGCGTACCTTCCACACCGGCGGCGTGGCCGGCGGCGACATCACCCAGGGTCTTCCCCGCGTGGAGGAACTGTTCGAGGCCCGCAAGCCCAAGAAGATGGCCACCCTGGCCGAGATCGGCGGCAAGGTCCGCTTCGAGGAGGCCACCAAGGGCAGTCTGCTGAACATCATCGTCACCGCCGACGACGGCGACACCCGCACCTATTCCGTGCCCCACACCGGCCTGCAGGTCCGTGACGGCGACGTCATCGAAAAGGGCAAACAGCTGCAGGACGGCGCCCTGAACCCCCACGACGTGCTGCGAATCCGCGGCGCCTCCGCCGTGCACAACTACCTGATCCAGGAGGTCCTGAAGGTGTACCGCCAGCAGGGCGTGGACATCAACGATAAGCACATCGAGGTCATCGTGCGCCAGATGATGCGCAAGGTCCGGGTGGAGGACGCCAACGACACCGGCCTGCTGTCCGGCGCCATGGCCGACGTCCTGGAGGTGGAGGACGAGAACGAGCGCGTCCGCCAGCGCATCGCCAACGGCGAGGTCCGGGAGGACGGCGAGCCTCTGCAGGAGGCCACCTATACCCAGCTTCTGATGGGCATCACCAAGGCCTCCCTGGCCACGGATTCCTTCCTGTCCGCCGCGTCCTTCCAGGAGACCACCAAGGTCCTCACCGAGGCCGCCATCAAGGGCAAGGTGGACCACCTGGTGGGCCTGAAGGAGAACGTCATCATCGGCAAGCTGATCCCCGCCGGCACCGGCCTGAACGCCTATCGGCACTTCGCCGAGGAGTTGGTCCCCGTGACGGAGGAGGAGCTTCAGGAGGAGCAGCCCGAAGAGCAGGCCACCGGCGTGGAGGCCCTGCAGGAGGACGCCGCCCAGGTGCTGGAGGAGACTCCCGGCCAGGACGAGCAGGACCAGGAGTAAGACGACTCCGGGCATATACGGTTCGTTACGCAGCCCCCGGCGGATTCCCGCCGGGGGCTGTTTTCTTGCCTTTTTCCCGGCGGCGTGGTACAGTAGGGGTATCCGCACAAGGGAGGAGCCGTTTCGCCATGTCCGCATCCGCCGCCTGCTATCATCTGCCGGGCCTGTTTGAATTTTACGATTTTTACCGGGTGTTTCTGCCGCTGTTCCGGCAGCACCGGGAGTATTTTTACGATTGGTGCCGCATCGCCTCCCTGTATGGCGCACCGGCGGACTGCATCTGGGGCGGCGGCCGGGTGGGGTCCGGGGACCGGGACCCCCGGGAGGTGCTGGCCCTGACCCGGGAATACGGCATCTCCGCCCGGCTGACCTTCAGCAACTCCCTGCTGCGGCCCGAGCACCTGTCGGACCCCCGCTGCAACCGGCTGTGCCGCCTGCTGGCGGAAAGCCCCGGCCCGCAGAACGGAGTCATCGTCCACTCGGACCTGCTGCTGGACCATCTGCGCCGGACCTATCCCGGGCTGTACTTCGTCTCCTCCACCACCAAGGTGCTGACGGATTTTTCCCTGCTGCGCCGGGAGCTGGAGCGGCCGGAGTTCCGCTATGTGGTGGCGGATTTCCGGCTGAACCGGGCCTTCCGCCAGCTGGGCACCCTGCCCCAGGCCCTGCGGGACAAGACGGAGCTTCTGTGCAACGAGTGCTGCGCCTTCGGCTGCCGGGACCGGGCCGCCTGCTACCGGTCCGTCAGCCGGGAGAACCTGGGCCTGGAGGGTCCCGTCCACCGCTGCACCGCCCCGGACGCCGCCGGGGGCTATCGCTTCTCCCGGGCCATGGTGAACCCCGGCTTCATCGGCGTGAACGATATCCGGGACGTTTATCTCCCCATGGGCTTTTCCCAGTTCAAGATCGAGGGCCGCAGCCTGGGCACCGCCCTGCTGCTGGAGTTCCTGCTGCACTACCTGACCCGCCCGGAGTACCATATCCACGTCCGGGAGGCCCTGTATCTGGACAACACCCTGGACCTGTTCTGACCCGCCCCCTGCGTCCCGTCCGGGGCGCGGGGCTTTTTCCAAATTTCCCTTGCCTTTTCCGAAAATCTCTGTTACAATCATGGCATGCATGCCAAATATAGGGAAGGAAGTGCGTATTACGACCATCACAAGCGCCAGTCTGCCCGCCAAAAAACGGATCCTGACGGTCTGCGTCAAGCTGTTTCTGGAGCAGGGTTACAAAAAAACCACCGTGGCGGAGATCGTCCACAAGGCGGCGGTGTCCAACAGCATTTTCCAGAATATCTTCCGGGCCAAGGACGGCGTCCTGACGGAGCTGGCGGAGTTCATGTTCTCCAACCAGTTCTCCATGGCCCGGGGCGTGGTGGGAACACAGCTGCCCCCAGTGTATGTCTACGCCGCGGAGACCGCCATCCAGATGACCCTGACGGAGCTGAACGAGAACCTGCGGGAGATCTATGTGGAGAGCTACACCCACAGCGAGGTGTCCGAGTTTATTTTCCGGGCCACCGCCCGGGAGCTGTACCGGATCTTCGGCCCCTATCAGCCGGAGCTGACGGAGGAGGACTTCTACGCTCTGGAGCTTGGCTCCGCCGGACTCATGCGGGGCTACATGGTCCGCCCCTGCGATGGGACGCTGACGCTGGAGAAGAAGCTGCGGATGTTCCTGACCCTGAGCCTGCGGGGCTATAAGGTCCCGGAGGAGGAGGTGCAGCAGATTCTGCGCTTTGTGGAGGGATTGGACATCCGCACCGTGGCGGAGCAGGTGATGCAGAAGCTGTTCCAGGCCCTGGCCATGCATTATGAGTTTTCCCTGTCGGAGGAAGCACAGGCCGCCGCCCCGGCGGCGCCTGTACCGACCCCGCCGTCAGAACCGGCGACGAAAGCGCCGTGACCCTGTGGGCGGCCCTGCTGCCCCTGTCCGCCCTGCTGATGGCCCTGACCATCGGCCGCAAAAAGCGCCTGAGCGGACCGCTTTTTCTCCCATAAGCAACAAATAGCCCCGGGACGCGATAGCGTCCCGGGGCTATTGCATAGAACCTTTGATTCT
>ENA-OYXS01000340-OYXS01000340.1-human-gut-metagenome-genome-assembly--contig:-NODE-340-length-18877-cov-5.860961_pt1 | contig 18877 bp, 9 predicted proteins | sample MGYA00243240_ERZ653429 | MGnify/ENA primary metagenome ERZ653429 (study PRJEB26926, sample SAMN06164958) | human gut metagenome | biome: ENVO:00009003; feature: ENVO:2100002; material: ENVO:00002003... | reverse complement strand
CGAGATGTAGCTCCGTCTCGTGGGCTCGGAGATGTGTATAAGAGACAGATATCGCACTCCCGCGCGCCTTCCGCGTCCTGTCTGCGGTCCCCGAGCATCAAGCAAAGCTCTTTCTCGGCCCTTAAAAGCCGCATGGCTTCGCGAATCACCGACCCCTTGGTGGGAAAGCTGCCGTCCGTTCCGCTGCCCGCCACGGTCTCTAAAAAGGGCGTAAAACCGAATTGGTCCGCAATTCTTTCCGCAAAAATTTTCGGTTTGGAGGTGGCGATCGCCGAAACGTATCCCGCCGATTTCAGACTTTCCAGAATCTCCTTTGCGCCCGGAACGGGAGCATTTTCAAAAAGTCCCTTTTCGGAATATCGTTCCCGATATTTGACGACGGCCCGATTCGTCTCCTCCTCCGTCATGCCAAAAATATGACGAAAAGAATAAACGAGCGGCGGTCCCACGCAACTTCTGAGCTGCCGCTCCGTCGGTTCCCCGCGCCCCGCATCTTCGAGCGCGTAACGAATACTCGCATAAATTCCGGGGTGGGAATAGGTGAGCGTGCCGTCCAAATCAAAAAGCAAATACCGATATTTTTTCAAAAGAGCTCCTTCCTTTTCTCGCCTCGTGACAAAGCGCCGGATTTGTTTTTTTATTATTTTACCACAAAAGGAAAATTTTTTCAACTGTTTTCGGGTACTTATCCGTTTTCCTGCGAAAGGGCGCCGCGAAATTGAAAAAAGGACAAAATAATGAGAAAGACTCCGAAGGCGCGGCGGAGAATTTCCGAGGGAAGCGCATAGGCGATAAACGTTCCCGCGGCGGAAAACGCCAGAGCGGGAACAATCATCCAGCCGATCCCATCCGTCGAAAGCAGTTTGTTTTCCGCATGGACGCGAAGGGCAAACGCGCTCATGGGGAGAAAGGAAAAGAGATTGGCAGATTGGGCGATCTTTTGTTCCACGCCGCCCACGAGAATGAGGAGAGGGATCGTCACGGTTCCCCCTCCCATGCCCATGCCGGCGGGAATACCGCCGAGGATTCCGAGTAAAAGATAAATGTAAAAAGACATATGTACCGTCCGCAGCTCAACGAAAGAAGAACAGCCACGCGCCGGCAAAGACTTGCAGACACCCGAACAGGATTCCCACCGTCTTTTGAGGGAGTTTTCCGAGAAGTTTCGCGCCCAAAAATCCCCCGAACGTAACGCCGAGAGCCGTGGGAATGAGCACGGAAAAATCGTAAATTCCCTTGATCGCATACAGAATAAAAGTGAGCAGCGAAACGGGAAGAATGACCAAAATCGCCGTGGCGTGCGCCCTTTGCGAGGGCATGCCCGTCTTTTCGAGCAGGGGCACCGCCAACATTCCGCCGCCTCCGCCGAATACGCTGTTCGCGATTCCGACCGCACAGCCGCAGATGCCCAGTTTCCAAATTTTTCCCTTGGATTTTTCCATAAAACTCCTTAACCGTGCGCGCGGAAAAATTTGTTATATACAAAACAAAAAGTCCTGCGCGCATGGACTTTTCCCCTTTACACGATATTTTGCGTAATTTTTTCTATTTTATAAAACTTTTTCTTTTATTTGTCACCGTAAATCGCTTGCTTATAAATCGATTTTATATTAAAATAATAGAGCATACATTTTGGAATGTTCGCAAAAGCGAAAAGTAAAAAACAAAACCGAAGGTGTTTACATGACAACAAGTTTCAAAAAAAGCAGGCATAAGAAAATTCTTGCCCTGTGTTTATCGTCGTTCATGCTTGCCGCTGCCGCAGCGTCGTTCGTCGCATGCGGTGACAGCAAGGATTCCAGCGTGGACGATTCCGAAGTCTCCACCACGGAAAACGATACCTCGCGCATTACGAACGGCAGTTTCGAATTCTTCGAGGACGACAACGGCAGGAATCTGATTATTACCTCTCCCACCGGTTGGAGTAAGTCCACGGGTTCTTCCGCGAGTGGTTCCGCTTCCTCCTCTCAGGCGGCCAGCGGCATTATCGATACCTCCGAGGAAGCGTGGAAAAATCTCACTACTTCTTCGGGACTCGCTTACGACACGGAAAACGAAGCAAAGGCAAATTGGGATAACCTCACCGCAAAGGACAAGCTGGATTTCTACGATAAGTGGGAGGAAGAGGACGACGACAACGACGTCGAGGACCTCGATTTCTACGATAAGGACAAGGATAATTTCAATATCGACATCGACGACGTCCCCGATTGCGAAAATCCTTTAACCCACTATGCGGAAGATGCAGAAGACGCGGACAAAAACGACCACGTCCTCATGCTCCACAACACCTATTCCAACGGAATGGGAACCGCACAGAAATATACCTCCTCTACGACCGTCACTCTGGAACCGGGCACTTCCGCCATCTTCTCCGTTTGGGTCAAGACGCTCGACATGACCTACAACGGCACTAAGGACGAAGCGGGCCCCGCAGTGGACGGAAACAGGGGCGCCTATATCGGCGTTACGCATACCGTCGGCGGCACTACGCTCGACCAGATGGAGATCAAAAACATCGATACCTCCAAAATCAATGCCAAGCCCGAAAACGGAGAATGGGAAAATAACGGCTGGGTCGAATATACCATCAGTCTCAAAGGCTGTTCCTATGCGTCCAGCACCTTCACCATCGTCCTCGGTCTCGGCCAGGGCGGCGGTACGGATAAATTCGAGTACGTGGACGGCTACGCTTTCTTCGACGACGCGGAATGCACCGTCGTTTCCAACGAAACCTACGACGAACAAGTGAAAGATTTACCCGAGGACAACAAGGTAGATATTCTCACGGACTCGGAAAAGAAAATCTTCGAGGCGGATAAGTCCTACAAAGACCAATTTGAATACGCGATCGACCTCTCTTCGGGAGTGACTTCGGAAGCTTACGACCTGTCGGGAAAAACTCTGAAAACCGGCCTTACCGAAGAAAAGTATAACGGCGTCTCCTATGTCTCCGCCCCCACGGAAGGCAAAGAAGTTTACGGCGACCTTAAACTGTCTACGGCAAATGACCTTGTAGGGCGCGTCAATTTAGACGAGCTTAAAAATAATCAGAATAAATACGTGCAGAGAATCGTCAAGGACGACTTTGAGAATTACCCCTTCGACGGAACAAAGGATCTGCTCATGCTTCTGAGTGCGGACGGCGCTTCGTATACGGCGACGCTCAAAGACGACGCCTTCACGCTGGCTCCCGATTCTTATTTGATGCTTTCCTTCTGGCTGAAAACGTCGGACATCGGCGGGTTCACGGGCGCGGGCATCACGGTGCGCGAGACGGGCACCACCAATGCGACCTCCCTCTCCTCTCTCGACACGACCTCCATCACGACGGTAGATATCGACGGAGAGGACGGCGAGACGATAGAAGACATCTACGACGGCTGGCAGCAGTGCTTCCTCTTCGTGAAAAACGAGACGGACGAGGAAAGGAGCTTTGAAATCGATTTCACCTACGGTCCCACGACGATCGTCGGAACCACGAACGACAGCTACTATGCTGGTTATGCCGCTTTCGCAAACTTTGAAATTTGCGACATGACGAAAAAAATGTTCTCCTATTCGGCGACGGGTACTTACGCGCAATCCGTTTCCCTCACGGGAGACAGCTCGGCTTCCGCATCTACGGGCTTCGATTCCCCCGCTTCCATTCCCGACAAACAGATCGAAAACGGTCTGGCCGTACCCAAGAACTATAAGGGCGTAAACGGCGGCAGCGGCTATGTCGTCGCGGGCGGCGCGGACAAGGAAGTCAACGGCTATGAATACGCCGGTCTCATCAACAAGAAGTATGCGGCCAACTACCGCATCGAATATAAAAAAGGAAATGCGGACTACTGGCTGAACAAGCTCGCGGCGGCTCATAACGTCACGATCGACGATCAGGACAAATGGTGGAACGAACTGTTCGGAACTGCGACGCAGCCCCTTCTCGTCTATAACGATGCGGAAAAGGCCTACGGATATATCGGCTCCTCGCAGACGATTTCTTCGGGTTCCTATGCCACCGTTTCGGTAAAGGTAAAGGTAAGCAAGGGCGCCAAAGCGTATATCTACCTCGTCGATACGACGGAGAAGAAATACAGCGATACCCTTTCGCTCACCACGCCGAAATACAGCTACTGGTACGACGACGACGGAAATATCTGCGCGAAGGACCCCTCCGACAAGAAATTCGACAAAAAGACGGACATCGCGTTCTATCTCAACGAAGAAAACGGTCTGTATGAAGCGAATACCCGCTGGTCGGGCTATACGTCGGAAATGAGCGGCAAATTCTATGCCAACCTCTCCAACTACGAAAAGGACGACGAAGGCAATCTCATCGTCGCGGACGGCGGAGTCTCCTATAACTACGACGATTCCAAGTGGAAAGGTCAGGGCAAAGACGGTATCGCGTTCTATCATAAAGACGGTAAATACTACGCTTACAAGAATTATACCACCGAGGTGTTCGACCTCGCGACGATCGAAGGGCTCGCCCGTTATACGGAAACGCCGAAGCACGACCTCATGATGACCGTGGACGGCGACGAAACGAACGGCGAATGGGTCACCTGCACCTTCTATATCCACACCGGAAACGAAGAAAAGAATTACCGCCTCGAAGTATGGAGCGGCGACCGCACGGGAGAAACGAAGAGCGCCGAAGGCAGCTACGTCGTATTCGACGCAAATACTCCCGACGCGGTGGACGACAAGTATTCCTCCCTCGTCGACGAAACGATCGAGAGAATCAAGAACGACAACGGCTGGACGACGGACGAAGAATTCAAGGAAGGCTATAAGGACAACGTTACCTATTACACTTATTCCTTCTACGACAGTCCTCTGTTTTTGAGATACGATTCGACGCTCGACAAAGACGAGGTCGGCAACAAGTATACTTCCTATACGCAATCCTCCTATACCGAAGGCGTCGCGTATCTGTATTACGAAGATTCCGAGACGGCAAAAGACAATCCTCTCTATACGATGTTTGTCGATTACAGCTATACCGAAGTTTCCGTGACCGCGGATTCGACGGATACGGACGACAGCACCGACGACACGACGGACGATACGAACGATATGAACATGTGGCTGCTGATCAGCTCTCTCGTCATCGCCATCGCGCTGTTCATCGCAATGATCGGATTGTTGGTACAGAAGCTCGTCAAGAAATTCCACCTCAAAAAGGCACGCGAGGGCGCGAGCAATGCGGCTTCGCTGAATGCGGCCAAGCGCCGTTACTCCAAGAAACCCGTTGAAGCCCCGGCAAAACAGCCCGAGGAAAAACCGGAAAACAAGGACGATAACGACCCTTACAACGATTGATGTCGAATTTCCCCGCCCTTTAACGGGCAGCATGTAAACACAAAACCCCCGCTTCTTCGGAAGCGGGGGTTTTCATTGAACGATTGCGATATAATTGATCAGAAAATACGGTATCCTCAAAAATATCGCCTCAATTCATATTACAACCTTACTCGGACAAAAAATTTTACCGTATCCCTGTAAGATAACGCCCAGAAACGGAGAAAATCCTTTTCTCCGCAAACAAAAATACAGGTATTTCTGCCGTTGTCGGAAATACCTGTATTGTATTTTCTCTGGTATGATATTGGCCTTATTCAGGAAAATTTTCTCAGTCCTTTCGGAATATGATTTTTTATCGTCCCGTTTACGGCCTTTCCGAGCCCCACGGGATAACCGTCTATGCAGACGATGCACCAGCCGTTTTTGCACTCTTCCGCACCCACGGTCTCGCCGCGCAGGAATTTGTCCGTACGTGGGTCGTCAGACGGAATTGAAACGACGTTTCTGCACTCTTTTCGGGACACGCACATCGCCAGTGAATGGGACGGCTCGAAACGGCCGTTTTTCATTTCTCCGAGTCGCACGCCCGCGCGCAGGACGTTGAGCTTTCCGAAATCGAAGCATTCTTTCGGAAGGGAATACAGAAAGTTTCCCGCTTCGTGCAGCGTTTCCGCAAACGGTCGGAAGAAAAAATCCCGCTCGAATTCCCGATAAACCTTCTCCAAGGCTTTTGAGACGCGGGGAACGAGCGTCCGCGGCGGTCTCGCACCCGCGGCGGAAGAATATCTTCGTGTCCGCGCACCGCCGCCGCTTTTCCCGCTGCCTTGAAAACAAGTGCGCCCGATTGTATTTTCTCCTTCCGTGTATTCTTTCCGCACTTCCTTTTCAACCAGTGCCGCAAAATGGTTTTCTCCGTCCGCGTTTTCCTCCCGTGCGTTCTTTTCAAACAATGCGGCGAAATGCCCCTCCCCTTCCTCCTTATGCGGATACAGTTTTTTTTGCGCGAGGAGGCGCATTTCCGCATGCGAGGCGAGGAAATTTTTCGTCTGTTCCTCGTCCTCCGCCTCTGAAAACGTACAGGTGGAATAGACGAGCTTTCCGCCCGCTTTCAGCATCCGAAAGGCGTAATCCAAAATTTCTTTCTGCCGCGCGGCGCACATGTCGACGTTTTCTTCGCTCCATTCGGAAAGCGCCTCCTCCGCATTCTTGCGGAACATTCCTTCGCCCGAACAGGGGGCGTCCACTAAAATTTTATCGAAATATTCGGGAAAATATTCTGCCAGCGTCTCGGGGTATTCGCTCAGGACTACGGCATTTTTCACGCCCAGCCGCTCGACGTTGCGGGAGAGAATCTGCGCGCGGGAAAAGACGGGCTCGTTCAGGACGAGAATCCCTTCCCCCTTCATCGCCGCCGCGAGCTGCGTTCCCTTCCCGCCCGGAGCGGAACAAAGATCCAAAACTCTCTCGTTCGGTTTTGCGTCCAGAAGGGGCGCCGCGCACATGGCGGAAGGTTCCTGAGAATAATACAACCCCGCAAAGTGATAGGCGTGCGCGCCCGTCTTTTCCCCGTCCGTATAAAAGCCGTTTTCCGCCCAAGGGACGGGACGCAAGGGAAAGGGGGAAATTTTTTCAAACTCCGCCGCGGAAATCTTTAAGGCGTTCACGCGCAGTCCCTTGTACGGCGGACGGGCATAGACGGCAAAAAAAGCCTCCCATTCGTCCTCGGGAAGCTGTTTTTTCATGTTTTCGATAAATTTTTCGGGCAAATCGTTCATGGCCTCTCCTTGCGTCGGCTGTTCTATCCCCGCACCGAGTCCCGCGCCGTGAGGGCGGCAAACTCTTCGTGCGTGAGAATACGGGCGCCGCGGGAAGCGGCGGACTTGATTCTGGGGCCGCTCTCCTCTCCGAGACAGACGTAATAATCGCATTCCTCCGCGCGAAAGCCGTAAAATCCGCCGGCCGCAAACAGCGCGGCAGCCAAAGGCTTGCTGACGGAAAGCGACTCCTCCAAGGGATGCGAAAAGCACACCGTCTTATTTTTGAGTATGCCCTCCTTTTTGCGGCGGCGTTTTTCGCGGTCGATGAAATTATGAAACTCGACGCGCGCTTTTTCCCGCTCTTCTTTTCGCCTCTGCACCTCCGCGACATACGCCGCATATGCGGAGGAGGTATTCTGGCGCACCTCGTAATTTTCGATATGCCCCGCGGTAATCTCGTACTTTTTTAAGAGCGCGGAAAAATCCAGCCCTTCTTCCCGGCACATGGCCTCGGCGATTTTCATCGTCGCATAGGCGTCGTCGGCCGCGCGGTGGGGCGTAAATTCCACCCCCAGCGCCTCCGCGATGGAACCGAGACCGAACTGGCGGTTGAATACGCCGATTTTGTTCATGTATACGAACTGCGTATCCAAAAAGTCGAAACGGAACGAACGCAGGGAAAAGCGTTTCGTTTCCAGATTGAGATACTTGACGTCGTTCATGGTCGCATGCCCCGCCACCAGCGTGTCGGAATCCTCCAAAAGCGCGTAGATGCGGGGGGACAGTTCGGGAAAGGTCGGATAATTCTTGAATTCCTTATACTCGTAGGGCAGAACGAGTCCCTGCGCGCCCTTTCGGTCGGTCAGATGAAACCCGCCCTGCGGGTTGACGAGGATATCCTCTTTTTCCAGAATATGAAATTGTTCGTCCGTAAGACAATAGCCGAATGCGCAGATCTTCGCAGTGTTTTTGAACACGCTGGCACACTCGATGTCAAAAAAGAGATATTTCATTATTTATTGGGGGTAATGACCTTTTTGCCGCCCATATACGGCTGCAACACTGCGGGAATCGTCACGCTGCCGTCCGCCTGCAAATGGTTCTCCACAAACGCGATCAGCATGCGGGGAGGCGCCACCACGGTATTGTTGAGCGTATGCGCCAGCTTCGTCTTTCCGTCCGAATCTTTATAGCGGATCGCGAGCCGCCGCGCCTGCGCGTCCGTGAGGTTGGAGCAGGAACCCACTTCAAAATATTTCTTTTGTCTGGGGCTCCACGCCTCGACGTCGCAGCTCTTGTATTTGAGGTCGGCGAGATCTCCCGAACAGCAACCGAGCTGTCTTACCGGAATTTCCATGGAGCGGAAGAGCTCTACCGTATAATTCCACAGCTTTTCATACCATTCGTCGCTCTCCTCGGGGCGGCAGACGACGATCATTTCCTGCTTTTCAAATTGGTGAATCCGATAGATTCCCCTCTCCTCTATCCCGTGCGCGCCCTTCTCCTTGCGGAAGCAGGGCGAATAGCTCGTGAGCGTCAGGGGGAGCTTGTTCCCGTCGATGATCTGTCCCATGAAGCGGCCGATCATGGAGTGTTCGGACGTACCGATGAGATAGAGGTCCTCTCCCTCTATCTTATACATCATGTTTTCCATTTCGTCGAAGCTCATGACGCCCGAAACGACGTCGCCGTGAATCATAAAGGGCGGAATGACGTAAGTGAAGCCCTTATCGATCATAAAATCGCGCGCATAGGTCAGAACGGCGGAATGCAGCCTTGCGATGTCGCCCGTCAGATAATAGAATCCCTGTCCCGAAGTGCGGCGGGCGGAATCGACGTCGATGCCGTCCAGTTTTTCGAGAATGTCGAGGTGATAGGGAATTTCAAAATCGGGAACGACCGGTTCCCCGAAGCGTTTGAGTTCGACGTTTTCCGAATCGTCTTTTCCGACGGGCACATCGGGGGCGATGATGTTGGGAATGGCCATCATGTCCTTTTTGAGCTTTTCATCGATTTCCGCCGATTCCTTTTCGATCGCGGCGAGGCGTTCCGCATCCGCGACGACCTGCGCCTTTATTTTTTCCGCCTCTTCCCTGTTCCCCTGTTTCATGAGCATGCCCACCTGCTTGGAGAGGGAATTTCTCGCGGCGCGGAGAGAGTCTCCCTCCGCAATCAAAGCGCGGCGCTTTAAGTCGAGTTCGATGACCTCATCCACGAGGGGGAGCTTTTTATCCTGAAATTTTTTCTTGATGTTTTCTCTCACCAATTCGGGATTGGTTCTGATGAGATTGATGTCTATCATAAAATTTTGCCTCCGGGCGGAAATATTTTCATTTTCGATAAATATTATACTACTTTTACGGGGCAAAAGCAATTAAATGTAACGAAACTGACGCAAATTCCTCAAAAAACTTGTATTTTACAAACAGCTATGCTATAATAGAAGGGATAACAACGTTCTTTTATGGAAAGCAGAACTTTCGGAGAAAACGCAAATCATGAAAAAGAAAAAACAGCAAAAACCGGAATATACTTCCGAGGAAGAGAAGCGGGAAAAGAGATTTCAGTCCCTTTTTCCGAAGGAAAAACCCGCTTCCCGCAAGAAGAATAAAAAGGGCGTGCCCCCTTCGGACGTACCGCGTTTCAACGCCGACGCCGAGGAAGGCCTTTCCAAGAGTCAGGTGGAAGAACGGCAGGAGCAGGGTCTCGTCAACCGCGCGCAGAAAAAATACTCCAAGACCTACAAGAGCATTTTTATTAGCAACATCTGCACTTTCTTCAACCTGCTGTGTCTCCTGGCGGCTCTGGCGCTTTTGTCCGCGCACGCGCCCATTACGCAGTTTACCTTCGTGCTCATTTTCCTCTGCAACATCTGCATGGGAATCATTCAGGAAATCCGCGCGAAAAAGAAGATAGACAGGTTATCCATTTTATCTTCCCCCACCGCCCGCGTGATCCGCGACAGAAAAAAGCGGGAAATTCCCATTTCCGAAATCGTCCTCGACGACATTCTCCTGCTCGGAGCGGGCCAGCAGGTACCCGCCGACTGCATTATGCTCGACGGAGCCGCCGAGCTCAACGAGTCCCTTTTGACGGGCGAATCGGTACCCGTCAAAAAGGAGAACGGCGAGACGCTCTATGCAGGCTCGTTCGTCGCGAGCGGACACTGCGCCGTGCGCGTGGATAAAATCGGCGAGGATACCTATATCAGCAAGCTCACCGCGCGGGCGAAAAAGTACAAGCGGCCGAACTCGGAAATCATGAACTCCATAAACCTCTTCATCAAGGTCATCGGATTCATCATCATTCCCATCGCGATTTTCATGTTCCTCACCAATTTCAAAAATCTCGGCGGGAGCTGGGCGGATATCCGCGCGGGCGGAGGCTTTTTCGCCACTCTGTTTTCCAATAACCCCACGCTCAACGACACGATACAAAAGACCTGTTCCGTCGTCATCGGCATGATTCCTTCGGGCCTCCTGCTTCTGACGACCGTGGCTCTGTCCGTGGGCATGATACGGCTCGCGAAATACAACACCCTCGTTCAGGACATGTATTCCCTCGAAATGCTCGCGCGCGTCAACGTGCTCTGCCTCGACAAGACGGGCACGATTACGGACGGGCGCATGAAGGTGAGCGACTGCGTCCTGCTCAACAACGCCACGGAATATTCGGTGGACGATATTCTCGGCTCCATGCTGGCGTCCCTGAAAGACAACAATCAGACCTCTATCGCGCTCTATGAGCGGTTCGGACATTCCTCCGCCCTGCAAGCGAGTGCGATTCTGCCCTTCTCGTCGGCGAGAAAGCTGTCCGCCGTCACCTTCGGGGAAGCGGGGACGTTTGCCATGGGCGCGCCCGAATTCGTCTTGAAGCCCATGCCCATACGCGTGGAAAAAATCGTCAAACAATACGCGCAGATGGGACTTCGGGTGCTGGTGCTGGCGCACTCTCCCGCGCAGATTCAGGGCGACAAGCTGCCCACTGTATTCCGCCCGATCGCGATCATCACTCTTTCGGACAACATTCGTCCCGACGCGATAGAGACAATCAAGTGGTTCCGCGAAAACGACGTGGCGGTAAAGGTCATTTCGGGCGACAATCCCGTGACCGTCTCGGAAGTGGCCCGCCGCGCGGGAATAAAGAACGCTTCGCAGTTCCTTTCCCTCGAAGGGCTTTCCGATATAGAAGTGGAAAACGCCGCAAATCAATACACCGTTTTCGGACGGGTCACGCCCGAACAGAAGGCAATCCTTATCCGCTCCATTAAAAAGGCGGGCAATACCGTCGCCATGACGGGCGACGGCGTGAACGACATTCTGGCCATGAAGGAAGCCGACTGCGCCGTGTCCGTCGCTTCGGGCAGCGACGCCGCGAGAAACGTCTCCAACCTCGTCTTGCAGGACAATAATTTCGGCTCCATGCCGAAAATCGTCAACGAGGGACGCCGCGTAATCAATAACATCAAGGATTCCGCCTCCCTCTATATCATGAAGACCCTGCTCACCATGCTGCTGGCGCTCGTCTGTATCTTTACGGGAAGTGCGTACTTCTTCACGACGAACAACATGCTCATGTTTGAAGTGCTCATCAGCGCGATCCCCTCTTTCGTGCTCTCTTTGCAGCCGAATACGAACCGCGTCAAAGGGAAATTTATCCCCTTCGTCGTCAGCCGCGCCATGCCGGGAGCTTTCACCATGGCTTTCGGAATTCTCGCCCTTTATATCATCAATCAGACTTCCCTCTCCTCCCTCTTTGAATTTACGAACGCCGCGGGAGAAACGGAAACCGTTTACAACGCCATGCTGATGATGTCTCTGACGTTTACGGGACTCGTGATGCTGTTCCGCATCTGTCAGCCGCTCAATCTCATTCGCACGACACTATTCTTTTGCATGACCGCTCTGTGCGTCACCGTGCTGGCCGTTCCCGTACTCGGAAATATCGTCTACGAGGGCTGGGACACCCTGAAATTCAACCTCACGCAGATTTTGCTGCTCGTCGTCATCGTTCAGGCCGCCGTACCCATTTCCAGCATATTGATTAAATTTTTCGACATGTTCAATCCTGCCGACGAATAAACAAAACGACAGAGAATCGTCGCTTATTTATCGGAAAAGCAAACTGAACTGTCCCCGCAAAACAACGGCGCTCTGTACCATTTATCGAAAAAAACAACCGAGCGTCGTACCACCAAAAAACGGCAAAGCACATACGGATTTTCTCCGTATGTGCTTTTTTCGGTTTATGCGGGGCTTACAGAAAAACCCGCGTCCGAATATCGGACGCAGGTTTCCTTATCTTTATTCTTTACGGTTTTTCTTTATTCTTCGTCGGGAGAATCGCTTTCCGTTTCTTCCTCAATATTGCCTTCGTCCTCCGCTTCGGCGGGTTCGTCGTCGGTATCGGGAGCGTCGTCCTCTTCCTCGACCGTTTCGGCGCCCTCGGCGAGTTCCTCGGGCGAGAGGTCGGCAGCCGTTTCTTCGGGAGCCGCGGTTTCCGCTTCGTCGTCGCGCTCGGTGACGTCCACCGTCGCCACGAGGCTGTCCTTGACGTTCATGACGCGGACGCCGCGGGTCGCGCGGCCGATGCGGCTGATAGAATCCGCATGCATGCGGATGATCGTGCCGCCCGTCGTGATGATCATGATGTCGTTATCGTCGGAAACGAGCTTCATATTGACGAGCCAGCCTGTCTTTTCGTTGAACACGCCCGCCTTGATTCCCTTTCCGCCGCGGCTCTGAATGCGGTAATCCTCGACGGAGGTGCGTTTGCCGTAACCGTTTGAAGTCAGCGTAAAGATATCCATTTCGGGATTGACGACCAGCATATCCACCAGCTCGTCGTCGCCCGCCAGCTTCATCGCGCGCACGCCCGTGGCGGTCCTTCCCATCGCGCGCACGTCCGTTTCGGAGAAGCGGATACATTTGCCGAATCGGGAAGCGATCAAAAGCTCGTTTTCGCCCGTCGTGAGCTGTACGGAAATCACCTCGTCGCCCTCGGGGAGCTTGATTGCGATTTTGCCGTTCTTGGGAATGCGTTCGTATTCCTTCGTGGAGGTCTTCTTGATGACTCCCTTTTTGGTCGCGATGACGATATAGCCGTCGTCCCCCTCCTTGAAGGGAAGGACGGACTCTATCTTTTCGCCTTGGTCGAGCCGCACGATATTGACGACGGCGCGGCCCCTCGCGGTGCGGTTGGCTTCGGGAATTTCGTAGCCCTTGACCGAATACACCTTTCCGAAGGAGGAGAACAGCAGAATATCGTCGTGCGTGGAAGATATGAACATCTTTTCCACGTAGTCCTCTTCCTTGGGTTTATGGCCCGTAATGCCCATGCCGCCGCGGTTCTGCGCCTTGTATTCCGAAACGGGAAGGCGCTTGATATACCCCGTATGCGTCAGGGAAATGACCACGTCCTCCCTGTCGATGAGATCCGCCTCCTCGATGGAGCCGTAATCGACGGAAATTTCCGTGCGGCGGGGGGAAGGATAGCGGTTTTTGATATCGATGAGATCACCCCGAATAATCGCCATTACGCGGCTTTCGTGGGCGAGAATGTCTTTGAGGTCGGCAATCGTCGCTTCCAAAGCCGCCAGCTCTTCCCTGAGCTTTTCCACTTCCAGAGACGTCAATCTTTGCAGGCGCATTTCGAGAATGGCGTTCGCCTGCTTTTCGTCCAGCTCGAACGTTTCCGTCAGCTTTGCGATCGCGACGAATTTATCCGCGGATTCCTTGATGATCTTGATGACTTCGTCGATGTTCGCCAAAGCGAGCACGAGTCCCGCGACGATATGCGCGCGCTCCTCCGTCTTGTTGAGGTCGTAGCGGGTGCGGCGGGTGATGACGTCTTTCTGATGTTCGAGATAATAGTAGAGAATATCCCTTAAATTGAGCGTCTTGGGCTCCGTTCCGTTCTCGACGAGCGCCAGCATGATAATGCCGTCGGAGACCTGCAAGTTCGTGCGCTTATAGAGGGTATTCAAAACCACCTGCGCGTTTGCGTCCTTTTTGCACTCGATGACGATGCGCATGCCGTCGCGGTCGGATTCCTCGCGGATGTCGGAAATGCCTTCGAGGCGCTTATCCTTGACCATGTCCGCGATCGTCTTGATGAGCATGGCTTTATTTACCTGATAGGGAATCTCCGTGACGACGATTCTCTGACGGGCGTTCCCGCCCGAGCCGTAGTCCTCTATCTCGCATTTGGAGCGAATGACGATTTTTCCCTGTCCCGTGCGGTAGGCGTTGCGGATGCCGCTCCGTCCCATGATGATGCCGCCCGTGGGAAAATCGGGCGCGGGAATATACTCCATGAGTTCGTCCACGGTAATGTCGGGGGTGTCGATCATGGCCACCGTGCCGTCGATGACTTCCGCGAGATTATGGGGCGGAATATTCGTCGCCATGCCGACCGCGATGCCGTCCGAACCGTTCACCAAAAGGTTGGGGAAGCGGGAGGGCAGGACGGTGGGTTCCGATTCGTTGCCGTCGAAGTTGGGGATAAAGTCCACCGTTTCCTTGTCGAGGTCTTTGAGCATTTCGGCCGCCAGCTTTGAAAGCCTCGCTTCCGTGTAACGCATGGCCGCGGCGGGATCGCCGTCCACGCTGCCGAAGTTGCCGTGTCCGTCCACGAGCGGGAAATTGATGGTGAAATCTTGCGCGAGGCGCACCAAAGCGTCGTATACGGAGCTGTCGCCGTGAGGGTGATATTTACCGAGCGTGTCACCGACGATTCTGGCGCACTTGCGGTAGGATTTGTCGTTATACAGCCCCATTTCGTGCATGGAGAACAAAATTCTCCTGTGCACGGGTTTGAGACCGTCGCGCACGTCGGGGATCGCCCTCGACTTGTTGACCGCCATGGCGTAGGCGATAAACGAGCGTTTGAGTTCGTTGTCCACCTCCACGTCCAGCATTTTGGTCATGGCGAGCGTTTTCTTAAATTCCTCGGTTAATTCGGGGCTGGTTTCTTTCTTAGCCATTTTTCACTCCCTTAAATATCCAGATCGGTCACGAGGGACGCGTTCTCTTCGATAAATTTTCTTCTCAATTCGGGATTTTCGCCCATCAGCATGGAGAACATCTGATCGGCCTCCGCGGCGTCCTTCATCGTCACGCGCACCAGCGTCCGCGTCGCGGGGTTCATCGTCGTATCCCAAAGCTGTTCCTTGCTCATTTCTCCGAGACCTTTGTACCGCTGATATTCCACCTTGCCCGTCGCCTGCGCGTCGTAAGCAATCTTTTCTTCCTCCGAATAGAGGTATTCCTCCTTGCCCTTGCTGCTCGCCTTATAGAGGGGCGGCAGAGCCGAATACACGTGCCCGTGCTCGATTAAGGGGCGCATGAAGCGGAACAGGAAGGTAAAGAGCAGTATGCGGATATGCGCGCCGTCCACGTCGGCATCGGTCATGGAGATAATGCGGTCGTAACGGAGCTTGCTCTCGTCGAAATCGTCCAGAATCCCGCAGCCGAACGCCGTGATCATGGACTTGATTTCCTCGTTTTCGAGCACGCGGTTGAGCCGCACCTTCTCGACGTTGAGAATTTTGCCGCGTAAGGGCAGAATGGCCTGGAATCTCCTGTCCCGTCCCTGTTTCGCCGTTCCGCCTGCCGAGTCGCCCTCTACGATATAGATTTCGCAAAGCTCGCTTCTCCTGTCCGAGCAGTCCGCCAGCTTTCCGGGCAATGTCGTGCTTTCGAGGATTCCCTTGCGCCGCGTCAGATCGCGCGCGTTGCGCGCGGCGTCCCGCGCCTTCTGCGCGGTGATGCAGCGGAGCACGAGCTCCCGCGCGATCGCAGGATTTTCTTCGAGGAAGGTACCCATGTGCTCGGTCACGCATTTATTGACGAAGGCGCGGATGGAGCTGTTGTTCAGCTTGTCCTTGGTCTGGGATTCGAACTGCGCGTTGACGAGCTTGACGGATACGACCGCCGTAATCCCCTCGCGCACGTCCTCGCCCGTGAGCTTGTCGTTCTCTTTGAGGACGTTGAGCTTCCTGCCCGCGTCGTTGATGACTTTGGTGAGCGCCATTTTCAATCCCTCGACGTGCGTTCCGCCGTCGATGGTGTTGACGTTGTTCGCGTAGCTGTATATGACTTCGTTGTAGCTCTCGTTGTATTGTATCGCCACTTCGCAGACGGTGTCGCCGTCCGATTCCTCGAAATATACGGGCTCGGGGAAAAGCAGCTCCTCGCGGCTCTTGTTGAGTTCCTCGACGAAAGAACGGATTCCGCCCTCGTAGCAGAAGGAATCCCGCTTTTCCTGACCGGGACGCTTGTCCTCCAAGGAAATCCTGAGCCCCTTGTTGAGGTAGGCGAGCTCGCGGAGCCGCCCTTTCAAAGCGTCGTAATTAAAGACGGTAGTCTCGAAAATTTCGTCGTCGGGCATGAAAGTGACCTTCGTGCCCGTGATTTGAGTATCCCCGACGATGGCGACCGAGCGCTGCGGCACGCCGCGGTTATAGACCTGTTTATAGATGTGGCCGTTCTGATACACCTCCGCTTCCAGCCATTCGGAGAGCGCGTTGACGGCCTTGACGCCGACGCCGTGCAGGCCGCTCGATACCTTATAGCCCGAATCGCCGCCGAATTTGCCGCCCGCGTTGACCTTGGTAAAGACGACTTCCAGCGTGGAAATCCCCTCTTTGGGGTGAATGTCCGTGGGAATCCCGCGGCCGTTGTCCGAAACGCTGCAACTGCCGTCCGCGTTCAGAACGACCTCGATGTGCGTGCAATATCCCGCAAGCGCTTCGTCTATGGAGTTGTCCACCACTTCGTGCACGAGGTGGTGAAGCCCCTTCGCATCCGTGGACGAAATATACATGCCGGGACGCTTTCTGATGTGTTCCAGACCGTCCAGAACCTGAATTTGTTCGGCGCCGTATTCGCCCTCAACTCTTTCCGCCATTTTTTAAGCTCCTGTTCGCTTTTCTTTAAGAAAAGCGGGTTATTTTACCTTCTTATTATACCACAATCGAAAAAAAAAGTACAGCGTTTTATCCGTTTTTTTCTATCTTTCTTTTCCGCATGGCCCTTTTAACCCGTTTTTTTGCGTTCAGACGCGTTTTTCAATCGTCTTTGATAAAGTATACGTCCCCCGACGCGGCTCTTTTCTGCGGCGATTTTTTCCGCCTTTAACGAAAGGCGGCGTTCGGGAATTTTTTTACGGAAATTGCGGATACTTATATCCGAAAAGCGAAACAAAAAAGCGGCCGCGAAAAAAGCGCGGCGAAAGCGAAGAAACGAAAACGGTAAAAATACGGGAGGCAAAACATGAGTATCGACGAAAGAACGACCGCCTGTCAGGGCTGCAAGAAAGAAATCGAAACGGGAAAGGCATTTTTTTGTCCCGACTGCGGGGAGATCGTCTGCCCCGACTGCGCGAAAAAGAACCGCGGTATGTGCCGACGGTGTTTTTCTCCGCTCGAAAGGTTCAGCTGAAACGAATTTTTCGAGCCGAAAAAACCTTACGCGAAAAAAGCGCCTTCGGGTACGGCATTTGTCCGTATCCGGGGGCGCTTTCTGCCGAAAAGGAGAAAACTTCCCATAAGAATAGACAAAATCCCACGCCGATTGAGTTTTCTTTTTGTCTCTTTTCCTGTATAATAGGCTCATCAAATCATCAAAGGAGCCGTTAAAAAAATGGATACGCAAAAGACGGGAGAATTTCTTCGGGCGTTGCGGAAGGCAAAAGGACTTACGCAGGAGGAGGTCGCAGAGCAATTGTTTCTTTCCCCGAAAACCGTTTCGAGGTGGGAAAGCGGCGCGGGACTTCCCGACATCAATATTATTTCGGGCGTGGCGGCCCTCTACGGCGTCACGGTGGACGAAATCCTGAAAGGCGAAAAAAAGACGGACAGATCGGAAAACCTGACCGAACAGACAAAAAGACTGAAAAACGACGGCAGAGCGAGAATGATACGGGAAAATCTGCTTAAAAAATACAACGTATTCTTTATCGTCGCCGTCTCCGTACTCGGATTTTTTCTGCTTCTCGAAATCCTTTTGGGCTTTCTCGTCAATAAATTTGTGGCGCTCGTGCTCATGCCGCTCGGCATGGCCGCGGCACTGCTCGTCGAAGCGTACGGAAATTCCGAAATCAAACGGATCTCTTCGGAAAACGAAGACGACGCTCTCGCGGCGGGCATAGAAAAAGCCAAAAAGACGATTCGGAGAAAAAATCTCCTGTTCGCCGATATTTTCGCGGGCGTTCTGTTCCTCTCTCTCGCCCTCGTCGGAATCATGTTTCCCGCAAACGAAAAAAATATCCGCTTCTTCCCTCTTTACTGCGGAACGTTTACTTTTTACGTCTTTCTCGTTTGTCTTTTGGCAGGTTATCTGATTCTCCGCTCCTTTTTCTCGAAATACAGGATACGGGAAAACCGAAACCTCTTTTCCCAAAAACTCTATGCGACGGCGCTCGTCCTGTCCGTCTTTTCCGCCCTTTTCGCCGCGACGGCCCTCGTTTCCGTTTTTGAACACACCGAATCGCGCGCAGTATGGACCACAGCAGATGTAGTATGGACCGAAGAGGGCGGGGTATGGTCCGAGGCAACCCGAATGGCGGAAAGCTGGATTTTCCTTCTCTTTTTCGGACTGAAAGAGAGCTTTCTCTGTCGGGGCATCGCCATAGGATTTTTTGCCGCCGCCTCGGTACTCTTTGCCGTCGGGTGCATAATCAAAAAGCAAAAGGCAGTGTTTTTGCTGTGCGGAACGGTTTTCGGCCTGAGCGCTCCTTTTATTTCCCTTCTCGACTTTTCCGGAGAATACGCCTGTCTCTTATACACATCTGACGCTGCCGACGATCGCATAAGTGTAGAT